>Ga0265314_10001846_pt1 | contig 22755 bp, 23 predicted proteins | sample 4126metaG_FD_203106 | JGI IMG/M metagenome (GOLD analysis project Ga0265314, IMG submission 203106) | Rhizosphere microbial communities from Carex aquatilis grown in University of Washington, Seatle, WA, United States - 4-1-26 metaG | ecosystem: Host-associated > Plants > Roots > Rhizosphere >... | reverse complement strand
CAGTAGAAATCGGCGGTGGCGGACCGTTGGCGTTGATTGCCGGGCCGTGCGTGATCGAGAGTGAGGAGCACGTGCATTCGCTGGCGTCCGCTCTTTCGACGTTGGCGAAACGGCTGGAAGCCGCTTTTGTATTCAAGGCTTCGTTCGATAAGGCGAACCGCTCGAGCGTGAATTCCTATCGTGGCCCCGGGATCAAAGAGGGCTTGCGAATCTTGAAGAGTGTCCGCGATCGGGGCATCGCGGTCCTCACCGACATCCACGAACCAGCGCAGGCCGCGCTTGCAGCCGAGTCGGTGGACATTATCCAGATTCCTGCGTTCCTTTGCCGCCAGACAGATATTCTGATCGAGGCAGGTAAAACTGGACGCGCGGTCAATATCAAAAAGGGCCAATTCGTTTCGCCTACCGACATCCGGCACGCGGCGGATAAGGTCGCCTCCACCGGAAACGATCGGATTCTGCTGACCGAGCGTGGGACCTCGTTCGGCTACAACAATCTGGTGGTCGATATGCGCGGCTTGGCGATGATGAAAGACTTCGGATGGCCAGTGATCTTCGACGCAACGCACAGCGTGCAATTGCCGGGCGCGGCAGGAACGAGTTCGGGAGGCCAGCCCGAGTTTATCGAGCCGTTGGCGAGCGCCGCTGTGGCCGTGGGCGTCGACGCCGTGTTCATCGAAGTGCATGAAGCCCCGGAGCGAGCTTTATCGGACGGCGCCAACGCGCTGCGGCTCGACAAGCTTGAAGGGCTGATGCGGAAGCTGCAGCGTATCTCGTCAGCCGCCCGCTGATCCCCGGCCTTACGGCCAGGGCTGATGGCGCTGGGTTCCACCCGCGCCCGTTAGGGCGGCGGCTCAATCGCTCCCGTTGGCGACGACCAAAACCATCACGAAAACGTACGCCACGCCGACGAGGCAAACCACGATCAACCATACTTGCCAGGGCCAGCGCTTCACACTACAGATTTAAACACACTGACCGCTGGTCGGAAACGACAGAGCCGCGACAGATGGGAGGAGACGGCTGGCTCACCTTAGTACAGCGGTAAGCTGTCAAACGCACTCGAGGTGCAAAGGAGAAACCAGCCATGAAGAAGCGTAGCAAAACACAGAAGCAGATGCGCGAGACTATCGGGATCGACCTGGGCGATAAGGTGAGCCGGTATTGCATTGTGGACCAGGAAGGGGAAGTTGTCGAAGAAGGCAGCTTCCGCAACCAGGCCAGTTCGATCGAAAAGCACTTCAGCGGAGAGCCGCGGCGGATCGCAGTAGAGGCCGGAACGCAGTCAGTGATGGAGCGGTGTTGCCTATGCCGAAACGGGCACCCCGAGAGAAAACTCCCCCAGGTTGGTCCAGTCATTCTCGATCGTGTTCTGAACCAGCGTCACCGTGTCGACCAGGAAGCTCCGGACTCCGGTGTATTCCTGCCAGCGTCGCTTTGCCAGCTCCGCCACCGCGGGTACACTTGCGGAATCAAGATCATGCGCCAGAGTCACATGAGGATGATAGTCAAACGATTCCTGGCAGCACAGGTCGCCGCGATGCAGGAGTTCGTGGATCCGTTTTGCCTCGGTCCACCCGGCGCCTACCGAAAGATGGACCGCCTCGGAAACCGGGAAAACCCGCACCTCGCATAGTTCGACACGAAAGGCGGGCTGATTTCGTAAGCCAGCTTCCAGTTGGCTCCGGATTTGTTCGAGGGGGATCTCAAGAGGGCGAGGCGGGAGGAAGGTAAGGTGGCTGCGTCCCTTACATCCCGGCTGTATTTCCTGGCGGAGACGTTCGATAAACCCTGCTAAAGGCTCGGGAACGTAAGCCACCAGAGAGAAGGAATTTATAGCGGATCCTTCCCCGCAAAACCCATCCATTGCTCTTCGCTTTTATTGTAACGCGAGCTACGGCAGAGCGGGCGACTGCTCCTCGCCTAACGGCAGGGGGGCGGCAGCGACCGGTTTCTGCTCGGGCAGAGCCCATTGCGCTTCTTCGAAGCCGACGAACTTAAAGATCCGCAGGGATCCGTCGGCGGCGGATTCCAGGAGGTCGCCGACTTCCAGTGGGGCCGGCGTGTCCCGTAAGGCAAAGAAGGCGGCGTACGGGGTTTCGGCCTCCACCAGGTCCTCGCCGGTGGCGGCGGGCTGGTAGTCGCGCGGTTTCACCGTGGCGGTCCCGCTCACGTGCGGGGCGAAGCGGACCTGATTGCGTAAGTGTTCCCGAAGGCGGTGGATACGGTACGTCTGCATAAGGCGTTCCGGTTTTCATTATGCATCAAAACCAATTCAGAACAAAAATGTTTTTTCGGTTACAGCCCGCGCCGCGTCCTCAGCGCCCTGATCGAGCCAGCGTTCGATGTTGCTGCGCTTCCACTGGATGGTGTCACGGACCGATCCGAGACGTCGGCCGGGACGGATCTCCAGCACTTCGATTCCCGGCGGAACGGGGGGATTGTGGCCCGCAACGGCGCGAAACGCACGAGTGGCCTGCCCCAACCACCAGGACGGCGGCTGCGGCAGCGCTTGGAGTCCGATGATCTGCGTCGCTCCCAATTCCGCGGCGGCCCACGAAGGCAGCGCTCCCAACAACCCGCCATCGGAATACCAGTGCGTGCCGATGCGCACCTGCGGCAGCGCCAACGGAAGCGCGCAGGACGCGGCCAAATGTTGCCAAGTGATTTCAGAATCGTGAAAAATCCGCGGCTTCATCCGCGGCAGCTCGGTGGCAGTGACCGCAAACGGCATCTTAAGGGTGTAGTGCGCCATCATCCGCCGGATGTTGGCGGGCAGATCCGCGAAACGGGCAAACGAAGGTTCGAGCCACATCGCCGCAAGTTCCTCGGGCGTTCCGCCGCTGGCGATCACATAACCGTTGAGCGATCCCACGGAAGCTCCGACGATCAGATCGGGGGCACGTTCGCGCACGAGGTGGTTCGCCAGCACGCTCCAGGCGCCGGCCTGCCACGCGCCGAATAAGCCTCCGCCGGAAAGCACTAACGCCCGCATGAGAAACTGTAGTGTACTCCATGAAATCTAAACGCCTGTGGCTGACCCTGTTCGTCGTCGCGATCATTGGCGTGGCGATCTGGAACCTGGAACAGCAACGGGGCCGGCCGCCCCAAGTGACTTTCGCGCGGGTGGCGCGCGAGAGCATCTCCAGCCTGGTCTCGACCAACGGCAAGGTGGAGCCGGTGGAATCCGGCGTCGCGCGCGCCGAACGCTCTGGCGCAGTCAAGAAGATCCTGGTGCAGCGCGGCCAACGCGTAGAGGCTGGACAAACGCTGGTCGAACTCGATTCGTCAGACGCGCAGGCCGAGCTGAAGACCGCGGAAGCTCGCCAGGCCGCGATCCGGGCGGAGATGCAGGTGCTCGCGCAGGGCGGCCGTGCGGCGGACCGCGCCGGGATCGATACCGCCATCGACAAGGCTCGTCTGGAATTGAAGATCGCGCAAGATCAATACGCGTCGGCGGTGCGGCTGCGCGACAAGAAGGCCGGCACCGAAATCGAGGTGCGCACGGCGAAAGAAGCCGTGGATCGCGCGCAGGCGCAGATTCAGGCGCTGCAGCAGCAACGTGCTTCACTGGTCACACCGTCCGACCACAGCGGGGCTGAAGCGCGATTAGACGAAGCCAAGACCGCCGCGCAACTGGCCGAGGCGCGCATCCGCATGAGCGTGGTGCAATCGCCGATCTCCGGTATCGCCTACCAGTTCGATCTCAAACCGGGCGCGTACTTGAACGCGGGCGATCTGGTGGCTTCCATCGGGCGTCTGGATCACGTCCACGTCAAGGTTTACGTCGACGAACCGGATCTTGGGCGGGTCATGAAGGGCATGCCGGTGACCATCACCTGGGACGCGCTTCCGGGGCGGCAATGGAAGGGCACGGTGGATCGCACGCCCAACGAAATCGTCACGATGGGCGCGCGCCAGGTGGGCGAGGTGCTGTGTAACATCGATAATCCGGACATGGATCTGCTGCCCGGAACGAACGTGAACGCCGTCATCCTCTCGGAGACGGTGGAGAGCGCGGTTACGATCCCGAAGGAAGCCGTGCATCGCGAGCAGGGCAAGACCGGTGTCTACGTCCTGGAAGGCGATCACATCCGCTGGCGCGCGATTACGCAGGGCGTCAATAATACAACTCGCACGCAGGTGAGGGAGTTGAAGGACGGCGACGCGGTCGCGCTGCCTTCGGAAAAACCGCTGAAGGATGGGACGGTGGTCGAACCCGTGCTCCAGTAGGACAGGCGATCTCGTCGCCTGTCAGCGGGCTAAAATAGGACCATGTCCGCGCAGTCTCAGCCGCGCCTCACGCCCGAGCAGTATCTGGAGCTCGAACGCGCCGCGCAAGATGTTCGCAGCGAGTACTATGACGGGCGCATGTACGCGATGTCGGGCGGCACGTATCCGCACGCCATCGTCATTGGCAACCTCGCCCGCCGTCTGGGCAACGGCTTGGAGAAGGGTCCGTGCGTGGTAACGACCAGTGACATGCGGGTGCGCGTGAGTAAAACCGGTCTTTACACGTATCCGGATATTGTCGTCGTGTGCGACCCGCCCCAGTATGGAGATGGTCGCCACGACACTGTTCTGAATCCGACTTTGATTATCGAAGTTCTGTCGCCCTCGACCGAAGCGTACGACCGTGGCTTCAAGTTCGCTCAATACCGAGCGCTCGAGTCCCTTAGAGAGTACGCGCTGGTCTCCCAATCCGGACCGCTAGTGGAGATCTTCCGCCGTCAGCCGAGCGGTGAGTGGCTATTTTCCGAATCTGTTGGGATGCAAGCAGTCTGCCGATTCGACAGCGTTGACTGCACCGTCGCAATGAAAGACGTTTACGACAAAGTCACATTCGCAAGCGAAGCTGCGATCGCCGACAGACCTTCTCCCGCAGTCTAATAATCCCCGGTGGACGCTACCACACAATGATTGCAACCCCCGAAGATGCGCGGCTGTTCTTCGATCGCTGGAAAGAAGCGAGGCCGCCGTTAAAAGTTCGCATGTGGGCGTCGTCGTTGTTTTTCGACGCCATCGGAACCGTCGCCGATTTCACTTCGGAGACGCTGGAACTCAGCGGCCCATCCTGGAAATTCACGATCCCGCTCGAAGGCGTGAATTTCTCGTTCTCCGATCCGAGGGAAATTCCAGTAGCCAGCGTGCGCGAGACAGAGACGGCTCAGTACGAGTTCGGAATTGCCCTCCAGTTGCCCAATGGCGACCAGCTTGTGATAATGGAGTTGAAAGCATCCTCCCAGCCCGCCGGCGAATCAGACGACTGAGTATCGCTGCCCGAGTACTATAAGTCCTAGATTTTTCTCGGCTTGTCCTCTGCGGGATTTCGTGGGAAACATAGATCTGCCAAGCCGTATCTGATTCTCTGAGACGGACGAACCGGCAGCGACACTACTTTCCTGGTGAATGAATAGCTTCTCCCCAACTTTCGGACGCGTTGCACGAGGTATTGTCCTCGGGTTGACGGCCTGCGCGGCGGTGGCTAGCGATAGTACGCTGCCGGTTCTGGATCCGCGCGGTGTACGGCTGGAAGCGTTTTTCAAAGCCTACGATTGTCCCGGCCCCTTCCATGTGCAGGAGTATCTGCAGGCCGCCGATTCCCATGCGCTGGATTACCGGCTGCTACCGGCGATATCGCTGGTAGAAAGCACCTGCGGCGCTTACGAGAGAATGAATAATCGCTGGGGCTGGGATTCGACCCAGAGCGGTTTCGAATCGGTGCCGGCGGGCATCGACTATATCGTCGAGCAGCTTGCCGAGAATCCCAAGTACAAGGGCAAGACGGTGAAGGAAAAACTATTCACCTACAATCCCCTGCCGCAATACGTCCGGCAGGTGGAACGGTTGATGCACGAGATCGAGAACTGACCACTGGGCTACTCGTAGACCTCGCGCCGATGCGCCATCCGCGTGATAATCACGAGTTTCTCCGCGTCGTCGATGATGTATAGGACACGCCAGTCGCCGACGCGGAAGCGCCACTGGTCCTTGTAGCCTTTCAGCTTTTTGCATCCCGCAGGCCTTGGATTGTCGGCCAGCGCCAGAATCTTCCGGTCGATGCGGGTGAACAACGCATCGTCGAGCGCATCCAGTTCCTTTTGCGCCGACTGCTTGATTTCGAGAAAGTACTTAGCCACGCGGGCGGGCGCGTTTCAGGCGGGCTGCGCGGTATTGCTCGTAAGGAATGCCCTTTTCCTTCCGGCGCGATTCGGAAACAAGGCCGTCCCAGAAGTCCTCCCAGATAGCCCCGTGCTTCTTCAAATCGATTAAAACACCGACCTTGCGGCCCTTTTCGTCGGTGACAAACTGGATTCCGCTCATGGTTTCATTGTCCTTCAGGTGAGGGCATCCGCGCAGTGTACCTTGCCCCGCCTTCGGCACCAGCGGATATCGTCCGGCTAGTGGAATCGCGCTAGAAGGCGACTGGCAACCACGTGGATGGCGAGTGGAAGATGGGCGCGGAGTCGCTGCCGCGTTAGTGTTGCCTGGGAACACAAAGCACCGTTAACGGAGAGTTACTATTTTTCTAACAAAACTACGGTCCCTCCCGCATATTAGTGGAGAGGAACTTCTTGCATAGGCATGACATGACTCGGTTATGCCCTCGGAGTCGTCCCCCATTGCGCTATCCCTGTATCTCATTCTTAATATCAGATATACAACTCGGGTTCCGGCCTCAACCAAAGGCCACTCCTTGACCAACGCCGGAACCGCCGGACCATCTTCTGGGAAAGAAAAGAACAGGGTTCTGCCTTGGCAAAGCTCCCGCTGCATAATGCCACTATCGTCAAAAGTATTTGATGTATGCGTCTCCACAAAGCGATCATCGAGCAGATTATCTTGAATCTTCATAATCTCGGCGTTTGTCACTCGTTTTGTATAAACCGCGATGGCACCTGCCTCGTCGATCCCGAAAGCGCACTGCCCGCCCACGTTTTTGAAGTACACATTGAAGTACGGGTGGCTCCAGCCAGGTGGCGCATTGGCTAAGGGTACTGGGGTTATTTCGGTGATATCGAGCCGCGCATGATCCCTTGTCCCAGTATCGGGCGATTGCTTGAACGGCGGAGCCTCCCGCATATTTTTGGCGATGTCCTCGGCAAGTTTCGCGGCGTCTACGGGCGGACTTACCGAGGGACTGGAAGGTGTGACTATGTCCGACTTGCTGGGCGTAACCGCAGGCTTAGATTCAGCGAACTCTAGATAGCCCCAGACGGCCAGTAGTAGGACAGCTAGAACCATGGCCATCCATCCGATCACTTTCTTCGCAGGCCAGAGGTAGACGGTGGCAATCCCAATTAGCGCCACGATCAACCCCGCCCATCCGAGGCGATCTCCGAGAGACATGCCACGCAGTCTATCAGCCTTGCCCGGCGAAAAACTACGCAACACGGCCCGTTCAGCTGTGCTGACCAGAACTTTTATTCGTGCTCAAACTGACCCACTACCCCTTAAACCCCTAAGTTGACAAGGCCAGCCACGTCGGTTATAGTTCTGAAGTACTGAGCTATCAACGATTTGTCGAGACTTTAGGCGATGGCAAACGGCACCGAAGATCGTGACCTGGGGGTCGAACGGGATCTGGAAGCCGCTTACCCGGCGGAAGACGATCTCGAACATCTCCTTGAGGACTATAGCCACCTAGCGCCGCCCTCGGAAGGCGAGCTGCTTCAGGGCCACGTCATCAAAGTCACTCCGGCGGAAGTCTATGTCGACATCGGCTACAAGCTGGAAGGTGTTGTTCCCATTGAGCAAGTGCGCCAGCCGGATGGCTCGGTAGCGATTAAGTCCGGCGACGCCATCGACGTGATGATCGACCGGCACGGCCCCCCGCAGGAAGGCTACGTCCTGCTCTCGTATTCGCGAGCCGCGCAGGTGCGGGTCTGGGACACGCTGGAGCGGGCCATGCGCGAGCAGCTCCTGATCTCCGGCCACGTGACCGAACGGACCAAGGGCGGATTGATGGTGGACGTGGGCGTCCCCGCGTTCATGCCCGGCTCGCAGGTGGATGTGCGGCCTTCGCACGACATGGATTCGCTGGTGGGCCAGGATATCCCGGTCAAGGTCATCAAGCTGAACAGGCGGCGCGGCAACGTGGTGGTCTCGCGCAAGCTGGCTCTCGAAGAAGATCTCAAGGCGCGCAAGGCCAGTGCCCTGGACCACCTGTTCGAAGGCGCGGTAGTGCCGGGCGTGGTCAAGAATCTCACCGAATACGGTGCATTCGTGGATCTGGGCGGCATCGACGGTCTACTGCATGTGAGCGACATGTCGCACGGACGCGTAGGGCATCCCTCGGCTGTGGTGCGCGTGGGCGAAGAGATCACGGTCAAGGTCCTGAAGTTCGACCGCGAAAAAGAGCGCATTTCTCTCGGCATTCGGCAGCTGCGGCCCGATCCTTGGGAATCGCTGACAGACCGTTATCCGCCTGGAAGCCGGGTGATCGGGCGAGTGATGACCACCACCGATTACGGCGCTTTTGTGGAGATCGAACCGGGCGTGGAAGGCTTGATCCACATCTCGGAGATGACCTGGAGCCGCCGCATGAAGCATCCCACCAAGCTGGTGAAGGTGGGCGATCAGGTGGAAGCAGTGGTTCTGGAAGTGAAACAGAAAGACCGCCGCGTGTCTCTAGGGATAAAGCAACTGGAGGCGGATCCGTGGACCACCGTGGGCGACCGCTACAGCATTGGCAGCGTGGTCGAGGGCCGGGTGCGGAAGCTGACCGATTTCGGGGCATTTCTGGAGATAGAAGAGGGAGTAGATGGCTTAGTCCACGTCTCCGATCTCTCCTGGACCAAGCACGTAAAGCATCCGTCGGAAGTGGTAAAAAAGGGCCAGGTGATGCAGGCCGTGATTCTGAATATCGACGCACCCAGCCGGCGGCTCTCCCTGGGAGTGAAACAGCTCCAGCCGGATTCCTGGGAAAGCTTTTTCAGGTCGCACGAAGTGGGCGATCTGGTGCGCGGCCGGGTGTGCCGGGGTGCGCAGTTTGGAGTGTTCGTGGAGTTGGCGCCCGGGGTGGAGGCGCTGTGTCACAAGTCGGAGATTCCGGCCATGCCGGATCGGGGCGAAGCGGGCGACACGCCATTGCCGATTGGCGATGAGTACGATTTCAAGATCGTCAAGATGAACGAAGCCGAGAAGAAAATCGGACTGAGCTTGCGCGCCGTGGCCGAAGACGAGGAACGGACGCGCCTGGAGGATTATCAGCGCCAGGCGGCAGCCGCGACCATGACCATCGAAGAAGTTATCAACATAAAAGGCAAAGGGGAAGGCCGGTAGCAAATGACCAAGGCTGAATTGATCGAAGAGGTCTCGCGCGTGGTAGAAATGACCCGGAAGGATTCGGAGGTAATCGTCGAGGCCATTTTTGACAGCGTCGTGAAGTCCTTGCGAGGCGGCGACAAGATCGAAATCCGGGGATTCGGAAGTTTTCGGACACGCCAGCGCCAGCCACGCGTCGGGCGGAATCCTAAAACAGGCGCGCGGGTGGACGTGCCGGCAAAACGGATTCCTTATTTCAAGCCCAGCAAGGAACTGAAGGATCTGGTGAACGGGGAGAACGGAACGGGCGCTTCGAGCTAAAGCGGACCACATGGACCGTTTGTGGACCCCGTGGCGGTACCGCTACGTGTCATCCCATCGTCCGGAGGGCTCGGATCCCAAGGGCTGCATCTTCTGCGAGAAGTCGGCGTCGTCCGACGATCGCGGTAACTACATTGTGCTCCGGGCGGAGCGCAATTTCCTGATCCTGAATCTGTATCCGTACACCACCGGTCACTTGATGATCGTGCCGTACGAGCATGTAGACACCCTTGGAGGGGCTTCACAAGAGACCCTCCAGGAGATGATGAGCTTGACCGCGCGTGCCGAGAAAGCTCTGCGCCAGGTCTACGGACCCGACGGGCTCAATATCGGCATGAATGTGGGCGAATCGGCGGGCGCGGGTGTCGCCGGCCACATCCACATGCACGTGCTGCCGCGCTGGGTTGGCGACGGCAGCTTCATGACCACGGTCGCCGAGACACGCGTGCTGCCAGAGACGCTCGAGACCACGTACGATCGGGTCAAAGCGGCGTTGAATTCCTAAGCCGGGCGTATAATCTAGGCAGGTTCTGACGTGGCGACAAGCACTACACGGGTGATAACGTTCGCGGAGTTTGAACAACTCCCGGACCCTCAGTTCGGCCGCTACGAGCTTCGACACGGAGAACCGGTCATCGTGGCCCCACCAAAACTGAAGCATTCTACCGTCCAGCGGCGGCTCCGGCGCCTGCTAGAGGCGGCCGCTGGTGAAACCGGCATTGTCGATTCTGAATTTGGGTTTAGGCCGGTACCAGAGGGCGAATTTCGAATCGCTGACGTGGTATTTATCTCGCAGGCGCGCTGGCAGGGGATCGATCTCAACGGCTATTTCGAAGGGGCGCCGGAGCTCGTAGCTGAGATTCTCTCGCCTTCTAACACCAGGGCAGAAATACTCGACAAGAAGAAGCTCTCTCTGGAAAACAGCGCGCAAGAATTCTGGGTGGTGGACATCGATCACCGGCAGGTCGAGATTTCAACGCCCGATGGACGCACGATCACCTACAACTCCGGCCAGCAGATCCCGCTATTTTTCTCGGCAACGGCGCTGGCCGTCGATGCGATTTTCAACTAGATCCTACCGAGAGATGCTGCGATGAAAAGCCAAAAGCTGGAACTCGTGCGGGGAAGCGGCAACGTGTTCCACGACGTCGGACACAAGAACGCCGACCTAAAGCAATTCAAAGCCATCCTGGCCGCCGAAATCATCAAAGCGCTCGACCGGGAACGCCTGACTGTTCGTGCGGCGCATGATCGAACCGGCATTGCGGCGGCCGACTTCTCGCGCATCCGCAACGCGGACTTGGGGCGGCTCACCGTCGATCGCCTCATGTCGATCATCAACCGGCTCGGCTCACGCGTCGAGGTGAAGGTCCGCGTGCGGCGCGCTGAAACCGTCGCACAAGAGGCACGGCCGTGAACACGGCGGCACTTAAGAGAGCAACACCCTTGAGCGCGCTTTCTGCAGAAGCCGACGGAGCAGTCTCGTAGTTGGCCCCTCCCACATGACTGCTTGGAAATGGCGGCCGCGAGCGCACGCCCACCCGGTTCGCCAGCCTTCGTAGAACCCCGCTGGGGACATCGAGAGCATCACGGTGAAGAACAAGATAGCACCCCCGATGGAAACCCCGATGATGAGCGGGCTCTCGGTCGTCGTGGAAGTCCCTGGTTCGAGAATCTTCCAAAAAGCCCAGACGGCTAAAAGAATGCCAGCAACAAAGGGTGCGGCTATGGCCTGGTAGGCAAAAACGAAAGGGAACGTTCCAGCCATCGCGAAACAAAGGGTCGGGAGAAAGGTCGAGTGCGCGTTGTAAGAGTCATCACAGCTGCCGTGAGCCAGACAACACAGGCGAAGAATACCCAGATCCCAAGCGCCAATACGTAGGCAAATGTGGGGGGCATACCTACTAGAATTCAGTTTAGCCTCGTGTCGCAGCCGCGAACGCAGCCCGATTTTGAGTCTGCCTCCTTGTGGGGCGGGATTCTATCCCGCAGGGCGGTTTGCAACCGCCCTCGCACCTGCCCAATAACAGCGCCGGTTGAAAACCGGCGCGCGGCTTGAAAAGCCGCCCCACATATACCCTACCTAAGCATCCACACCCCGATGGCGATCGTGATCAGCCCCACCGGTATCCCGGCGCGCGAATATTCCCAAAACCCAATCTCCGCGACCCCGCGCGAGCGCTCGACCACGATCAGGTTCGCAATCGATCCGAGAATCGTCAGGTTCCCCGCCAGCGTCGACGCCATCGCCAGCCGCAGCCAGCCGAGCGCAGGATCGGGAAGATGCGGGATGAACGGCTTGAATACCAGTACCGCAGGAACATTGCTCACCAGGTTCGAAAGCACCGCAGCAACCGCACTGAGCACGCCGCCGTTTTCGAGATGCGCGCCTCCCGCCAATCGCACCAGATCCGGCTGCAACGAGCTTTTCTCGATCCCCGCCACGACGATAAACAAACCAGCGAACAGCACCAGCAACGACCAATCCACTTGCGCGTAGATCTGTTCCGGATGAACGCGCCGCGTGATCAGCAGCAAAGCACCCGCAATGATCGCGACCTTTGCAATCGGCCAGCCCGCAAAGAAGAACACGACCATCCCCAAGGTGACCGCCAGCGACTTCACCAGCAGCGGACGGTCGATCTCGACACTTCGCGGAGCCAACTCCACGCGCGTGCCGCCCGCGAATTCCGAGCGATAGAGAATCACCAGGACCACGATCAGAACCACCACGCCGGCCGCCGCCACCGGAGCTAAGGCTCGCGCGAACGTTCCGTACGCAATCCCCGAATAGCTGCCGATGAGCATGTTCTGCGGATTGCCGGTCAGTGTCGCGACGCTGCCGATATTCGAACCCATGGCGACCGCCAGCAGATACGGAATCACGTTGCGCCGCAGCGTCCCGACCACTTCGGCCACTAGCGGCGCCATCACCAGGCACACGGTATCGTTCACGAAGAATGCCGACAGCACCGCCGCGGTCACGGCCGTGGCGGCCAGGAGCGTGATCGGATGGCGGGCGTGCTCCAGAGTCCACTCCGCCACCAGGCTGAAGAATCCGGAGAGCCGCAGGTTGGCGACCACGATCATCATCCCGAACAGCAGGACGATGGTGTCCAGGTGGATCGCCTGGTAGGCCTCCTCCAGCGACAGGACGTTAGTGGCCACCATCAGGCTCGCCCCGATAATGGCGGCGCCGGTCCGGTCGACCCTCAGGCCGGGCATGCGGCCCAACGCCAAGACCACGTAAGTACCTAGAAATATGGCAGTAGCGACCAAGGGAACGTCCCTTCAGTATGCGCCATCCCGTCGAAACCTATTCCCCATTGCTCACGTCCCCAGACAGGGGTAGAATCTACACAGGTGGAGAAACCTATGCGGTCTAAGGTATTGCCGGCGTTTTGCACGATTCTTGCGGTCTTTATTCTTGTCGTGGGGTCCCGGGCGGCCGACGACAAGTCGGACAAGAAGGCTAGTCAGCAAAAGAAGGAAACCGTCGCCAAGCCGATGACGGACAAGCAGAAGCGCCAGGCGGAGGAACGCCTGCGCAAAGAGCTGGCTTCGCCTTACAAGAATTGGCTCGACGAGGAAGTTCGCTGGATCATCAGCGACGAAGAGCGGACGGCGTTCAAGCGGCTTCAGACCGACGATGAAAAGCAGGCGTTCATCGAACAATTCTGGCTGCGCCGCGATCCTACGCCCGACACCGAAGAAAACGAATTTAAGGAAGAACACTATCGCCGGATCGCGTGGGCGAATGACCGGTTCGCTTCGGGCGTGCCCGGCTGGAAAACCGATCGCGGCCAGATCTATATCAAGTTCGGCCCGCCGGACGAAAATGACTCGCACACGTCGGGCGGCCCAGGCGAGCGCGATATTAATGAAGGCGGCGGCGAGACCACCTTTTTCCCGTACGAAAGATGGCGATACCGCTATCTGGAATGCTGTGGGTCGGACATAACGATCGAGTTCGTCGATCCGTCCATGACCAACGAGTATCACATCACCATGGATCCGTCGGAGAAGGACGCCCTGGCGAAGGTTCCCGGCGCCGGCCTGACGATGTACGAACAGATGGGTTTAACCGACAAGTCTGCACGTTTCACCCGCACGGACGGAACGAACCTGGGTACCGGAAACCAACCGCTGCCGGCCAGCATGAACCAGTTCACCCGCCTGGAGCAATTCACCAACCTGCAGAAAGCCCCGGGCATCAAGTTCAAAGACCTGGAAGCCCTGGTCCAATCGACCATCAAGTACAACCTGCTGCCGATGAAGGTGCGCACGGACTACTTCCCGCTCACGGGTTCCAACGTTCTGACCAACCTGACCATTCAGTTTGAGCGCAAGGATTTGCAGTACAAGCAGATAGACACGGTGGCGGAAGGATCGGTGAATATCTACGCCAAAATCGAGACGCTGACTCGCCGCCAGGTGATCCGTCCGATTGAGGAAGTCGTAACCGTCGGCCCCATCCCCGCGGAAATGTTGCAGCAGGCGGTCCAGGGTTCGGCCATCTACCAGAAGCAAGTTAGCCTGGCGCCGGGCGTCTACCGGCTGACTGTCGCGGCAAAGGATGTCGTAGGTGGCAACACGGTCACCTACGAACAGCGGCTCGACGTTCCGCGTTTTGACGATGACCAGTTCGCGATGAGCTCCCTGGTCTTGGCGGATACGATCGAGAGCTTGCCCACCACCAGCATCGGGACCGGGCAGTTTGTGATCGGGGCCAGTAAGGTTCGCCCGCGTCTAAGTTCCACGTTCCGCCGCGACGAGAAGTTCTATTTCTATCTCCAGCTTTATAACTTCCAGTTGGACCAGCTCACGCACAAGCCGGATGGAGAGATTCAGTACGAAGTGATCAAGAACGGCACCAACGAAAAGATCCTGGATTTCACCGAGGATCTAACCACGCTCACGGGCGGCGCGGCGCAGATGATTATACAAAAACGGTTGCCGCTGCAGAACTTCGAGCCCGGTAGCTATACGCTGAAGCTAAAGGTGACCGATAAGAAACGGAATGAGACGCTGAGCCCCACGGCCACGTTTACGGTACTATAAGGGCTTAGTATCAGGACTAGATGGCCGCCTGGCACCATCGCGGCTGAGGGCTCCGAGGAAAGAGCTTGCCGAAGTTTGCTATTAAGTTCGGCCTGATCGCAGGCATGGTTGGCCTGACACCCGCGGTGCACGCGGCTGATGCGGATGCTATTTTCGCTCCCGCCCTCTCGGGACAAATCCTCGGGGAAGTCCGCAACGCCACCGGCGTGGTCCAGATGGGCGCGGTGGTATCTCTCTACAACCGCTACGGCGAACTGCTCCGGCGCGGCCTGAGCAACCAGGACGGCAGGTTCGTCTTCGATAGCCTGGCGCCCGACCTTTATTCCATCGGTGTGAGCCTGGCGAGTTTCGTGCCGGCACGGCGCAACATCTCGGTTCTGGCCGGATCGGAAAACCTGCTGAAGATCCAGCTGGCGAGCGCGCTGAGCACCATTGAGCTGGTTCCCCTCAATTCCCCCGAAGGCGCGCTGATGAGCGATTCCTGGAAGTGGGTGTTGAAATCCTCCCACGCCACCCGGCCGGTTCTGCGGTTGCTTCCCCAGACGAATGCGCCGGGGTACAGCTCCTCGCGGAGTTCCATGGCCTCCCTGTTCTCCGGGACCACAGCCCTGGTGAAGGTTTCAGCCGGCGACGCCGATCCGTTCAGCGGCGCCTCGCAGGATCTGGGGACGGCCTTCGTGCTGGCCACATCGGTGAACGGAACTTCAAAGATCCATGTAAGCGGAAATGTGGGCTACGCAGCCAACGGGCTTCCGTCGGCCGGATTCCGGACCACCTATCGCCGCGACAATCAAACCGGGGAAGGTCCGCAGTTGGCCCTGACCGTCCGGCAGATCTATCTTCCCAGCCTGCTGGGATCGGGCGGGCTCGGCTCGAACACGCCGGCCCTGCGCACAGCCTCGATATCCACGTTCGACAAAATCGAAGTCCTGGACATCATCCACCTGGAATACGGCGTCAGCCTGGAATCGATCTCGCTCTTCGGCCGCGTGAACCATGTGAATCCGTTCGCGCGGGCGACCTACGATCTGGGGGACAAGAGCGCCGTGCAGCTGGCGGTCAGCGCGGGGTCGCAACCGGTGGAACTCATCACAGGCGGTACGGAACAGAACCAAACTTTAAACGGGGATCTGGCAGCCCTCGGGCAAATGCAGCGCATCTCGCGCCGCGACAACCAGGCGGCGGTGGAGCGCGACAAGGTGATTGAAGCTGGTTATCAGGCGGTCAAGGGTTCCCGCACATACCGCGCCTCGGTATACGCCGAACAGGTGTCCGACGCGGCGCTTCTGATGTCCGGCGAATCGGGCCTGGTCGGTAGGGGCGACTTGCTTCCCGATATGTCTTCGCTCGGAACTATATTCGACGGCGGCGACTTTCGGCGCATGGGCTACTCCGCATCCGTAACCCAAGCCTTGGGCGATCATGCTGAAATCTCCGTGGCAGCGGGCCACACCGACGGCTTGCAGTTTCAGAACTCGCCGGATGCGCGTCCAGTCAATGGAGATGAGCTTCGGTCCGGAGTCCGCAATGCGCCGCGACCCTGGGTCTCGGTGGAGGCCGATACCTCCGTGCCCGTCACCCGTACCTATTTAGCCACCAGCTACGGCTGGACCGATCCGAACGTTCTGATGCCGATCCACGTGTCGTTAACCGGAAGGACCGATCAGAAAGTCGGGTTGAACATCTATGCCCGCCAGCCGCTTCCGACCATCGGCGGCATGCACATGGAGCTCACGGTGGACCTGCGCAACCTGCTCGCCCAGGGCTACGTCGGCATCCAGTCGAACGGGCGTTGCGCTGTGCTGACCAATGCGCCACGCGCGGTGCGGGGCGGCGTCAGCTTCATTTTCTAGTTCAAACCGGCACAGCCATGTGGGGCAGGATTGTATCCTGCGTGCGGGTTTGTAACCCGCGCATGGCGCCGATTAGAAATCGACGCGCAGGTTGAAAACCTGCCCCACCCTTCACGCGGGCTGTTGTTGCGTCATGCAATGCAGCGTTCCCAGACCCAGAACCAGATCGCGGCAGGGGATTCCCACCACCGCCCGATCGCGGAATAGAACCCCCAGCATAGCTAGCGCGTCCCGATCGTTCTTATCGCCAAAGGTCGGCACCAGAACCAGTCTGTTAGCAATGTAGAAATTCGCATAGCTCGCCGGGAGGCGCTGGCCGTCGAAATACACCGGTTCGGGCATCTTCAGGCTCCGCACATGCAAATCCTTTCTGGTTCGCGAGCGGGCGTGCAGACGCTGCAGATTCTCCTGGAGCGGCTCGTGATTCACGTCTGATTTATCCGGCTCGACCATGGTGACGATTGTGTCGGCGGCGGTGAAGCGCGCAAGATCGTCGATGTGGCCGTGCGTGTCGTCACCGGCGATCCCGCGATTCAGCCAGATGACCTCGTCTATGCCCAGGTGATCGTGAAACGCGCGCTCCAGCTCGCGCCGGCCGAGGCCGGGATTGCGAGCCTGCACGTCGGACAACAGGCACTCTTCGGTAGTGAGTAGCTTCCCTGCCCCGTTAACGTCGATGCTGCCACCTTCGAGCACCAGTCCGGTCTCCATGCGAGGCACCTTTAACCTGCGAGAAATGAAGGCGGGCGTGCGCGCGTCGTCCTTGCAGTTGTCATACTTGGCCCAGCCGTTGAAGCGCCAGTGCGAGGCAGCGATATCCCCGGCTTTGTTCTTCACAAACAGCGGGCAATAGTCGCGAGTCCAGCTGCGATTCGTGGGGTGATGGAAGAACTCGACCGAATCCAGCTCGGCGTGGCACTTCTTGAGAATCTTGCGCACGCCCTCTTCTGCGTCGCGATCCTGGACCAGAATGCGCACTCGTTCCACACGCGCCAAATGCCGAACGATTTCGCCATAGAGCCACGGGATCGGCGCGAACTTGCCGGGCCAGTCGGATTTCTCATGGGGCCAAGCCAGCCAGGTCGCTTCGTGCGGCTCCCACTCGGCCGGCATGCGCCAGGCACCTGTGTTACGAGCCGTTATTTGTCGAGCCATCGTTTCAGAATGGGGGCGTACGCATCGATGCGGCGGTCGCGCAGGAAGGGCCAATTGCGGCGGACTTCCTCCATGCGGTGCGGATCGCACTCGGCGACCAGGATTTCTTCTTGGTCACAGGAAGCCTGGGCGATCACCTGACCGAAGGGATCGGCCACAAACGAAGATCCCCAGAACTCGAGCCCGTGTTCGGGCGGTCCTTCGTAGCCGACGCGATTCACCGCGGCGACGTAGATGCCATTAGCGATGGCATGCGCGCGCTGAATGGTGCGCCAAGCATCCAGTTGGGCGGCTCCGTACTGGGCTTTCTCCGAAGGATGCCATCCGATCGCCGTGGGGTAAACCAACAAATCGGCGCCGGAGAGTGCGGCAATGCGCGCCCCTTCTGGATACCACTGATCCCAGCAGACCAACACTCCCAGGTTGCCATAAGGCGTCGCGATGCTCCCGAAACCCAGATCGCCCGGCGTGAAATAGTACTTCTCGAAATACAAGGGGTCGTCCGGAATGTGCATTTTCCGGTACAATCCGGCGATTTCCCCATCCGTCGAGAGCACCGCGGCGGTGTTGTGATACAGTCCGGGAGCCCGGCGTTCGAACAACGAGGCCACAATAACGACCTTCAGCTCGCGAGCGAGTTTACCCAACGTCTCGGTGGACGGCCCGGGAATCGATTCGGCCAGTGCAAACAACTCGGCGTTCTCTTCGCGGCAGAAGTACTGCGAGCGGAATAGCTCCTGCAGGCAGATGACCTGCGCGCCACGGGCCGCGGCTTCGCGGACCTTCCACGTCGTTTTCTCCAGATTCTCGTTCGGATCGAGCGAGCAGCTGGTCTGCACCAGACCGATCCGGAAGGATTCTTGCATAACTTTCTATTCTCGCTGATACTCGGCTTATGCGGGCGGACGAAGTGTTACAAATCGCTCACGAGTGTGGATTTGAACTCGCGGGCATCGCGCCCGCTGGTGATCCATGTGCCCCGGCGCCGGATTTTTCGAAATACCAGGATTGGGTCGCGGCCGGCATGGCTGGCGAGATGCGCTATCTCACGGATCGCCGCGCGGAAGTTCGCCGGGACGTTCGGAATCTGTTGCCCAGTGCGCGGTCCGTCATCTGCGTCGGCAAGCTCTACAACACGCCGGATCCTCCCAGAAAGGAAGGCGATGCTCGCATCTCGCGTTACGCCTGGGGCAAGGACTATCACGTGACCATGCGCGCAGCCCTGGAACGTATGGTCGCCCGCCTCTTGGAACGCGAAGCGTTCAGTCATAAGATCTGCGTCGATACGGCGCCCTTGCTGGAGCGATCCTTCGCGCGCATGGCGGGACTGGGATGGATCGGCAAGAATACATGCCTGATCAACGAGCCTCAAGGATCGTGGTTCTTTCTGGGTGAGATCGTGACGTCGCTAGATCTAACTCCGGGATCACCGCCGCCCGATCGCTGCGGGAGTTGTACACGCTGTATCGAGGCATGTCCAACCGATGCATTAGTCCCGAACGGAAATGGCTGGACCCTCGACGCGCGCCGCTGCATCTCCTATCTCACAATCGAGCTGCGCGGGGCCATTCCTGATGAACTGCGTGCCGGAGTAGGTGACCATGTTTTCGGCTGCGATATCTGCCAGGATGTTTGCCCTTGGAACTCGAAGGCTCCAGTCACCGAAGATCCGGACTTCGCGGGTACCGCTATTCCGATCGCAGAACTCGCGCAGTTAACACCGGAAGCCTTTCGCGAGCGCTTCAGGGAATCGCCCATCGCGCGCGCGAAGCACGAGGGCCTGCTACGCAATGTCGCCGTAGCGATAGGCAACCGTGGCCCAGACGAGCATCGAGAAGTCCTCGAGAGCCTGAAACAGCATCCCGAACCGATGGTTCGGGAACACGCAGAATGGGCATTGCGGCATTCGTTAGGGGAACGATCTGGTTGACTCAACTGGGGACGGTATACTCAACCCATGATTATCCGCCCGAAGGAGTACCTTTTGGTGGTCTCCAAATCATGGGGGAGGGCAATATCAGGGCCTGCCCTGGCGGTCGTTGGTCTTGTATTGCTGGTCATGCAACTGGTAATCACAGATGCTCCCACAGCAAGTAAGGTACTGAGATGGGGTTCCTGGTTTACGCTCGGCCTCGCCGCAGTCATGATTTTTGTTGCCCAATACGACGCATGGAAGCAACAGTGCGAAGCTAGGGCCGGGGCTGAGGCCAAACTAGAGGTCACCATCGATGCTCTCAAAGGGCCTGAGGTGTGGCTGTCTTTTCAGACCTCCAATATGTACACCGGATTCACGGTAGAGAATCGAAGCACAGCGACTGACGCTATGAAGGTGTTCCTTGATCCTGTGGAGACCAAAAGCTACCGCTTGGAGAGTGGGAGCCTGCCACAATTGCGCTTTGGGGCTGGTCCTCAGGCACTGGAGGTAAAGATGATCCGAAAAATCGACAGCGCTCAGTTCATGAATGTTGATCTGGTGGACGTGCTCAATGACACCTGTGCGGACTATCAATGTCTACTGAATCTCACGCTTAGATACTCGGACCCAAGGGGCCATCGCTCGTTGCGGAGGGTCACGGTATCAGCTAATCAGGTTAAACTCAAAATGAAGTTTCCACCGGAGATAGTTAACCACCAAATTGAGCCGGATTACGGCGCCGATGAGTCAACCGGTTAGCTAGCTTCCGTCGCAGTGGACCGCGTCGCCAGAATCACTAGCAGCGCGCACACGTACAGCGCCGCACCAACCAGCAGTGTCGAGCGCAGGCCGATGTAGATCGCCAGGAAGATCGCGCTGGCCGACCCAAGCACGCTCGCGGCCGCGTTGAGCGACCACGCCCAGCGTACCGATGGCGCGTGGCGTTTCTCCAAGCGTCGCAGACCGCTCGGGAACGGCATTCCCATCAACAGCGCGGCCGGAGCGACCGAGAAAGTCGTAAGCGCCAGTTTGGCCGCCAACGGCCATCCCGCAGCCATGGTGACGAGCGGCGTCGATACGAAGGCCAGTATCCCCACCAACAAGGCAACCGCCGCAAGGACATATACCAGACGGGTATCGTCACCGGCGACGACGCGGCCGCTCAGATAGCTACCGGCGCCGCTCGCCACAAGCATCGAGAAGACAATCACCGTCAAGGCGTACGTAGGATGGCCCAGCAAAAGTACGAACTTCTGGATCAGCGCGACCTGAACCAGAATGTACCCTGCTCCCAAGCACAGGAAGTACCACAGAAACTTCACCACGTTCTTCTGTTTCGGAAGTCGGCTGCCCAGCATCAGCCGCGGCAGAGTCAGGATCAACGCCGTTACCACGATACTCAGCCCCATCAGCCCGAACAGCAAAGGCACGGCGCGATTGATTTTATAGTCCGCGCTTTGCGTGTTGGCGTTGCGGACAAAGTTCCATAGATCGCGCGGCTGGACGGTGTAGAAGAAGAACGGACGATCGTCGCCGACGGGCGAAACATCGTACTGGTAATCGTTCCAGAAGTCTTTCGGGTTCGCGCTGGACAGAAGTTGGCCGAACGCGTTTTGGGGATTCTCGCCCGGCACGTAGACGACGTCCATGCGCGATTCCGCGGTGAGCCTCCGGGCGTTTTCGATATCGGTTGCGGAGAAAGGCTTCCGTGAGATGAGCACCGTATCCTGCGCGCCCCAGCCGTTGATCTTGGTGGCGTCGTCGCGCACGGCGATCACATGCGAAGCGGCGTTCGGCTCGCCCAATCGTGCCAACGCGTCCATGGCCAGAGAAACCAGGCGCAGCGATTCACGCGGCGGCTCGAACCCCCAGCGCGTGAATACCAACAAGCCGTCATCGGTCAGGTGCGATAGATAGTCGTAGAAAGCGTCCGAGGTATAGAGATTATTCTCGGACAGCGCGAACGCGCCAGCGGCAGTGGACGCCCAGGTATCCACCAGCGTGGCCTGTAGCACCTGATACTTCTCCGTGCTGCTGCGCACGAAAGAGCGGCCGTCTTCGACGTGCAGATGAACCTCGGGACGCAGGTAGATCCCGTAGTTCTCTTTCACCATCACGTCCTGCATGATCTTGTTGGCGATCAGCGGATTGATCTCGACAGCGGTGACATCCTTGCTGCCCGACGCGAGCGCTCGCGAGACATCGTATCCGCCGCCGGGACCGATGATCAGGGTCTTCGCGCCGGGGCGCATGGCGTAAGGGAGTCCCTGACCCTGTCGAAGCAGGCCGGCGCGCTGCTCGGGGAAAAGGCCGTGCGCCCAATCGTAGGTGGCGATCCCGGTGGCGGCGTCGGCATCGATGCGGATCAGCCAATAGGGGCTCCCATCCGGATTGTGCTGTTCGATCACGCCGACGCGCGAGAAGCTGTTCCATGCCGAGAAGCGTTCTTCGGGGATGCGCTCGCCTTTGGCCCAGTGGACATCGAACCAGCGGGCCTTGCCGTTTACGACGAGAAGAGTCACCATCAGCAGCGCGACGAGAACCGCCACGATACGCAGGCTGTCTTGCCGGGCCTGGTTGTACCAAAGCGCGGCGGCGATCGCGTAGACAGCAGCAGCGGCGATCACGGCGCCGGGTCCGCCGGCAACGTCGAGGAAAAGTATCAGCAGCAGGCAACCCACGGCCGCGCCCGCCAGGTCGAAGAAATAGGCACGGTGGACGCGCTCGATGGCTTCCGAAATGGCGATGGAGACGATGGTGCCAGCGAGGAAGAATGGAACCGCGGTTGCGAAGTAGACTCCGGCCAGCGTCAAGACGTCGTTATTCTCTCTGGACAAGATGAACCAGAGGACGAACAGCACCGATACGCTCGCGGATAGCGCCAGCGAGCCGAGCTTCTGGTACACATTGCCGGGTCGCGCCGCGACCACGTACGAGAACACTCCACCGGCGCCCAGCCCGAACAGGGCTATCGAGATCGCCAGGAAGGCGAAGTGATAGTAAAAGACCACTGAGAATATGCGCGTTAGCGCAAGTTCTAAGATGAGCGTCGCCATGGTGGTGAAGCCCAGGCCCAGATAGAGCTGGGTCCAGAGGACACCGCTGGCCGAACCGGATGTTGGAGAGGATACGACGCGAGACAAGTATTTACTTTATCAGGTGGGATGCCACACCGATGATTTG
>Ga0265314_10001845_pt1 | contig 22758 bp, 24 predicted proteins | sample 4126metaG_FD_203106 | JGI IMG/M metagenome (GOLD analysis project Ga0265314, IMG submission 203106) | Rhizosphere microbial communities from Carex aquatilis grown in University of Washington, Seatle, WA, United States - 4-1-26 metaG | ecosystem: Host-associated > Plants > Roots > Rhizosphere >... | reverse complement strand
AAAACGCCACGCGCTCGACGTTCGCCCGGTGTTCAAGCGCATCGATACCTGCGCCGCCGAATTCGCTTCGCCTACCGCCTACATGTATTCGACCTACGAGGCGCCGTTCGCGGGCAGTCTTGCCGACGAGAGCGCGCCGTCGGACAAAAACAAGGTCATCATCCTCGGCGGCGGACCGAACCGGATCGGCCAGGGCATCGAGTTCGACTATTGCTGCTGCCACGCCTGCTTCGCGCTGCACGACGCGGGTTTCGAGACCATCATGATCAACTGCAATCCGGAAACAGTGTCGACCGACTACGACACCGCCGACCGGTTGTATTTCGAGCCGCTCACATCAGAAGACGTGCTCGAGATCATCGCCACCGAGCGCAAGAACGGCACCCTGCACGGCGTCATCGTGCAGTTCGGCGGCCAGACCCCGTTAAAGCTCGCACGTGCGCTGGAAGCCGCGGATGTGCCGATCCTCGGCACTTCGCCCGACGCCATCGACCTCGCCGAGGACCGCGACCGTTTCAAACGCGTGCTCGACAAGCTTCGTTTGAAGCAGCCGAAGAACGGCATCGCCTATTCGGTCGAGCAGGCGCGGCTGGTGGCCGCCGATCTCGGCCTGCCGCTGGTGGTGCGCCCGTCCTATGTGCTCGGCGGCCGCGCCATGCAGATCATTCGCGAGGACAACCAGCTCGGCGATTACCTGCTCGGCACGCTGCCGGAGCTGGTGCCCGGCGACGTCAAGGCGCGCTACCCGAACGACAAGACCGGCCAGATCAACACCGTGCTCGGCACCAATCCGCTGCTGTTCGACCGCTATCTGTCCGATGCCATCGAGATCGACGTCGATTGCCTCAGCGACGGCAAGGACACTTTCATTGTCGGCATCATGGAGCACATCGAGGAGGCCGGCATCCATTCCGGCGATTCCGCCTGCTCGCTGCCGCCGCATTCGCTCGACGCCAAGATGATCACCGAGCTGGAGCGTCAGACCCGCGAACTGGCGCTCGGCCTCGACGTGGTCGGATTGATGAACGTGCAATACGCCATCAAGGACGGCGACATCTACGTGCTCGAAGTCAATCCACGGGCCTCGCGCACGGTGCCATTCGTGGCCAAGGTGATGGGCATGCCGGTGGCCAAGATCGCCGCGCGAATCATGGCCGGCGAGAAGCTGGCCGACTTTGGTCTAAAGAAGCGCAAGCTCGGCCATGTCGGCGTCAAGGAATCGGTGTTTCCGTTCGCCCGCTTCCCGGGCGTCGATACCGTGCTGGGTCCGGAAATGCGCTCCACCGGCGAAGTGATGGGCATCGACCGCTCGTTCGAAGTCGCCTTCGCCAAGAGCCAGCTCGGCGGCGGCACCCGCGTGCCGCGCAAGGGGACGGTATTCGTGTCGGTCCGCGAGATCGACAAGACCAGGATCGTGGACGCGGTGCGGCTGTTATTCTCGCTTGGCTTCAAGGTGATGGCCACCTCGGGCACGCAGCGTTTCCTTGCCGACAGCGGCGTGCCGACGGAAAAAGTGAACAAGGTGCTGGAGGGGCGACCGCATATCGTCGACGCCATCATGAACGGCGACATTCAGCTGGTTTTCAACACCACCGAAGGGCCGCAGGCGCTGGCCGACAGCCGTTCTTTGCGGCGCGCTGCCCTCTTGCATAAAGTGCCATATTACACCACTCTTTCGGGTGCCGTGGCGGCCGCAAAGGGCATCCAGGCCTACCTGGGCGGGGACCTTGAGGTCCGCACCCTGCAGAGTTACTTTTCCGAAAGCTAATCGTTGGCCGGCGCTTGAATTCCGGCAATTGATCGGCAGTGAAGCCGTCGGTAGCGGAAGTCGTGACTGGAACTTGCCAGCCACGAGCGTGTTGCGTTTCCGCATTTGTGCGTGGCCAGCGGATCGGTCCGCATGAAGTTGAAGGATAGAGAAGATGATGGAAAAGGTCCCGATGACCGCGGGCGGTTATGCCGCCCTCGAGGTTGAATTGAAGAAGCGCCAGTCGGAGGACCGTCCGCGCATTATCGAGCATATCGCCGAGGCGCGCTCGCATGGCGACCTGTCGGAGAACGCTGAATATCACGCCGCCAAGGAAGAGCAGTCGCACAATGAGGGCCGCATCGCCGAGCTCGAGGACAAGCTGGCGCGCGCCGACATCATCGACATCAGCAAACTTTCCGGCGACACCATCATGTTCGGCGCCACCGTCACGCTCGTCGACGAAGACACCGACAAGAAGGCGGTGTGGCAGATCGTCGGCGAGCCGGAAGCCGACGCCAAAAAAGGCCGTATCTCCATCACCTCGCCGCTGGCCCGCGCGCTGATCGGCAAGAAAAAGGGCACCTCGGTGGAAGTCATGGCGCCCGGCGGCGCCAAGGCCTACGAGATCACCAAGGTCGAATGGCGAGCCTGATCGGTTCTGATTCAGTCAGAACCGGGCTCTGTTTTTTTGTTTCGACACGTTTTCTTGACGCGCACCAGCCCGCTTCGCTTGGAAACGCTCTCGAAACGCTCTAAACGCCGCATCGCAATAAAAAGGCCGGGATATTTTCCGGCCTTTTGCTTCTCCCCTCCACCCGCGTTCGCGCATGTCTCGACGCCGCGGCTAACACTTGGCCCGCGGCATTATTCCGATGCTGCTCTGCGATACACCGCCGATTTTCTTGCCGCGATATCCTTCCTCTGCTCGCTGTGAAGCGATACGAATTAGGTGGGTTGGAGAATTGGGGGACAGACTCATGATGGAAACGTTGACGGCCTGGGCGCCGCGCGCGCTGAGCGTGCTGCGCATCATCACAGGATTGATGATCATCCAGCACGGCATGGCCAAGCTGCTGGGTTTTCCGGTGGTGGCGAACCTTGCCAATCTCAGCCCGTTTTCGCTGATCGGCGCCGCCGGCTTCATCGAACTGATCGGCGGCGCGCTGTTGATCATCGGCTTTTTGACGCAGCCGGTCGCGTTCATCGTCTCCGGTGAGATGGCGTTTGCCTATTTCATGGTGCATGCGCCAAAGAGCTTCTTTCCGCTGATCAGCGGCGGCACGCTGGCGATCGCGTTCTGCTTTGCCTGTCTTTATCTGTCGACCGCGGGCGCAGGCCCCTGGAGTGTCGACGCCACGATGAAGCGCGGGTGAGGAGCAGCACCATGAACGCTTTCAACGCCATGCTTACCCGCTTCCAGCCGCTGGTTCTCAGCATTTTCCGGATCGTCACCGGCCTGCTGTTTATTCAATACGGCTTCGCCAAGGTGCTCAAATTTCCGATTATCCCGCCGTTCGACAAGGTGGCACCGTTTTCGCTGTTCTGGTGCGCCGGAACAATCGAACTGGTGCTCGGCGGCCTTTTGATCCTCGGCCTCTGCACGCGGGTCGTGGCCTTCATCCTGTGCGGTGAAATGGCGTTCGCCTATTTCATCGCGCATTTTCCACGCGGCTTCATCCCGCTGCTCAACGGCGGCGAGAACGCGATCATGTTCTGTTTCGCCTGCCTCTACATCGCCTGCGCCGGCGGCGGCCCCTACGGCATCGACGGGATGCGGAAGAGGGTGTGAGGGTCGACCTCGTAGGGTGGACAAAGGCGCGCTCGCGCCGTGCCCACCAGTCGAACTAACAATTTTCGATGTTGAAGTTTTGGTGGACACGCTTCGCTTTGCCCACCCTACGGACTCGCAATGACCGAAGAGGTTACCTCACCACCTTGAGGTCCAGCGGCACCGCGGCCTCGTATTTCGAATTGTGCAGCACCAGCGATGTCCGGACGTTGCGAACATGCGGCGCCGCGGTCAGATGGGTGACGAAATTCTGGAACGTCGCCATGTCGGGCGCCACGCATTTCAGGATGAAATCGACCTCGCCCGACAGCATCCAGCATTCCCGTACCAGCGGTTCCGCGCGCACGAATTCCTCGAACGCGCGCAGATCGGCGTCGGCCTGGCTGGACAGATGCACCGAAGCGAACACGGTAACGTCGAATCCAAGCCGGCGCGGATCGAGTAATCCGCGATAGCCCTGGATATAGCCCTCTTCCTCCAGCGTCCGGACCCGGCGCAGGCAGGGCGGCGGGGAAATACCGACACGCTTGGCCAGTTCGACATTGGTGATTCGGCCGTCGGCCTGAATTTCACTGAGGATTTTGAGGTCAATTTCGTCAAGATTCTTCGACACGCGGGTCCGGGGCTCCTGAGCTGCCTGGCTGACCGTGCTTGCGGGGTCGCCTGCAATAGTCTTAGCGCAGCGGATGGCCCACGCGCAATTTTATTGCGCGTGCGATGCGACATTTACCCTACGGGCGGGGAAAATCCGCCGGCGCGGATTGCAATTCTTGCATAGCTCTCCAGATGTCTTAGACTTCCGTCAGACTTGGATTTGACACTTTCACCGCCGTCGCGATGCCTTTCCGGGCGCTTTCCGCTCAAACGCTGACCAAAATCCCCTCAGAAAGGGATCGACCCTATGCCTGCCCTGATCCATGCCAAGGTCGTCATTATCGGTTCCGGCCCGGCCGGCTACACCGCCGCGGTCTATGCCGCCCGCGCGATGTTGGAGCCGATCCTGATCCAGGGCATTCAGCCCGGCGGCCAGCTCACCATCACCACCGACGTGGAAAACTATCCCGGTTTTGCCGACGTGATTCAGGGTCCGTGGCTGATGGAGCAGATGGAGAAGCAGGCGGCGCATGTCGGCACCAAGATCGTCACCGATCTGGTCACCAAGCTCGAACTCGGACAGCGCCCGTTCCGCCTGACCTGCGACAGCGGCGACGTCTATCTGGCCGAGACCGTCATCCTTGCCACCGGCGCGCAAGCGCGCTGGCTCGGCACGCCTTCGGAAGAAAAGTTCAAGGGTTTTGGCGTATCGGCCTGTGCGACCTGCGACGGATTTTTCTATCGCGGCAAGGAGGTCGTGGTGGTCGGCGGCGGCAACACCGCGGTCGAAGAAGCGCTGTTCCTGACCAATTTCGCATCGCAAGTGACCATCGTGCACCGCCGCGACCATTTCCGCGCCGAGCGCATCCTGCAGGACCGCCTGTTCAAGCACCCCAAGATCAAAGTGGTCTGGGACAGCGCGATCGACGAAATCTGCGGCAGCGAGAATCCGGGCAAGGTCACCCATGTCCGCCTCAAGAACGTCAAGACCGGCACGCTGACGGAGCTGCCGGCCGACGGCGTCTTCATCGCGATCGGTCATGCGCCGGCGACCGACCTCGTGGCCGGCCAGATCAAGCTGAAACCGTCGGGATATGTCGAGGTGGCGCCGAACTCTACCGCGACCTCGGTGCCCGGGCTGTTTGCCGCCGGCGACGTCGCCGACGAAACCTATCGGCAGGCGGTCACGGCCGCAGGCCTTGGCTGCATGGCAGCGCTTGAGGCCGAACGGTTCCTGGCGCTGCGCGCCAGCGACCGCGCGGCGGCGGAATAATCATGGCTCGAACTCGCGACGGATTTACCGACATGGATTGGGACAAGCTGAAGGTCTTTCACGCGGCGGCGGAAGCGGGCAGCTTCACGCATGCTGGCGAGCAGCTTGGCCTGTCGCAATCGGCGGTATCACGCCAGGTTAGCGCGCTGGAGCAGGAGCTTTCGGTCTCGCTGTTCCACCGCCATGCCCGCGGCCTCATTCTCACCGAGCAGGGCGACCTCTTGTTCCGCACCGCGCATGACGTTTTCATGCAGTTGCAGGCGGCGCGCGCCAAATTGACCGACAGCCGCGAGCGGCCGAGCGGCGACCTCAAGATCACCACCACCCCCGGCGTGGGCATCAACTGGCTGATCCCGCGGCTCGGCGAATTCACCGCGCTCTATCCGGAAATCCGGATTTCGCTGATCGTGACCGACGACGAGCTCGATCTGTCGATGCGTGAGGCCGACGTCGCGATCCGCACCCGCAAGCCGACCCAGCCCGACCTGATCCAGCGCAAGCTGTTCGCGATGGGCTTTCACGCCTATTGCTCGCCGGAATACATCAAGCGCTTCGGCACGCCGCGCACGCTCGACGAGCTGGACGCCCATCGCATCATCACGCTGGCGGACGGCCAGGTCGCGCCGCATCTGCAGAATCGCAACTGGCTGATCGAAGCAGGGCGTAACGGCACTGGCCCGCGCGAGACCTACTTCAAGGTCAATAACATTCTCGGCCTGGTGCGCGCCTGCCAGCAGGGGCTCGGCATCGCGGCGCTGCCGGACTATCTGGTCGAGGAAAACAACCGCTTGGTGCAATTGTTCGGCGAGTCCGATTCGATCCAGCTCGACACCTATTTTGTCTATCCGGAAGAGCTGAAGACGGTGGCGCGCGTACAGGTTTTCCGCGATTTCGTGGTCAGCAAAGCACAGCGCTGGCCTTCGTGATTATCGATCGATAACCCCCGGACTCCGCATGACTGACATGCGACTTGGACGGTTGCCGCAGAGCGCGATCGGGGATCATAGTATGTCTACGCTGAGCATTCGCGTTACGCATTTGTCCCCCTCCTCCAGTGGCGCGGACGCTCAGTAATCCCTCTTGGAAGGTGATTGTGTCGGCCTCACGTGGCCAATACCTTAAGCCGGGCTCTTTTGAGCCCGGCTTTTTTTTCGTATTAAACTCCCGGTTGCGCGACGAGCAAAACGCTCCCTACCATGTTGCCAGCTCGCCTCGCATCCCGCCTGGTTGACGCGTTGCAGCGCGCTTGCCGCCGCGACGGTGACGCGCGCGTTGACAAGCAAAGCCTGGACATCCATCATCATCGAATGATCACGAATCCGTGCACTGCCACGCCGTCGAAAAAAGCTCCCCTAACGGGGACTTAGGATCGACGCGCGCGACTTCTCGCTGATAACCGATCCCAAAACCCCGCCGTTAAGGACGGGGTTTTTTGTTGCTCCGTCTCCGGCTCAAGACCCAAGGAGATGGAACCCATGACCACCCCCTCGAATACCGAGCTGCGCGACCGGCTACAGGGCCTGTGGCTGCCGCTTGTCACGCCGTTTCGCGATGGCGAAATTGACGAGGTCTCGCTGCGCCGGCTGGTCCAGCATTATGCCAGACAACCGATCGACGGCCTGATCCTCGCCGCCACGTCCGGTGAGGGCATGACGCTCGGCATCGCTGAACTCGAGCGGCTCGTCGCACTGACCCGGGCCGAAATATCGGCTAGCCGGCGTTATCTGCCGATCTGCCTCGGGCTATCCGGCGCCGTCACGTCCAAAATGCTGGATGCACTCGATGAGACGGCGGCCTGGCCGATCGACGGCCATCTGATCGCCAGCCCCTATTATCTGCGGCCGTCGCAACGCGGGCTCTTGCAGCATTTCACCACGCTGGCCGATCACGCCTCATGGCCGATCGTGCTCTACAACATCCCGTACCGCACCGGCGTCAACATCACGAACGATACCTTGCTGCACCTGGCCTGCCATCCCAACATCGTCGGCTTGAAGGATTGTTGCGCGGACCGCGCGCAGTCGATCGACCTGCTGGCTCGGCGCCCCGCTGGTTTTCGGGTGCTGAACGGCGACGATTCGCAATATTTCGATGCGCTGACCGACGGCGCCGACGGCGCCATCCTGCTGTCGGCCCATATCGAGACCGAAAGCTTTGCCGCGGTGCGCATGCTGTTGCGGCAGGGCAATCGCGAGGCGGCGCAGGCACGCTGGGACTCGATCCGCGGCCTGACAAGCCTGTTGTTTGCGGAGCCGAGCCCGGCGCCGGCCAAATACTGGCTGGCGCGCATCGGGCTGATCGATAGCGCGGAAGTGCGTTCACCGATGGTGGAGGTGGGCGCCAAGCTCGCCGCGCGGCTGAACGCGGAGATGGAGATCGAGCGGGGAGCGGAGCCGCGGTTGCGGCGGGCGTGATAGTTCGTCATTGCGAGCCAACGGGCCGGGCGAATGCCCGCCCGATGACAGGCTCCGCGGAGCAATCCAGAGTCACAAAGGAAGACTGGATTGCTTCGTCGCTACGCTCCTCGCAATGACGGCAATCAATCCAGCCTCGTGCGCGCCAGCCGCAGCGCGTTGCCGATCACGCTGACCGAGGACAGCGCCATCGCCGCAGCGCCGACCATCGGCGACAGCAGGATCCCGAACACGGGATAAAGCACGCCGGCCGCAATCGGCACGCCGGCGGCGTTGTAGAGAAACGCAAAGCCGAGGTTCTGGCGGATGTTGTGCATGGTCGCGACCGACAATTTGCGCGCCCGCACCAGCCCTGAGAGGTCGCCGGTCAACAGCGTCACCCCGGCGCTCTCGATCGCGACATCGGTGCCGCTGCCCATGGCGATGCCGACGTCGGCCGCGGCCAATGCCGGGGCATCATTGACGCCGTCGCCGACCATCGCGACGCGGCGGCCTTGCTGGCGCAGCCGCTGCACCACCTCGCTTTTACGTTCCGGCAACACCCCGGCCTCGATCTCCTCGACGCCGAGCGTTTTGGCGACCGCGCGCGCGGTGGTCAGATTGTCGCCGGTCAGCATCACAATGCGCAGGCCGTCGCCGCGCAGCGCCGCGATCGCGGCCTGCGCGGAGGGTTTGACCGGATCGGCGATCGCGATGATGCCGGCGACGCGGCCATCGAGCGCGACATAGATCGCGGTCGCGCCCTGTTGCCGCGCGGTTTCGGCAGCACCGTCGAGCACTCCGGTCGCGACGTTCAGGTCCGCCATCAGCGCCGCATTGCCGATCCCGACCCTCTTGCCGTCGACGGTCGCGGTCGCGCCCTTGCCGGCCAGCGAGGCGAACTCGGTGACCGCGACGGAATTGAGTCCGCGCTCTGCCGCCGCGTTGAGAATCGCCTGCCCCAGCGGGTGCTCGCTGCCGCGCTCGACGCCGGCCGCCAGCCGCAGCAAAACGCTTTCCTCGACACCGTCGGCCGCGATGATGCCGACGACCTTCGGCTTGCCCTCGGTCAGCGTGCCGGTCTTGTCGATCACGATCGTGTCGATCTGCTCCAGCCGTTCCAGCGCCTGGGCGTCGCGGATCAGGATTCCCGACTGCGCGCCGCGGCCGACCCCGACCATGATCGACATCGGCGTCGCCAGCCCGAGCGCGCAGGGACAGGCGATGATCAGGACCGTGACCGCCGCGACCAGCGCAAAGGTAAACCGCGGCTCCGGCCCGAATATCATCCAGGCCGCGAACGCTGCGAGTGCCGCCAGAATCACCGCCGGCACGAACCAGCCGGCGACCTGGTCGGCCAGGCGCTGGATCGGCGCCCGCGAGCGCTGCGCTTTTGCCACCAGATCGACGATCCGCGCCAGCATGGTGTCGCGGCCGATCTTTTCCGCACGCAGCACCAGGCCGCCGCTTTGGTTGATGGTGCCGCCGATCACCTTCGCGCCCTCTACCTTGGACACCGGCATCGATTCGCCGGTGACCATGGATTCGTCGACAAAGGATTTTCCCTCGGTGACGACGCCGTCGACCGGGATGCGTTCGCCGGGACGTACCCGCAAGCGATCGCCGACCGCGATGGCCTCGATCGCGACGTCTTCGTCGCCATGCGCGGTAATGCGCCGCGCGGTTTTTGGCGCCAGCCCGAGCAGCGCGCGGATTGCGCCGGAGGTGCGAGCCCGCGCCCGCAATTCAAGCACCTGCCCCAGCAGCACCAATACCGTGATGACGGCCGCCGCCTCGAAATACACCGCGACCGCGCCGTGCATGTCGCGGAAGGCTGGCGGAAACCATTGCGGCGCCAGCGTGCCGATGATGCTGTAGAGCCAGGCCACGCCGGTGCCCATCGCGATCAGCGTGAACATGTTGAGATGGCGTGTGACCAGCGAATTCCAGCCGCGCACGAAGAACGGCGCGCCCGCCCACAGCACCACCGGCGTCGCCAGCAGCAACGAGAGCCAGTTCGACCAGCCGCGCGGCAGCAGCTCCATCATGCCGAGATGGCTGCCCATCTCGAGCACGAACACCGGCGCGGTCAGCACCAGCGCGATCCAGAACCGCCTGGTCATGTCGAGCAATTCGGGGTCGGGCTGATCGTCGAGCGAAACCTGTTCGGGCTCCAGCGCCATGCCGCAGATCGGGCAACTCCCCGGCCCGACCTGACGCACTTCGGGATGCATCGGACAGGTGTAGACCGTGCCGGCCGGTGCCGGCGGTTCGGATTCACCCGAAGGATTTTTTGGCGAAAGATATTTTGCCGGCTCGGTGGCAAAACGCTCGCGGCAGCGCGCGCTGCAGAAGAAGTAATTCTGGCCCTGATGCGACAGAAAGTGTTTTGCGGTCGCGGGATCGACCTTCATGCCGCAGACCGGATCGATCGCCAGCGCCGGATCAACCGTCTGATCCGTCGCGCCGTGATGGCCGCCGCAGCAGGCGTGGGCGCCATGATCATGCGCGTGGGAGTGATCGTGGCCATGTGCTTGGCTGGAGGCGCGAAATTGCTCTGTCGGCGTCACTTTTGATCTCCCGGCCCTTGAACTACATACCCTAGGGGGGTATATGAGGCACATGCGTCAAGAGATCAAGACCTCATGCTTGAAACGGCTGAAACGAATTGAAGGCCAGATCCGCGGCCTCGCCGGCATGGTCGAGGACGACCGCTATTGCATCGACGTGGTGACCCAGATCGCGGCGGCGAAGACCGCGCTGCGCCGCGTCGAGGAGGAAATCCTGCGCGACCACGTCGCCCATTGCGTCGAGCATGCAATCTCCTCCGGCGACAAGGCCGACCAGCGCCGCAAGATCGCCGAGTTGATGGACGTGGTCAGCCGCGCCGATCGTTGATCCCCCGCGTCCGGGACACGGCCTGCGGCCGTGGTTAATGCCGGGTAACGCCGGCTGATAAAATTCGAAACGAGCGTCGGCCGTAACTTTAAAAGCTGCGGCTTAGTGAAGCCTCACGTCAAACAACGGGGGGAAACAATGACCAATCAAGCCATACCGAATTCGCGCTATCCAGCGTGCCCGCGCGTACAGAAGATGCAGGATTTCCTGCTGGTCTCGTCGTTCGGCCTGTGGGCCGCGGTGCTCGGACTGTCGCCGGTGCTCGCCTTCCACATGCTGGTGGCAAGCTGAGCAGAGCTCGCGCGAGGCGCGCAATCGTCGTTAACCGGCGGTAGCGCCTGTGTTCAAATGCGAGCAAAACCGCGGCAGGGTTTTTAAAAATCACCGCGTATGCTTCCCCGCATAAGAAACCAAAAGCGGGGGCGCGTCGTGAACGGTCAGAACCATCCATTCCCTGAGAAACAGGGGTTCAGCACGCAGGATATTCTTTGGGCGCTCGGCATCTGGTCGGTGATCCTGAGCCTGTCGCCGGTCGTGGTGTTCTATGTGTTGATGGTGAACTAATACGAGACGCGCGGACGGCCGCGCGTCGACGTGGCTGGGAGGGTGGGCAAAGTGAGCCCACCTTTCTTTTTGGCGGGTACGGCGCAAGACTTGTAGCAAGAACTTGTAGCAAGACTTGTAGCAAGACTTGCAGGGTGGGCTGGCAAGCCTACCATTCTTGTCGGTGGGCACGGCGCGAGCGCGCCTTTGCCCACCCTACGATTCAACCCATTCCCAAAACGAAAAACGCGCGGGAGCCCGCGCGTCGTTCAGCCTTCTTCGTCGTGCGGTGCGGCTGACTTAAGCCGCCTGCTTGTGCATCGCGCCGCTCGACGACGCGGCGCCGCGGATCGCCTTGACCGAACGCTCGATCGCCGCCCACAGCTTGCCGATCTCGGCCGCCGCGCGTCCCTCGGCGTAATATTCGCGGGCCCCCTCGCCCTTGCCCAGCGCCATCAACAGATCGGCGCGGTTGGTGATCTGGCCACCCCACACCGGTGCACGGAATTTGGCCAGCGCCTCGCGTGCGATGGTGACGATCGGGCTTTCGGCTTCGTCGCGGGGAGCCGGCGCGCCGTTGATCACGACGGCATAGGGTTTGCGTGCGGCGCGGCAGGTCTGAATGGTTTCCTGCACGGCGTTGACGTCGAACACGCCCGGCCGCGCCGGGATGATCACCATCGTGGCGTTCCTGATCGCGTCTTCCACGACGGCCGAGGTGTTCGGCGGCGTGTCGATGAACACCCATTCGATGCCGTCGCGCTTGGCGGCGGCGACAATCCCGGTGACGGAATTGACGGCGGATTTGATCGCGGGTTCGTTGGTGCCGCGCAGCTTGTGCCACAGGGTGAGCGAGCCCTGCGGATCGGCATCGACAAGCAGACATGGCTTGGTCGACTTGTGGACATGCGCAGCGAGATGGGCGGCCAGGGTACTTTTTCCTGAACCGCCTTTACGCGATGCGAAAACAATAACGTTCATACCTTCGCCTCCAGATTGACCCTAGATAGCGAAAATGAATCAGCGCGCTGATTCGTGGAAGAAAAATTTATCGAATTCGCAATCAAGGCCCTTATTTGTCGAGGACGTGGGCTTTTGAGTCACACTGCGCGCCGAAACCGGGGCGAAACGAATCGGCGGGTGGTCGGAAGCCGTCTTTTTCGCAATCGTCCGGGGATTTTTAATCGGCTCCGGACTCTTTTTTCACTTGCTCTACCTATCCGTGTATCTGCGCATCGGCGTTTTAATGTGCGGTGCACCAGTGTGCGCGAACAAAACGAGTCCGGCGGCGGCGAAGACACCGTCATGGCCGGGCTTGTCCCGGCCATCCACGTCTTTCCCGGGGCAAAGACGTGGATGTCCGGCACAAGGCCGGGCATGACGAACGATAGAAAGTGCCCGATTTCATCGGCTGCATTCCGCGGTCAGACTCTAGAGCCTTGCCGGTTCTGATAGAATCAGAACCGAAGCTCTAGTTTTTTGTTTTGACGCGTTTTCTTCACGCGAACCGGTATCCACTTCGCTCGAAAACGCTCTACGGGAGCGGCCGGACCGGTCATTCCCGGGTTCGCGCTATACGCGAACCCGGGAAGCGGCTTCGGGATGACAAAAGGCTACTTCACGTCGTCCCAGCTCGCGGCATTGAAGCGCTGCAGCTGCATATAGGTGACGACGCGAAAATCGGTCGCCGAGGTGTTGATGCGGCTTTCCGGCAGCAACAGGCCGAGACGGAAGTCATGCAGGCTCGCGGCCTGCTTCATGATGTTCTCCCGCGCGAGATTGTCGCCGCACTGCCTCAGCACCTGCTCCAGCGCGTCGCCCAGACGCGCAAGATCACCTTCATCAGCCGCGACGACGGCTATTCACCGCCCAAGGCGCGATAGGCCGAGGCCGGCCCGCTGTAGGCAATGGTCGCCAGCGAGAATAATTCCGCGAACGGACATGAGGCTTCCTCCCAGGTTTTTTTTAATTATGGAGCAGGTGTGAGTGAGCGGCCCCGTGTTGGCAAGCCAGCGGCCTCTCGGTTGGCGGGATCTTTCTTACCTCTCCCCGCGCGCGGGGAGAGGTCGCCGCTTCTTGCGGCGGGTGAGGGGGCGCTTCAGCGAGTCAGAAGCTGGTGAGATGTCCGCCCCTCACCCCACCCTCTCCCCGCAAGAGCGGGGCGAGGGAGAAACGCAGCCTCGTTTATGCTGCGCTGCCGTCAGGCGGTGGGCTTCTTGTGCTTGTGCGAAGATTTGCTCCCCTTGGGCGCGGCATGCTTGCGCGCGGAGGGGCGGATGTTCATCGGTGCGCCGGCATCGGCGACCGGCTCCGGGCCCGGCCGGAAAAATACCCGGCAGCCCGGGGAAAGTTCGGCCTTGCGCGCGATCATGCAGGCCGTGACGCGGTCGACATCGGGAATTTCGGGACCGCAAAGCCGGAAGGCATCGCCGCTGCAGGCCTGCTGCTCCTGGTCGGTGTAAGCCTGACCGGCGGTCGGCAACAGCGAGCAGCACAGCGCGGTGGCAAGCATCAAGCCGAGCGCAAAACCTCTGGACCGGACGACGCGCATGTATCCCCCCGAAGCGTTGAAGCCGAATTGTGGGTGAAGGCGGCGGGATTCGCAAGCAGGCTGCACCGGATATGCACGGCCGGCTCGGGGGCGCGGCACCCCGAGCCGGCGCGGCACCGGCATCAATATTTGTAATAGCGATGATAGTGGTAGCGATGGCGATAGGTGTAGCCGCCATGGTAAATGTTCACCGTGCAGCCGTAGCTGCAGCGCTCACCGCTGTAGTAGGCGTCCGCGGCCAAATCGGCTGCTCTCCTTGCGTCGGCAACCGCATCACCGGTCACGGTGAACTCGTACGCCCGCGCGGGCGCAGTGGCCGAGCCGGCCGCAAGCGCAGCGACCGCGGCCACCATCAAAGCTGTCTTCTTCATCTGTCGTTCCTTGTCTGATCGCCACCGAGAGACGGAGGTCGGTGGCTTGATAGGAGTTGCGTCCGCTGATTTCCGCCTGACGGGCTCAACCTACGAAAGCGGGCCGGCGGATTCTGTGCGCGGTGTCACATTGCGCGCGACTGGTTCCACGGAACCTCGCGAATGATCAAACAACGGGCGATCGGAACCGGAACAACGGACTCTTCCGCTGGTTGGCGCTTACGAAAGCATTCGCAAGGCATCATTTCAGCAGCGGAGATTTCTTATGGCACAATCACAGTCCTACAAGCAGATCGCACTGGTCGTCGAAGACGACGCGCTTCAGCGTGAGTGCATCGTTACATTGCTAACAGAAAGCGAGATGGACGTGATCCAGTGCGAAAGCGGCGAAGCCGCGGCACTTGTGCTCGACCATGTCGGCGGCTGCCTGACCACGCTGTTGACCGACGTCAACCTGGCCGGCGCCATGGACGGCATCGAGCTGGCGCAGATCGCGCATGACCGATTTCCCGGGCTCCGCATTGTCGTGATCTCGGCGAACCCGCGCGTCAGCCGCCTGCCCGACGGCACGCAGTTCATCGCCAAGCCGTGGAGTCCGCTGCAGCTGCTGCGAGAGGCGCATGCGATGCATTGAGGGCAGCCGTACCAGCGGCAAACGGCGACACGGCGTGGACACCGCGATGCTACGCCGGCGTCACGCGCCCCCTGCATGTTTCGCCACGGCCTCCCGGACGCGCTCCAGCAATTGCAGCCCTGGTTTCTCGACCACCAGAGCCGACATGGCCGCGGCCCGGTCCCGCACATGTTGGCCGGTATTGCCCGTGAACAGAATAACCGGGAACGAAACGCCCCGACCTCGCAGCGCGCTGACCAGCTCCAGCCCATTCATCGCCGGCATTTCGTAGTCGACGACAAGGCATCCGATCACGGGCAGGCTTGCCTCGTTGAGCAAATCCTGGCCACTGGAAAAGTCACGCACCACGAAACCCTCGACCTCCATCAGGTTCCTGAGCGACTCGCGCACGCCATCGTCATCATCGACGACAACGACGATAATTTGCTTGGCGAGCCGTGCCGCTGCCTGACTTGTCATGGAATTGCTCTCTCGCCATCGAGGCCAACAGGATGACGTGACCCTTAAGGCACGACATGGCGGCAGCCGATTTGATCTGTGACAAAGAGGCGACGAAAGCGCGTCAAAAGAAGAAGCCCCGCTACGTAAAATTACGACATCCCCCCGCGCCGACAAGGGGCGCAGCATCGTCGCGCAAACGATATTGCTCGGCCCAAGCGCCTTCAGCCTGGCGCCCTCGCCGCCAGATCATCTCGGGTGATTTGCGTCACGGATAAAGCTGGCCAGATCGCGCTATCCGTCGCGCATGGCGATGCTGCGTCTGATCCCCATCTGGATCTGCCAATGCCTGCTGTTCCTGCCCGGCATCGGTATTGCGCAACTTTGCGCCGAGCTGGGCAGCCACCTCGTGGTCCGGGCATTCCCCATCGACGAAACGCTGCCCAAGGCCGTGATCTTCTTCGGCACCGCCGCATTGCTGGGCTGGATCGGCAACCGGCACTGGCCGGAACATTGGCGGCGCAATCCGCTGCTGTGAGAACCGCGGCATTTTCCGGGGAATGGCGTCCTTAACCCCGCGAATTAGCCCTGCCCTGCGACCATTTCAGGTTCCATGAGGTCCCGGCGGGAATGAAGTGGACACACCGGCAGCCTTTCGTGCACGGTAATCGAAGCCCCTCCAGACCGAGAGATCACCCGTGAAAGCGGAACTGCACAGTGCCGAAGCGCATCGTCTTGCCGCCCTTCGGCACTACGACATCCTCGACACGCCACGCGAGGCCGATTTCGACGAGATCGTGAAGGTGGCGTCTGCGATCTGCGGCACGCCGATCTCGGTGATCACCCTGATCGACCGGGGCCGGCAATGGTTCAAGGCCGAGGTCGGCCTCGGCGTGCGTGAGACGCCGCTCGACCGTTCGATCTGCGCGCATGCGATTCTGCAGCCGGGTCTGTTCATCGTCCCCGACACCACCCAGGACCATCGCTTCAGCGACAATCCGCTGGTCACCGGCGATCCGCATCTGCGGTTTTACGCCGGCGCGGTGCTGGAAACGCCCGAAGGGTTTCCACTCGGCACCATCTGCGTTCTCGACACCAGGCCGCGCCAACTCGACGAAACCCAGAAGGCGTTTTTGCGCCTGATGGCCAATCAGGTCATGAAGCTGCTGGAGCTGCGCCGGATCAACGCCATCGAGCGCACCGCGAGGGTGACGGCGGAAGACATGGCGAGCCAAAGAGAGACGCTGCTGCGCGAGGGCGATCATCGCCTGATGAACTCGTTGCAGCTGGTGCAATCGATCCTGGCGCTGCAAAGCCGCCGCGCCTCCAGCGAAGAGGCCAAATCGCAACTCGACATGGCCTCCAACCGCGTGATGGCGATTGCGACGGTGCACAAGCAACTGCACCTCACCGGCAGCACGGAACAAGTCGATATCGGCGACTTCCTGCGCCGGCTGTGCGAAAGCCTCAAGCACACCGCGCCGGCGCAGATCACCGCGATCGAGCTCGACGCCGATGCCGTCAAAATCCCCTCGGACACCGCGAGCGGGATCGGCCTCTTGGTCGCGGAGCTCGTGACCAACAGTTTTAAATATGCTTACCCGGCCGGCGCACATGGCAGCATTTCGGTTGAGCTCAAGCAGAACCCCGGCGGATGGCGCTTGAAAGTCTCCGATCAGGGCCGCGGGCTGCCTGATAATTTCGACATCGATCAGAGCAAAGGCTTTGGCATGCAGGTGGTGAAAGCCTTTGTGCGACGCCTCGACGCGACCATGACGGTGTCGTCTCGGCCGGGACATACGGCGTTTGAGGTGACGAGTCTGGCTCCGCTGAACGCAGCTGTGTGATCCGTAAAACGATCGCGGCGCACACCATGCAATGGAACCATTGCGGCAGGCCGGGGTTACCCGTGCTCATCCCGGCGAAAGAGCCTTACCATGAACCTGTCCAATCAAAGCCTGCTCGTCATCATCGTCGTTGGCATCGTCGCCGGCTGGTTGGCTGGCCGGGTGATGGACGGCGGTGGCTTCGGATTGATCGGAGACCTGCTGGTCGGTCTGGTCGGCGCGTTCATCGGTGACTGGCTGATGCCGCGACTCGGTATTCACCTCGGGGTCGGCATGGTTGCCCTGATCATCAACGCGTTCATCGGCGCCGTCGTGCTGCTGCTGATCCTGAGGCTGGTCAGCGGTGGTTTCGGCAGACGACGCTGGCTCTGACCACGGCTTTTTCGACCGCAGTGGCTGCCGGTTCGCGCCGGGAAACGCTGTCAGATCAAAAAAGCTGGAGTTCGGTTCTGATTCAGTCGGAACTGAAAACTTCTAGAGCGCGGGCTCCATGCCTTCGGCTACCGCCGCCGCCACCAGTTGCTGCACGTCCGTGATTCCTTCATGCGCCGATCTGACGATGCGCTGGGCCATTTTCGCCTTGGTCGCAGGCGTCCGCGACGGCACGGGAACGCGATCCGACGCGGTTTCCAGAGCCCGGCGCATGGTGCTGACAAACTGGGGTGCGAAGGCTGGGATGGTGTGCGGCATCTTGGGATCTTTCGGTTGCCCCAACCGTGTAGCCGCTAGGTGTGACGCTTCGGTGTCGTGCCTATCAACATAAATTCAACGGGACGAGAGCGCGTGAAGGGCGGGCAAAACGCCGGCGCTTATCACCGCGATCAACCTCGAAGCCGATGCCGTCAAACTTGTCTCGGAAGTCGCGAGCGGGATTGGCATACTGGTGGCGGAACTGGTGACCAACAGCTTCAAATACGCCGACCCGGTCGGTGGCCACGGCAGCATCGCGGTTCATCTCAAGCAGAACGCCGGCGGCTGGCGCTTAAAGGTTTCCAATCGGAGCCGCAGGCTGCCGACAATTTCGACGACCGAAGCAAGGGCTTTGGCATGCAGGTGGTGAAGGCCTTTGTGCGACGCCTCAACGCGACCATGACGGTGTCGTCGCGGCCGGAGCATACGGCGTTTGAGGTGACGAACGTGGAGGGGTGATGTTGCGAGGGCCTCACAGGGCGATCGATTCGTATTCCCGCCAACGTCATGGACAGTATGGAGCTAGCCCAAATCGGGGATGACGGATTTGCTAGGGAAAGCTCCGGCACCAGCGGCGACGCCCGCGCCGAAGGTGGAACGATAGAGCGGCGCTATCTGCTCTGCTCGCATAGAAAAACCTCTGCGAAAAACCGCTGAAGGTTCTATCGCCTTGATTGGAATAGAATTTCGCAGCCGTCAGTCATCTCAGAAAGCTGTCTGGGAGCTAAATTTCCAAAACCGCGCACGGATTTCTCAATGACGCCCGTTCGTTAGCCCCATAAGGTCGCGGTGGCGGCCCATCAGCGGTTTTTCGCCAAGAGCGCGAGACTGCGGCATGCTATTTTATCTCATTGAAACGACTGACATTTTAGCCTCGTATTGAATATCCATTGTCCACGCCAGTGAAGCTGACGCCAATGCGCACGTTCGGCTCGGCAGGCGAGTCGGAAGCGGATGGAGATGAACCGTGGCACAGCCCCAGCGACTTGAAATAAGATTTCTTAGTACTCGCATACGCGCAGATGGTGTGATCGGCATCGCGGGTGCGGTCGCGCTCGTCTGCATCATCCTATTGATTTACATCGGTCGCTGACGGAAGAGCTTGAGATGAGTACGCTCAGACAACTGATCGGTCACTACCGCACGGCCCCAGATTCGCCCTTTGCAAAGCTTAGTTATCAATCCGGAAGACGCAGGAGCGGTTGCTGACGCGTATCGATGAGGAGTACGGCCACCACCAATTGCGCAGCATCAGAACTCGGACGTTGTTGGCTTGGTATGAGATTTGGGCATCAGGAGGTAAGATCGCGATTGCGTATGAGATGATGGTTCGACTGCGGGCCATGTTCTCATTCGGGTTCGCGTTGCTCGAGGATCAAGAGTGCGAAAGGCTTCACAAGATTCTCAAGGAGGCCCGCTTCCGGACCTTGGGGCCGCGCTCTTTCGAGATCACCAAGGAGCACGTCCTGGCTATCTGCGCCACCGCTAGAGATCACTTCGGTTGGCCCTCCATTGGTTTGACCCAGGCATTTCAGTTCGAGTTACTGCTCCCCCAAAAGGACGTCATCGGCGAGTGGGTGCCCGTCAGCGAGCCCGGAGAGTCTGACATCGTCTGGAAAGATCAGAAGTGGCTCCGCGGGCTGCGATGGTCGAACATCGACAAGAACTTGATCTTGCGACACGTGACTGGGGCTGGTGGTAGGTCAATTGAGGTCGACTTGAGAACGGCACCAATGGTCCTCGAAGAACTTTATTTCATGGCCGGTACAAGAGACATGGAGCCTCTTCCCACGCACGGTCCGATCATCTCGTGCGACGTCACCGGGATGCCTTGGCGCACTGTAGAGTTTCGGCGCAAGTGGCGGCTGGTGGCTGACAGGGCTGGTGTACCGGACAAGGTCAAGAATCGAGACAGCGTGCCCGCGGGAATGATCGTCGGGGGTCCAGACCGTGCAAGTATTTCTCAACGCATCACGCTAGCAAGGATCAATAATAGTCTGCGGAGGCGACGTCGCTAAAGCGAGGTACTAGATGGAAATCCAAGGGCCTGATCGTTACCAACTGACATTCACGGCGGATGCCTTCACGGTGCTTTGTCCCAGAGGGACAGATAAATTTTCAGGGATCGCGACGTCCAACTTGCCTAAACTTTATATCGCTAGCATCGGCAACAAACCCGTATACGTCGGGATGACCAAGCAAAGCATTCGTAGCCGTCTGCGGCTGGGTTGGAGCGCAAAGGGTGAAGGCGGCTATCACGGATACGCATGGCGTCGCGGGAATTCGTCCGCTGATCTCGATGTGTGGTGTCACATCGACGCAATTAGTAGGAACGAGCGGGATATCAAGACGGTGGAAGCCGAAGTTGTGTTCTTAATCCGCGCGGCTGGTCAGTGGCCTGAGTTTCAAACTGAAATCCATTTCTATCCGTCATCACCGCGTCACCGCGAAGTTGCCGCAGAAATAATGGCGCGCTATAAAATCTGAGTTCTCGCTGAGCAAGAAAAACAAACCAAGGGAACGGGGCTCTTTAATTCGCGCCCCGCAATCCACACATATTGTCCATGGCAACATGGCAAAAGACCTCCACCCGCGAGCCTCCCAGGACCAAGGCTGAGCTACGCGAGATGCTCACGCAGGCAGTGCAGAACACGCAGCCTGAGAAGAAGCCAGAGGCCAGCAAGGCCCAGCCGTAGGGCACCGCCTGCGCGTCTATTCTAGCAGGCCAGGACAAACCACCCCCCGCAATTCAGGCCCACCGAACTCGTTTCCGCATGCGCTTTTTGTGTGCCAAGCAAGCTTGTCTGCCCCGGTGTCTACCCCAGGGCTAAGCGCGCCGCCCGCCGTTTTAGCTAAGGGATCGTCTTTGCTGGTACAGTTGGGTGGGCTCGAACCACCGACCTCCTGTTCCACAGACAGGCGCTCTAACCAACTGAGCTACAACTGCATCCTGGCTGGCCCCTAAAAAGGGGTGCCGAACGGGGCGGAAACTAGGTGCAACGCCCGGCTTTGGCAAGGCCGGAACGGGGTGGCGGTGAGGGCATTCTGGCGATGGTTAGGGAGCTATCGCCGAGACATTGCCGCCGGGAAAAAAGGGCCCGCTCGCGCTGCCCGGACAACTCGCGCCAGGGGTTATGGGTCCTCGCGTTCGCGAGGACGACGGCAGGTTTTTTGGTTTTAGCCGCGGGCGAAAATTCGCCAAGCCCGCAACAATCCGCAAGACCTGCGATCATCCGCAACGCCGGCGATCGCGCAAACAAAAAGCCCGGGCTTGGGGTCCGGGCCTTTTGGGGGTGCAAAAGCCTCGCTGGTGGCGAGGGCTTTTGGCCTGAATCAGGCGGCGGGCTTGAAGATCTTCGAGGCGCTGGTCTTGATCGGCTCGGCCGAGTCGGTGGCGACCTTCTGGGCGAGCGCGGCGAGTTCCTTGGTATGGGCGGTGAGCGCCTCGAACTGGGTCTTGGCGTGCGAGGTCCACAGCTCCACCGCTTCCGACGGCGATTTCACGCCGACCAGCGCCTGGGCGAAGTCGAGATTGGCCGAGGTGGAGGACTTCATCATCTCCATCACCTTGGCGGAGTATTCCTTGGCGCCGCTGCTGAACACCGAGAACATCGCCTCGATGGCGCCGTTATGGGTTTCGGCGACATCCTTGAACTTGGCGTAGTTGTCGCGGGCCTGCGAGACGCCCTTTTCGGCGAATGCACGCATCTGCTCGGGGACTTCGAACGGGATAACGGAGGAGGAGAAAGGATCGGAATTTGCCATGGCATGCGTCCTTTTGGGGTGAGATGGTGTGACCCCTGCGCGCAGCAGCCGGGAAGCCGGTAACGTCGACCTGGAATCACTTGGGGATGCCCAAACTGGGGCAAGACCTACCAATACCCATAACATGTCATTTTTGTGCAATGCAACGCGATTTAATGTGCATTGCCACATATGTGACGTTGGAACACACCCACTTTTGCCCGCAGAGTAGCGTCCGTGGCGCCCCGGCAGGGGCCAAAAAGCGGCCATTTCGGGTGAAATCGGTCGCTTCGGGCCGCTTTTGGGGCCGTTTTCGAGCGATTTCGGCGCCCGGGAATCAGCGCCGAACATGCCAATGGCGTGGCGCCATGCCGCACGGCCAGCGCGCACCTTTGCGCGAGTACATCGCTTCCGTGCGCCTCGTTTTCGCGGGCGCCCGTGCAGCGTGGCGCCACGCGGTTCGATCGAGCCGCTGACCTGTCCGGCCTGCTTCCGCTCGGTTGCCAGGAATCGGGAACAGATCGACGCCGTTTCGGGTTGCCGCTCACAAGCGACGCGGCACCAGGCCTCGCGCAAGGTTAAGGTTAGCGCGGCATAGCGGAAGCCGGCCGCGCCGAGGCCGTGGACCTGTCGTGCGCCGCGCGCGATACTAACGTTGCGTTAAGGCTGTCATCGTTTGGCCGCCCGTTCAACGAGAGCTGCAAACCAGAACTGCCGGTCAAATCATCGCGATGAATCATTCGGAATTCCAGTTGCGAGCGCTCGGTGATCCGCGACTGGCCCGACATGCGGCAAGCGCGCTGCCGGCGTGGCTGTGGTCGACCGACGGCACCAAAATTCTCTGGGCCAATCCGGTCGGCGCCAGGTTTTTCGGCGCAACCAATAGCGCAGCCCTTGCCGCAAAAATTTTCGGACCGGCCGACCAGCACCGCCGCCAGGTCGCCCAGCTCGCCAACCGGCTGCCACCGAACGGCGCGATCCGGCTGGATCGGCTGCGCGGTTTTGGCGCCGGGCTTGGCACCCTCGCCACCTGCGGCTGCGCGCGGCTCGATTTCGCCGACGGCAGTCACGGCGTCCTGGTGACGGCGGCGGATACACCGGCCCGCTTGATGTCGCTGGCCGAGCGGTTGCAGCGGCTGGTCGAAGGCATCGATGCGCCGGTCGCGGCGTTCGACCGCGACGGCGCGTTGATCGCCGCCGGCAACGCCACGCGATCGCGGCTCGGCTTTCGCGATCTCGCCGA
>Ga0265314_10001844_pt1 | contig 22765 bp, 23 predicted proteins | sample 4126metaG_FD_203106 | JGI IMG/M metagenome (GOLD analysis project Ga0265314, IMG submission 203106) | Rhizosphere microbial communities from Carex aquatilis grown in University of Washington, Seatle, WA, United States - 4-1-26 metaG | ecosystem: Host-associated > Plants > Roots > Rhizosphere >... | reverse complement strand
GGTGGTCGACCGGGTTCATGACCTTGCCGCGAACGCGCGGGCGGAAACCCTTATGGCGCATGCGGCCGGCTTTGCCCAAGCGGATCAGGCGGTGTTCGGCGTTTCCCACCATGCCAATGGTCGCACATGATTCCTTGGGAACCAAGCGCGATTCGCCGGACGGCAACTTGATCTGCGCATAGCGGCCTTCAACGCCCAAAAGCTGCGCGCCGATCCCGGCCGAGCGGACCAATTCGGAACCGCTCCCCGGCGAAAGTTCGACAACATGAACGTTCATGCCGACCGGAATGAATTCAAGCGGCATGCGGTTGCCGGCCTTGGCTTCGATCTTGTTGCGCGAAGAAAGGAGCACATCGCCAACCTTGACCCCTTCCGGCGCCAGCATATAGATCTTGGGGCTTTTGGCGAACGACAGGAGCGCAATGCGCGCGGTGCGATTGGGGTCGTATTCGAGCGCAATGACCGTCGCCGGTTCGTCATACTGACGACGCGTCCAATCGATGATGCGGTAATAGCGCTTGGCGCCGCCGCCGCGGTGGCGGGTCGTGATCTTGCCCTGGTTGTTGCGGCCGGCGTGGCTTTTCTTAATTTCCAAAAGCGCCTTTTCCGGCTGCTTGTCGGTCAGGTCTTTGCGGCTCGCGACCGAAGCGTGGCGCCGCGAATTGATAGTGGATTTGTACTGGATGATAGCCATATTAGTAGGTGATGGTCTCGCCTTCCTTAACGGTCACATAGGCCTTGCGCCAATCGCTGCGCTTTCCAAGCGTGCGGCCAGAACGGATGGATTTGCCAAAGACGTTCAAGATGTTGACCTTGGTGACGTGGACGCGATAATGCTTTTCAACCGCTTTCTTGATCTCAACCTTGTTGGCGCGCGCCGCGACGACAAAAGCGTACTGGCGCTCCTTTTCAAGACGCGAGGTTTTTTCGGAAATGATCGGGCGGACCAAAACGCGATACGCGGTCGAATCCTTGGGCGCAATGATCTTGGCAACGGCCGGCTTTTCAACCGTTTTCTCAATTGCCTTTTCATCCGTCTTCGCCGAAGCGGCCGCAGCCTTTTTGGCTTTCGGCTCCTTCTTTGTTTCTTCAGTTTTCTTTCCGCCCTTAAGGCGATCAAGGAATGCCATATTTTAAGAAAGCGATTTGGTTAATGCCGCAACGCCATCGGCGGTGATGATCAAGAATTTATTCTTCATGATATCGACAATGTTCAAGCTGTCGGTCTTCGAAATTGTGACCGTCTTCAGGTTGGCCGCCGACTTCCAGGTCTTCTCGCTGACGGCCGGCATGGCGATCAGCGACTTGCGTCCGTCGGTCGGAAGATTCTTCAAGAGTGCGACCACGGCCTTGGTCTTGTATTCCTTAAGGTCGAGCGCGGTGAGCACAATGATCTGATTCGCAGCCGCTTTGTCGGAGAGGACCATGCGCAAAGCCGCTTGTTTGGCTTTCTTGTTGACCTTCTTCGACCAAACGCGGCCCAAGCGCGGACCAAACACAACGCCGCCGCCTTTCCAGATCGGTGAACGGGTCGAACCGTGGCGGGCGCGGCCGGTGTGCTTTTGCTTCCAAGGCTTTTTGCCGCCGCCGCGGACATCCGCGCGGGTCTTGGTGTTGGCGATGGTTTCGCGGGCGTTCGATTCTTGCGCGACCACGATCTCGTGGATCAGCGCCTTGTTCGCTTTGACGCCGAAAACTTTCGGATCGAGCTTTTGCTCGCCGGCTTCGGTTCCGTCCTGGTTGTAGATCTTGGCTGTAAGGTTTGCCATATTACTTTGCTTTGGTCCAAGAATCATCGCCGGTAAGTTTCAGGATGACGAGCGAGCCGCGCGCGCCGGGAACGGCGCCCTTGACCGCGATCTCATGCTTGGCTTCATCGATTTCCATGACTTCCAAATTCTTGACCGTAACGCGCTCGTCGCCCATGTGGCCGCCCATGCGCGTGCCTTTCAACACGTGCTGGTTGCCGCCGGCGCCGATCGAACCGGGCATGCGGGAGTTATCCTTATGGCCGTGCGTGCGCGGACCGCCGGCAAAGTGGTGGCGCTTCACGACACCCTGAAAACCTTTTCCCTTCGAGAAGCCGACCACGTCGACAGACTCGCCAAGGGCGAATTGCGAAACCGTGAGCTGCGCGCCGCGTTCGAACCCGGTCAGGTCGCGAACTTCGCGGATGGTTTCAACCGCCGGAAGGTCTTTCAGGTGGCCGGCGAGCGGCTTATTCTGCTTCTTGTGTTCGCCGAAACCGAGCTGGACGGCGGTGTAGCCGTCTTTTTCCACGGTGCGCAAAGCCGTGACCGTGTTGGGGGTCGCGGAAATGACGGTAACCGGAACAACCGTTCCGTCGGCACGGAACCGCTGCGACATGCCGATCTTTTTGCCAAGTAAGAATTTCATTAGGTTTTGGTTACTTATTCGCAAAGCGAGTTCGCGATAGTGGTAACGATTTCTTAAGTTATAAGCCCTTAATGCAAAAGGCCAGAGGACGGCTAACGAGGGGTTAGGGTTTAGGGGTTAGGGTTTAGGGGAAACTAATCCCTAATCCCTAATCTCTAATCCCTTATTCCTCATTAATTGTCCTCTAGCCCACTCTGACGCGAGTTAGGCGATGATTTAATTCAGTTCAATTAACACCTCTATGGCTTGCATCTGCCCGCGAAGGTTATCCCCAATCACAACGGCTGGACCCGGGAGCTTTCTTCGTTGCACCTGCTCGCCTTATTTCTCTAGGTTTTAGGTTAGAGGTTCAAGGTAACAGGTTTTTAACCTAACACCTTATACCTTTAACCTAATACCTTATATTACATTTTTATCTCGATGTCAACACCGGCCGGGAGCGAAAGACTCATCAGCGAGTCGATCGTTTTCGGGGTCGGGTCGACGATGTCCACCAAGCGCTTGTGCGTGCGCATTTCAAACTGGTCGCGGCTGTCCTTGTGCACGAAAGCCGAGCGGTTCACGGTGTACTTCTTCTTTTCAGTGGGAAGCGGGATCGGGCCGATGACCTTGGCGCCCGAACGTTCGGCCGTGTCGATGATCATCCGGGTCGACTGGTCGATGATCTTATGATCATAAGCGCGGATCTTGATGCGGATCCGGCTCTTGGTCTCGTCTTCCTTTTTCACTTTTTTTTCTTCAGTCATGATACAGGATTCCCCTGCCCCGACTTGCGTCGGGGCAGGGGTTTAAAAGTTTATTTGATGATCTTTACAACCGCGCCGGCGCCGACCGTCTTGCCGCCCTCACGGATGGCAAAGCGCATCTTGTCTTCCAAAGCGACCGGGGTGATGAGCTTGACGTTGATGTTAACGGTATCGCCGGGCATGACCATTTCCACGCCGGCCGGCAACTCAACTTCGCCCGTCACGTCGGTGGTGCGAATGTAGAATTGCGGCTTGTAGCCTTTGAAGAAAGGCTTGTGGCGGCCGCCTTCTTCCTTGGTCAGGGTGTAAACCTGGGCTTCAAATTCAGTGTGCGGGGTGACCGAACCGGGCTTGGCCAACACCATGCCGCGCTCGACTTCTTCCTTCTTCAAACCGCGGAGGAGCAAGCCGGCGTTGTCGCCAGCCATGCCCTTGTCGAGCTGCTTGTTGAACATTTCAATGCCGGTCACAACGGTCTTTTTGGTGTCGGCGAGACCGACCATTTCAACTTCATCGTTGAGGTTGATGATACCGCGCTCGATGCGGCCGGTGGCGACGGTGCCGCGGCCTTCGATCGAGAAAACGTCTTCGATCGGCATGAGGAACGGCTTGTCGGTGTCGCGGATCGGGTCCGGAATGTATTCGTCAACGGCCTTGATGAGGTCAAGGATCGGCTTCGAAGCCGCATCATCCTTCGGGTTTTCCAAGGCCTTAAGCGCCGAACCGCGGATGATCGGAGTGGTGTCGCCGGGGAAGCCGTACTTCTTCAGGAGGTCGCGGATTTCTTCTTCAACCAAGTCAATGAGTTCCTTGTCGTCAACCATGTCAACCTTGTTCAAGAAAACGACGATGTACGGCACGCCGACCTGACGAGCCAAAAGAATGTGCTCGCGGGTCTGCGGCATGGGGCCGTCGGCGGCCGAAACGACGAGGATCGCGCCATCCATTTGCGCGGCGCCGGTGATCATGTTCTTCACATAGTCGGCGTGGCCAGGACAGTCAACGTGCGCATAGTGGCGGGTGGCGGACTCGTATTCAACGTGCGCGGTGGCGATGGTGATGCCGCGGGCCTTTTCTTCCGGAGCGGCGTCGATCTGGTCGATCGACTTGGTCTGCGCGGTCATGCCGTGCGCGCCCAAAACCGCAAGAATGGCGGCAGTCAAGGTCGTCTTTCCATGGTCAACGTGACCGATGGTACCGATGTTTACGTGTGTTTTAGTGCGATCAAACTTCTTGACTTCTGCCATATGTTTGTAATAAAAAAATTGGCTTGGTTACGAATGAATTGTAGTTTTGATTAAGTAATTACGAGTATAACAGAGGTTTAAATTCCTTGCAAGTACCCTAGCCGCGTGGAGCCCCGCTCTTTACGCGGACGCTTTATTCAAGCGGCTCGAGGTAGTATTGCTCTTCATCGGCCTCGTCCTCCAGCGCATCCAGCGGCGGATTGACTTCTACTTCTTTTTGGCCTTGTTCTGCCAATTTTATGACCTCAAGATCATGCTGAACGAGTTTTTCCAACTCCTCTTCCTTAATGGCCGGCGCGGGCGCCGCCGTCTTTTCCGGCACGATCTTTATTTCCGGTTCACTCATGAAGTCATCCAATTCGACCGGCGTTTCTTCATTATCCCCAGCCCACTCGCTTAACTCGCGCAAACCAACATCGCCATCAACCAATTCTTCATAAGCGTCGAGCGGCATGACCGCATGCGCCTCCCCGCTTTCGGGATTAACGATGATCATCCGGTCGCCGGTCTTTTCGGCGAGGTTCAAAACGCGTTGTAGTAATTCTGCATCCATAGGGGTTTTACTTTAGTGAGTTTTTTGGGCGGAGTCAAATTTTTACCGAATGTCGAATGACTAATTTCGAATGTCGAATTCCGACCGCCGTCATTCCGAGCCGTTCTGGTCGATCTGTCTAAGGCGAGGAATCACCTAGCTGGTATAGAGACGTTGAGATCCCTCATTGCGATTCGGGATGACGGAAAGCCGTTTCGACATTCGTCATTCGACATTAGACATTCGGACGATCGACATTCGGCTTATTCAAAGTCCCCACCGCCTCCGAAATATTCTTGAACCCGTGCTGATCCATGAGACGCACCAGACCCCGATTGATCTCGCCAATGAGCTGCGGGCCTTCGAAGACCATGCCGGTAATGAGTTCGACGAGCGTTGCGCCGAGCTGAATTTTATGAAACGCGTCCTTGGCCGAGCTCACGCCGCCGACGCCGACGATGACATACTTGCCGCGCGTTTTATTATAGATGTAAGCGATCTGATCGTCGGACAATTGTTTGACCATGCGGCCCGAGAGTCCGCCCTTGAGGCGAATTTCATTTTCATCTTTTTTCTCCTTGGTCAGGTTGGTGCAAATGAAACCTTGCACGCGATGCTTGGCGCAAACTTCGATGAGCGCATCCAGCGTTTCGTTGTTCAAATCCGGCGAAAACTTAAGAAAGACGGGCTTTTTCGTGGAAATTGGATCCAACCGCGCCAGCAAAAGATCGAGGCGGAGCGGATCAACGAACGGCTCGCCGCCGTAGGCGTTGGGACAACTGATGTTGACCGTGAAATAATCGCCAATGTCTTTAAGCGCGTCAAAAGCTTTGGCATAGTCCGCGATCCCCGCTTGCGTTTCGGCGCAAGCGACATTGTTGGTTTTGGCGACGTTGGTACCGATCGGAAGTTTGAATTTTTTCGCCGCGAGCCGCGCCGCGATCTTGGCACAGCCTTCGTTCTTAAGTCCGTAATGCACGACCAGCGACCCAAGCTTCGGCAGCCGCCACAGCCGCGGCTTGGGATTACCCTCGCACGGCTCGCCGGTAATCGAACCGACCTCCTCAAAACCAAAGCCGACCTCCGGCATGATGTCGGTGAGCCGGGCATCCTTGTCGAACCCCGCCGAAAGCCCGATCGGATTGGAAAATTTTATTCCCAGCACCGTCTGTTCCAGCCGCGGATTTTTATACGCAAAAAGCCGGCGCGTAATGGCGCGCATGGTTTTATATTGCCCCAAAAAAATGCCGATGTTCGTAAACAGGTCATGCACCTGTTCGGCGTCAAACAAAAAAAGAATCGGTTTTAACGCCCTTCGATATATGGAACCGATGAGTTTCGCCATAGACCTATACTTTATAATGAATACCGATAAAAAACAAAAGCCCGATCCTTGCCAAAATATTTTCCGATTATTTATAATAAGAACGAGATCCGCCGAAAAAGAATCCAAACCCCACGACAAAACCGCCCCCGGCGGTTTTGTTCGTGACGAAACATTTTGACAAGATGGGTATTAAATGAGACAAAACAAGCGGAGGGAACCATGACGCATCGATCAATTTTGTTCATTACGGACAACAAACTGCTGGAACACCGCGTGCGGGAAAACCAGTACATACGAAAGCATTGCAGCCACCGCTTTTACGAGAAGCACGAAAACGCGATCGCGCGGCTCAAGCAAACAAGCGCCCCGGCGGTGCATTTCGTCGTCTTGGCGACCGAACACATTCCGGACCATTTCTTGGACGCGTTCGTCGCCATCCGCCCCAGGCCCAAACTCGTCATTCTCGGGCCAAGAGACGAACATATCGGGAATCCCGAGGTCATCTTCGTCACCAGCTTAAGCGAACTGGAACGCGTTCTCAAAGAACAACACGCGCCGGAAGGACGCACGCACGCATGACGTTCACCCCGCTCTCGAGCGCCCCGCCAGGCGCTCTTTTTTTATTCCGTCGGACCACCCCTCACGCTCTCCCTCTCCTCGCTTCGCTATCGCTACGCGGGGCGAGGGTGAATATACAAAAAGACCTCCGCGCGAGCAGAGGTCTTTTCAAGTGCCAAATTATTTTCTCTTCCCTTCGATGATCTGGGCTTCCACGTTCTTCGGAACGTCCGAGTAGTGGGAGAACTCGATCGAGTAGCTGGCGCGGCCCTGGGTCATTGAGCGCAATGACGTGGCGTAGCCGAAGAGCTCGGAGAGCGGGACGTCGGCGTCGATTATTTTCATGCCGCCGCGGTCGCGCATTTCCTTGATGATCGCGCGCTTCGAGTTGAGGTCGCCGATGACCTCGCCCATGAAGTTCTCCGGGGTGATGACCTCGGCCTTCATGACCGGCTCAAGGATGGCAACGCCGGCATGTTTGGCGGCGTCTTGCACGGCCATCGAGCCCGCGATCTTAAAGGCCATTTCCGACGAGTCGACGTCGTGGTAGGAACCGTCGTAAACGGTGACCTTGGTGTCGATGACCGGGTAGCCGGCCAAAATGCCGCGCTCGAGCGCTTCTTCGGCGCCCTTGCCGATCGGCTTGATGAACTCTTTGGGAATGGAGCCGCCGGTGGTCTCGTCCTCGAACACGAAGCCGGTGCCAAAGACGCCCGGTTCGACGCGAACGTAACAATGGCCGTATTGGCCGCGGCCGCCGGTTTGCTTGATGTATTTGCCTTCGCCTTCGGCCGGCTTTTTCAAGCGCTCCTTAAAGGCGACCTGCGGCGCGCCGACATTGCACTCCACCTTAAATTCGCGCTTCATGCGGTCGACGATGATGTCGAGGTGCAATTCGCCCATGCCGGAAATGATGACCTGCCCCGTTTCTTCGTCCGAGCGGACGCGGAAGGTCGGATCTTCTTCGGCGAGCTTCGAAAGCGCAATGCCCATTTTTTCCTGGTCAACCTTGGTCTTCGGCTCGATCGCGAGCGAGATGACCGGTTCGGGGAAGGTGAACTTTTCCAAGAGGATCGGATTATTCTCGTCGCAGAGGGTGTGGCCGGTAAAGGTGTTCTTCAAACCGACGGCGGCGGCGATGTCGCCGGAAAAAACCTCATCGATGTCTTCGCGGGTGTTGGCGTGCAAACGAACGAGGCGGCCGATGCGCTCGCGTTCGCCGGTCGCGGTGTTCAAAACGTAGGAGCCGGCTTTGAGCGTGCCGGAATAGACGCGGAAGAAACAAAGCTTGCCAACGAACGGATCGGCAGCAATTTTGAACATGATGGCCGTGAGCGGTTCGCTGTCGGTCAGTTTGCGTTCGATGATCTTGTCATGGTCGTCCGGATCGGTGCCCTTGATCGAGCCGATGTCGGCCGGCGACGGCAAATAATCGACGATCGCATCCAAGAGGAACTGCACGCCTTTGTTCTTGAGCGCCGAACCGCACAAGACCGGGACGAATTCGAACTTACAAGTCCCCTTGCGGATCAGCTTTTTCAATTCTTCTTCAGAAATTTCTTCGCCGGCCAAGAAGCGGTTCATGGCCGATTCGTCCTGTTCGACGATCTTTTCAACCATCTTGGTGCGCCATTCCTTGGCGAGCTCCACCATGTCGGCCGGGATCGCTTCTTCGCGGATATCCTGGCCCATTTCGTCGTAGTAGATGTACGACTTCATTTTGAGCAGATCGACAATACCCTTAAAACCGTCCTCGGTGCCGATCGGGAGTTGCAGCGGATACGCGTTCAAGGTCAAGCGGTCATGGATCGACTTAAGATCCTTGTAAAAATCGGCGCCGGTGCGGTCCAACTTGTTGATGAAGCAAACGCGCGGCACTTTGTAGTCGTCGGCGTAGTGCCAGTTGGTTTCCGATTGCGGTTCAACGCCGGCCACGCCGTCGAAGATGACGGCCGCGCCGTCCAGCACGCGCAACGAGCGCTTAACTTCGACCGTAAAGTCGATGTGCCCCGGGGTGTCGATGAGGTTCAAGCGATGCCCTTTCCAAAAACAAGTGGTGGCGGCGGAAGTGATCGTGATGCCGCGCTCGCGCTCCTGCTCCATCCAGTCCATCGTCGTATCGCCTTCGTGCACCTCGCCGATCTTGTGTTTCTTGCCGGTATAAAAAAGGATGCGCTCGGAGACCGTGGTCTTGCCGGCGTCGATGTGGGCGATAACTCCGAAGTTACGATATTTTTCGACTGGATACTCGCGGGGCATAAAAAAATGAGGGATTAGAGATTAGATCTTAGGGATTAGACGGCCTAACCCCTAACCCCTAAGCTCTAACCCCTTTTAATATTTTTAGAATTTAATTTAGAACTTCGCAAAATGCGCAAAGGCGCGGTTGGCCTCGGCCATGCGATGGACGTCGGCGCGCTTTTTGACGGCCGTGCCTTCGTTGGCGGCCGCCGAAGAAATTTCTTCGGCAATTTTGATCGCCATCGGCTTGCCTTTGCGGGACTTGGCCGCTTCGATCATCCAGCGGAAAGCCAGCGAGAGGCGGCGTTCGCCGCGGACCGGGATCGGGATTTGGTAGTTGGCGCCTCCCACGCGGCGGGACTTAACCTCAACGGCCGGGGAAACGTTCTTAATGGCTTCTTCAAAGGCGTCGATCGCGTTCTTGCCGGTCTTCTCGGCCACGATGTCCATGGCGTCGTAGACGACCTTGGTGGCCGTGTTCTTCTTGCCGCCTTCCATCATGTAATTGATGAATTTAGCCAAAGTGGTCGAAGAAAACTTCGGGTCGGGAGCGATTTCGCGCTTAGGTGCTTTCTTGTGTCGCATAGGTAAAGTTATTTCTTGGCGGCCTTAGGACGCTTGGTTCCGTAGATCGAGCGGCTGCCCTTGCGGTCGGCGACGCCTTGAGTGTCGTAAATGCCGCGGACGATGTGATAGCGAACGCCAGGCAAGTCCTTGACGCGGCCGCCGCGGATCATGACGATGGAGTGCTCTTGCAAGTTATGCCCTTCGCCGGGGATATAAGCCGTAACTTCCATGCCGTTCGAGAGGCGGATACGGGCGATCTTACGCAAGGCCGAGTTCGGCTTTTTCGGGGTCATGGTCGTCACCTTGACGCAAACGCCGCGCTTGAACGAAGCGCCCTTAGGCAGAATGGTCTTGGAGCGAACAAGCGTATTGGTGACGAACTGCAAAGCAGGCGTCTTGGATTTGCGCTTGATGATACGGCGTCCTTTGCGAACGAGTTGGTTGATGGTAGGCATGTGAGAATAAAAATAAACGACAGTTCTCGTTTGTTAGTGAGAGATTACCACAGGTAGTTTTTTGCGTCAATACCGCGCTGGGAATACCAATGATATACCATTTTAAGCCAAAAAGAAAACCGCGACCCCTCGTGGGATCGCGGCAAATCGTCGCGAGTTTGTTTACCAGTTTTTCCGTAACCTCTTTACGTGCATCGTTTTGGTCATGCGAAATTGCGACTGGAGAACAGTGTGACGAACCGTCTCCAAACAAACGCCCCATCTCCCCCATCTCCGCTCAGACTCGAGGCGCATGATCTCACTGTATGTCATTGGTTCTTGGCCGCTCAAACCGTAGTACAATTCCACGATCCGTCTTTGTCGTGCGGTCAGATCAGCCAAAACCATTCCAACGAGCCGTTGCGTGCCACGTTCGATTGTCGAACGATCGGGCGACTCGACCTCGTCCAGTCCGAAGAGAGCGCGGCTCGCGAGTTTAAGTTCTCGACGTTTTTCCGCATTGTCGAAACTGGTGGCGGTCCCATGGCGGCAAATGCGCTCGATAAAGAGCGCCGCATCATCGTAACAACTAAGGTCTTCGATGTGCCGCTCCTCCCCGACCGACATACCGACGATCTCCAAGTACTTGTTGCGTGCGGCCTCGGCAAACATTCCGGCCATGAAATTTAGATATCTCATCTTGTCCGAAGTGACGCCGACGAACCGCAGCAGTTGCCAGCCGTGGCCTTTGAACAACTCGTGGTTGAAGTACAGCCAGCGAAAGACGTTGTAGCCGCAGATCTTGTCCGGCTGGATGGCGGGATTCGACAGGCAAACCGCTTCAATCTGTATGCGGTTCTTGGGATCGAGCTTTGGGCGCTCGAACTTTTGTGAAAGCACGATCCGGCTCTTGAGCGAAACGCCGGCCACCGGCGTCAAGCGATGCTTAACTTCGCTCTCCCCGCCTTCGCGTTTCTTGCGCGTGTTGGGCGCGATCAGTTCGCCGCACTCATACTCGCCGCTTCCATACAGGAAGAAGTCGGTTGGCAGAAGCGGAACCTTGGGCAAGTTCGACGGCATGATGATGTAGATGCGCGCTTCTTCGTCGCCCCACTTGGTCATCGGCCGAAAATACTTCTGCATCGCGAGCACGTGCGAGGTCGACGGCGCCAGGTCGATCAAGACCTTGCAGCGCGGCGAATTCCAGCCTATGAGCATGGCGCGCACGTTGATGATCGTGTCGATTTCGCCGCGCTCATACGCTTCGATGATCCTGCGTCGGTCGTCTTTCGGCGTATCCTTGTCGATCAGCGCCGGGAGCGGACACCTCTTGGGACGGAACTTAATGAGGTACGCGAGCAAGTCGCTCGCTTGTTGCCGCGAAGCGCAGCAGATCAAGGTCGAGCGGTTGATGTTCTCCTCGCTGTAACGGATGAGCTGCGCCATCTTGAAGAACGGCGCCGCCGACATGATGTTGCCCATCTCGCCACCGTCGTAGCTGCCCGCGATCATACGAACGCGAGAAGCGTCGACATCAACCTCATAAACCCACGTCCGCTCCGGCGCGAGCAGGTCGAGTTCCATAGCCTCGGCCAAGGAGAGTTCGTGGATGAGCGCCGGAAAAAACTTTTCCAGCATGCGGTCGAAGTTGTAGTCGGGCGTGGCGGTCATGGCGATGCGCGGCGCGTCGGCGTCAAAGCCGCGGCTGAGCGCTTCCATGCGCTTCGCCGTCATCGACGTATGCCCTTCGTCGGCAAACACGACCGCCGAAGTTGCCAGTTCTTCCGGCAACCGTCCATCATCTTCCCAAAAACCAATCAGGCTGTGGTAGGTAATGACATTGACCCCGTGCGCGACAAGGTTTTTTCCGTCGGCATAATAATAACCGACTGGCACCCCGGGCAACATAACAGTCAGGTCGATGACCGCCTGCTCCAAGAGCGTTTTGGTCGGCACAATGAAGGTCGCAGTCAGTCCGCAAGCCGCCAAGCATTTGCCGGCGACCACGGTCTTCCCGGTGCGCGACGGCAGGATGATCCGCCCCATCGGCAATTCATCCGATTCTTGCCGCTCGGCCGCGTCGGACAAGAACTCGATCGTGTCTTGGAAGACGCTGACCTGGTCGGGACGAAGCGCATAGGCATCATCCTTCCCGGCATTCTGCGCCATCACGAGCCGCGCGCGCTCAATCCCGCTTTTAAGGCGTTCTTTGACCGGCCGCAAAACGTCGTCGCTTTGAAAGGCAACACTTGCTGTTTGGTCCATTTTTTCCTCCGCATTTTGAAGAACTTTCAGTTTTTCAATAACGCGTTAAATTAGCAGGATTTTTACCGACTGTCAATTATCTAAAATACTTAGACCAAAAAATAAAAGCCGTAACCCTCTTGGAGAGAGTTACGGCAAATGCTATGTACTTATTTCTTTTTGGGACGTTGATCAGCACACGCCTTTTGTACCTGATCAAGACGGTAAAATTTTTGCTTTCTACCGCTTCGGTCTCTACCCACCTTCGCCTCCAGACCCTGCCCGATTATGTGTCTTACAACATGATGCGTTGTCCCTACGCGGTTCGCCAAAGGCACTGGAAGACCCCAAATATATCCGTCCTCTTCAAAGAAACCGTCCTTTCCAGCGATGCATACAATTTCCAGCAAATCAGCACAGACCTCTTTCACCTGATCAAGACGGTAGAAATCTTGTTTTACACCACTTTGATCTTTACCCTTTTTGGCGATCAGTTGATTTTTCTTAATTCGACGAGAGACAGACGGTTTAGATAACCGCAATTCACGTGACAACGGCTCTTTCATCCCCCATTTGAAACCGCCATCCTCAAAAAAACCGTCACGCCCCGCTCTGTGTTCGATCTCTATCAGGTCAGAACAAGCATGTTTAACCTGATCAAAGCGGTAGAAATTCTGAACTCTACCAAAGTGGTCACAGCCGCTTTGGCTAATAAGCCTATTTGTATTTACGCGCTCGATCAAAGTCGGTTTGGAGATTCCAATTTCGCGCGATAACGGACTGCACATACCCCATCGATACCCGCCCATTTCAAAAAAGCCATTCTTTCCCGCTCTATTCTTTTCTGAAGCATCGACCGAAACCAACTTCTTGAACGGTCTGATCCGCCCCTTCACAAACTGCTTGATGGCGAATTCTAGGTCGGAAATTTGCCAACTCTTCCTGATCGCGCCCCACAAGGTATCGGACCTAAGCTGCGGGAACCCCTTCTTTAGCGCCATGAATACAGCGACGAGTTCGGCAGCATGAAGCTTTAAATGCTCAACGCCAACCAGTATATCGTTCTTGCCTCGCACTGGAGCCTCCTTGAATTATCTATAATTTTTAATGAACGAAACATGTTATTTAAAAATTGGTAAAATGTCAAGGATAAAAAAGCGGCCGACGCGCGAAGCTTTGGCCGCATTGATTAACTAGCGAGAAGTTGCCCGAAGGCTTTGAGGTTGCCTCGATTATTATGCCTTGACTTTGGTCATACGTTTTTTGAACAGATCTTTACAGAGACGCTCTACCTCAACGAGAGAATAAAGTTTTGTCGGCCTACCCAAGATGTCCCTTCCGTCTCGGGTTTTCGGTCGGTAAGACTGAACGCGCCGCAAAACAGTATTCTTACTAATGACCAACTTTCTTCCGATAGCACGTATCGTTCCCCATGATCCCCCAGCGATTCTCACAAACCCCGTCTCATCAACTTGATCCTTAGCTCTTAACAGATCGAAACAAACCTCTTTTGCTTGATCCAACCGGTAAAATGACACTGGCAAACTGCGTGAGTCACGGCCGTTGCGACTTGTCAGGCGAGAAGCAATGATACGCTTGTTAAGACCGGGATAGCTGACCTTAAGATTCTTAGACAAAGCTGTCACGGTTCCCCAGATCAAGCCTTCCGCCTCGAAAAAACCATCACCATCGGCATGATCTTTGGCGTTAATCAACTCTGAACAGGCTTGCTCGACCTGATCAAGGCGATAGAAGTCGGCAATTTTCCCAGAGCCATCTATTCCGCTCTTACTCTCAATATCGCTCCTGACAATTCGTCCCAAAATCGATGAGCGGTCAAGACTCAAACGGCTCTGCAATGCCCATAGCGTGCCCCATTCATGACCATCGGAGGAAGCAAACCCATCTTTGCGGGCTTTTATATTTGCTTTCTTGGCCGACAAAAAATCTGCACATAGTTCGCGAACCTGATCAAGGCGGTAGAACTGCGCTTTTCTTCGCAACTTATCCAAGCCACTGCGGTTTGCAAGATCTTTGGACTGCTCAATCCTTGGCTCAAGCGTTCTACGACCGATTCCAAGTTTATTCCCTAAAGCCGTTTTTGTCCCCCATACATATCCATCTGCACAAAAACACCCGTCTTTCCCAGCCTGATCAACCCGTAACACACCAGCTACGACCAACTTCTTGAACAATCCAACCCTCCCCCTCTTTGCTTCTTTCAGGGCGCGTTCAAGATCGTGAACATACCAATTTTTCCGAATAGCTACCCACAGAGTGTCAGACTTGAGTCCAGGAACCGTTTTCTTCAACGTCATGAGTACTTTGACGAGCTCGGTGGCGTGGAGCTTGAGATGCTCGGCGCCCACCGACATAACTGTTTTCTTGTTTCGCACCGTAGCCTCCTTACCTTGCCTTGGTTTTCAACGAACAACGCACTATACCTGAAATAAATTTAAAGTCAATAAGAAAAGCGCCGGATCCCGATGGATCCGGCGCGGTGCGTGCGTTACTTGAAGGTTTTTGCCCAGAAGCTTCGCAGGTGTTTCCAATCGATATGGGGAGCGCGGCGCATGGTGCCGATTTGCTTCCATACCGACTTGAACTCCAGCCACTTCTTAGGCCTGGCCGACAAGAGTTTCTGATTGATAGTTTCGACGATCTGCCGATTGCGTATTTTGAATTTGGCAACCAGCACCTCAGCGAAACGCTTGTAGCGATTACCCCTGTTCACCAGATCGATCGAAACCGATCGCGGCGCGATGAGTTGGGTCAAGGTGAAGCGTTCATGCTTGACTGTGACCATGACGCCGGATGTTGGCGGCGTGTAACCGCGCTTGATCCCGACCGCCACATTGGGACGCAGCTGCTCAAAGACGAACAGCGGACACTCCAACCCCCTCTCCGGAGTTTCTTCGGTCTTTCGCAAGGCGATCGACCAGAAAGCGAACGGATGTTCGCGATGGTCGGAAGCTTCAACGTATCCAGTCTGCGCATTAACGGTCTCGAAGCCGAAACCGTTTAACGCGATTACGAAACGCTTGAAGCTTTCTTCTTCAAGACAGAATTTGGGAAGCAGGATCCAGAGTAGGCCTTTCATGCGCAAGGTTCGATTGAGCTCGCGCAGGATCTTGACCCGTTCCGGTTCCTTGCCTTTTCCTTTGGCGCTTGAAGTGAGGTGCAGGACCAAAGCGGCCAAGTTCACCTCAAAACGTCCGGTCCATTCCTTTGGCAAAGCAGACAGCCTTGCCTCGCGAGTATTCATCCCGCGGTGATAGGAATGGGCGCGGCCGGTTTCGATCATGGCCGGATTCATGTCCGTGCCAATGATCGGTTCGTTCAACCGCCGTTCGTATGGCAGCGTCCCGCAGCCGGCATCATGCACATTCTCCCAGGCCGTGATCAGGCCCAGGTCGCGCCATTCCCTAAGAATGGGAACAGCATAACGAGCGATGTGTCCGGTCGTGCTAATGTCTTCCGTTTCCAAGTAGTAGTCGGCAATGGTCTGTCCAACTGGCAGGCCTTGCAAGGTGCCGGAAAGCATTTTTGCTATCCGACCCTCGCCGGCTCCAGCCATGCGACCGAAAGCCGCGCGCAACCATCGCTTGGGCGACACGGTCAATTTTTCGAAGGTCGCCTTTTCCAAGGCTCGTTCTTCGACCGCCAGAAGCGGCATACCATGCACGCCGATCAGGAAATTACGCCACTTGATCTCGTTCATGTGGAGCAACGCTTCATCAGCGGTGTTTTTGATGACAAGAACATGGGAATCGACCGGCACCTCTGACCCAGGCCGACGAAAACGACCGTTGAACTGACAGTACATGGTCGCTTTCCACGGAAGGCATATGTGAAAGATGCTTACTCGCTCCACGTTCGGCGATTTTTGCACCGTCAGATTCACGCTCTCTGCCGCCGACTGAACAGAAACGACCAAGATCTTTATCTCCGGGTCGAACCGCCAAGCGTCGCAGATCTCTTGTCGCGCCTTCCCGCCGTTGGCACTGGCAACGACCGTATCAAAGCGTTTCACTTTGCCGGGAAACCAACTCTCAAAGAGTCTGGCGATCTCGTATGTCTCGGGGTCTTCGTCGAAATCACTGCGCTGGCTTGTGACCCCGTCGGCATATATTCCGCTGGCAATTACCACCTTGCCTTTTCTGATCAGCTCGGCTGTCCGTTTTTTCAGATAAGCGAGCTTGGGATTGGCGAGCGGGTCGGAAAAACAAGGGAGGTCAGCGGCGTGCGGATACCAACCTTTTGCAACGAACGGGATGGTCAGGAAACGCGTCATGCGTTGCACTTGCAACCGCGCTTCCAGTTGTCCGTCGTCGGCGATCGCGCGATGAACTTTAGCAATGTCCGGTGGACACTCCAGTTCGACCGTTGGAAAGAAATCCAACGTCGTGTAGTTGCTGGGTGGCAGATTGAGTACGTCTTCCTGAGCGAAATAATCAAGCGTCTTCGAGCTCATCAGCCCGAAATAAAGACGCGGATTGTTCCGGCACTGGGCGACGAACGCTTCTTCGTTGGGAAACGCTTGCGGATCCAAGAGCGTTGCCATGTTGGCAACCTCATTGGCTGCGTTCTCGTACGGCGTGGCCGTGAGCATCAAACGATGCTTGACGCTTTTGAGCCGTGCAACGCGCAAGGTGCGCGAGGCGCGCTTGCCGCAACCTTTGATCGCGTGCGCTTCGTCGATGATGACGGAATCGGGACGGCAGGCACTGATCGCTTCGACCAACCGATCGCCGTCCTCGACGCATTCATCATCTTCGTTGCCAGACTGGATTCCGCCATATCCGACGATGAGGAATCGGTGACGCCGCAAGCCTTCCGGGCCCATCTTTTCGATGGCCCGCGTGTCGCCGTTCCCAACGAAAACGAAGGGGTCGGGAGCGTTGCGGTAGTACCGCTTAAGCTCATTGACCCAAACCGTCTCGCGCGCATAGGAGCGGCAAAAGACCACCGTGGCTTTGGACTTTAGCATTTCCAGCCCGATGACAGCCGCCGATGTCTTTTGCGTGCCCACGTCGCCGATAATGATCGCATTCTCTCGTTCCATCAACTGCTTGATCCAGAGCCGGACATGCATCGAAGGGAACGGCGTGCCTGGCACGATCTCGGCATTGAAAGCCGTGAATCGCATTTTGCACAGCTCGCGAATGATCTCGAGAACGTGGTGCAAAAGTTGCTTTTCCTTTTGGTGTTTGGTCGTCTTCTCGAGTTTTTCGATGAGGACGATGGTCTTTTCCGGGTCCTGGTTCAGACGCCTGACCCATTTGCGGAAAAAACCTTTAGCCAAGATCACAAGCTCTTCTTCGCTGAACGCCTCAATAAGGTGAGGCGGAATCTGCGGCGGATCATCCGCGCCGGTTCCGCGAACCGGACGCTTCAAACTGCGCCTGATCCCCCAGTCGGTAACCACGCTATAAACGTGATCGACGGTGATGAAGAGCTCGGGGTATTTGCGAACAAGGATCTCCGCCAAAATGCGGGGATCAGTTTCGCTCGCGATGTACGGATCGCTTTCCGCCAACTCGCGAAATCGTTGAAAGTCGATCTCGCGCGGCGTAAAAACGACCCATTCATCCTTCCGCAAATACTCGACATAGTTTTGTCGTTGCTTGAGGTTGCCGCACAACCCCTCGGCGATATTCCAGTTTTCCGTGGTTGCTTGGCGAGCGCGAAACAGGTTTTGTGAAGCTGGTGTTAGCATCGGAACCTCCCGTATTGTTGTCGTTTAAACAAATTTTCAAACTCGGTTGCCGCTTTTGGCAACTGATGAAGTTAACAGAAAACACCCGTCCCGTCAAGCATTATCTGGTGTTTTTAAAAGAAAAAGCCGGCGTACGAAACGCCGACCGTAATTCGGTCGAGATGGCTAAAAGACGGGATAATAGACGAAACAGCCAATACAGTTTTCCGCTGTCCCGCATTCGCCCGAAGCGACCAACTTTGAGTCGACGAAAGTATCATCGACAAAAAGTTCGGAATTGAGCGAATCACCGTCCATCTTTTGGAGAATGCGGAGATGTTTGGTCAACTTGGCTGGACCGTCCAAAATAATGACGCGCCCGCCAGTAACGTCAACCCCTTTCCTGACGAAGACGCATGACGGCATGCCGGGGTGATCAGTAGCGATGTTGAGGAACAGCCGCCCGCGAAAAGGCATAAGGAAGATCCGGCCCGGGGCATAGTTCATGCCATTCCTAGCCTGGGTCGGCGTTCCGCCCTCATGAGCGGAAATTTCCGTGATCACCAATTCGATCTTCGAACCGTTCGCGTCACGAACCAGCCTTTTGCCAGCCAATTCTCTCGCGACTTGAAGCGCATTGCGCGCAAAAAAATCCCTGCCGAGTCTCATGTTGCCTCCTTAAAAATGTTCATGTACTGGCGAAAACGTATATTATTTCAGCGGTCTTGTCAATCGCCCCCCCGCATTACAAAATTCGACTTATGTAAAAAACTTCAAAGTAAAATTGACGGCGAGGGAAAAAATTCCTGAGAGGAGGTTTAGGCCTGAGAGGCTGTCGAGGAGGATGAGGCCGAGGAGGATGATGGGGCCGCGGGTTTCGAGGAGAAAACGGGCTTTGTAATACTTGGGGGCGGCGAGGGCGGAGAGCAGGAATTTCGAGCCGTCCAAGGGCGGCACGGGGATGAGGTTGAAGAGGCAAAGGATCAGGTTAAGCTCGATCAACACGACAAGAAACTCGATGAGCAAATTGCCTTCTGGCAAGAGCGGACCGATGAATTTAAGGGCGAAGCCGAAGATAAACACCATGATAATATTCGAGATCGGGCCGGCGGCGGCGACCATCGTGCTCCCCCACTTGGGGTAGCGCAAATTGTACGGGTTGTACGGCACCGGTTTGCCCCAGCCGAAACCGATCAGCACCAGCGCCAAAAAGCCGATCGGGTCCAAGTGCACCAGCGGGTTAAGCGAAAGGCGGCCCATGCGCTTGGCGGTCTGGTCGCCGAGCAAATGCGCGGCCAAAGCATGGGAAAACTCATGAAAAGTGAGCGCGACCAGGATGGCCGCGACCCAAATAACGAAATAGAGCGGATTTTGCGCGAGAAGGGAGATGGGCATTAAAACGAATGTCTAATGACTAATGTCGAATGTCTAATTACGTTACCATGAATCAACCCTTGCATAAAGTTCGGGATCATGATATATTCGGCTCTACTTGAGATAGCACTAATCTCTAACCCCTAATCCCTAAACTCAAATCCTACCCATATGGCCCGACAATGCTCCAACTGCAAGCGCGGTTTCATGACCAGCGTTTCCCGCAGCCACTCGCACATCGCCACCAAGCGCCGCCAGAATGTGAACCTGCAAATGCGCCGCGTGGACGGCGAAAAGGTCTTGGTCTGCGCCGCCTGCATCAAGGCGACCAAGAAGGTCAAGAAAGTTAAGACCGCCGCCGTCAAAGCCGCCAAATAAATGAACCTTTCAACACCCCCGCCACAACGGGGGTGTTTTGGTATATAATGGAAGACTATGAAACGCCAATTAACGATCCTCGGCATAATCGTCATCATTGTCGGACTCGTCGTCGCACTCGTCATTGCGAGCAAGTCCGGTACCAAAACACCGACCCCGAAAACTCCGACCAACCAAACACCGCCGGCGGCGCCGTCCAAACCGAGTGTGCCGATCATCCAAACGGGAACCGTGCCAGCTATCACCGTGAGTTCGCCGCAACCCGCCGGAGATACGGTCACGATCGACAAGGTCGCGATCCCGGTTCACGGCTTTGTCGTCGTGAGCGATGCGGCGACCGGCAAGATCGTCGGCGCGAGCGGCGTCATCCTGTTCCCGGAAACAATGAACATGAAAATTGCCGCAACCGTCGTTAAGGGACGCAGCTATACAGCCGAGATCCATGCCGACGGCGACAAGAACAGCATGTTCGACCCAAAATTCGATCCGCCTTTCATCGTCAACGGCAAAACCGTGAGCGCGGCGTTCAAAGTGAAGTAATTCTCCCTTCGGCAAGCTCAGGGCTAACGCTCCGCTCGAAGCGTAAAATTGAAAAAACAACCTTGCTTGAGCAAGGTTGTTTTTTATCGGGGCGGCTGGAGTCTCCACCTGCCTCCCGCTGCGGCTTTAATTGCTTGATCGGGGCGACAGGAATTGAACCTGCTGTCTTCTGCACCCCATGCAGACGCGATACCGGTTCGCTACGCCCCGATCAAACATTCAAAATAACGCATTCTGCGAATGCACATACATTACTCATAAAAAAGAAAAGAGGCAAGGGCGCGGATCGCACCTTGCCTCGACGACGGATTTTGTCCCTACAGTCCGGAGAAATACAGGCATGGCAGCCTTGAATGTCGACGTCTGAACGCGGGAATGGGTGTTGCCGGTTTTTTCGGCCGCGAATCGAGCCATTCCTTATGGCGCACCAGCATCGTATCAACAAGCTGCAGAGCAACGCGGCGCGCGTCGGCTTGCATCTTGTTTTGCTGACGTTCGGCTTCGGCTTGACTCCAGAATGAACCAGCATCCTTTAGAAGGACCGTGATCGGCGATCCGGGAACGAAACACATGAGCCGTTTCGGACGTGGCGCCGCTGAACTCGGCTTCCAGGTTTGCAGTCGCACGACCTGGCTCCAATCGACGCCGCACTTTTTAAGCAGATCGTCGTAATCGGGGCCGACAGAAACGGCGGCGAGCAGCAACGGATATTCAACGGTCGGTCCGAATTTGCCAGCAACCTTGATCATCCCCGTCCAAACGCGTTCGTGGGCCACATGGCGGAAACCGTTGAAACACCCCATGCGATATTCCGTCCTCAAGTCGTACAGGGCAGTGGCAACCAGCTTGGCGAACTTGTCTTCTTCTGAATAGATCAGCAACTTCATTGTTTTCTCCTTGCGTATCATCCCTATCCGACTTGCGGCAATTCATGCTCGACACGCGCGGTCGCTTCGGCGCGCCCGGGTGCCTCTTCCGCTGTTTCCAGTCCAGGGAAAACAAAATTCCTGAGAACGATGCCCGCCAACTGTGCGATCCAGAGCTGGCCGTGATGTTCGCCGCTAGTGATAAGCAGCGCATTGGGTACGTCAGCCAGCGGCGGCCGTTCATTTTGAAAGACCACGTAGCCCTGTTTCAGATCCCGGCCGGCGCGTTCCATGAACTCGACCTGGGTGCGGTGCGCAGTGGCGATCAGCACGGCATCGCTGAACCGGTGGCCGGTCTTGTCGATGGCGCGCTGAATGCCGACGCCGTATTCCAAATAGCCAAGGACCACGCGCTGCGTCTTTTTTTCAGCGGCGCTGCAGGCGATCGAGCCGACTTTAAAGACCCCAAACGGCTCTTCGACAACATCGTCGAATTCGCTCCGGCATCGACCGTCCAGCACGTCGGCGCTCGTCAATTTAGCAAGCGCCTTCGATGCAACCTCGTCCCCTTTGTAGCACAACAACAGAATGGCCATTCTTTTCTCCTTTGTTAAGGTCCAAAAAACAAAATTCCCCGGCTTGAGCCGAGGAGGTTTTGGCGCGAATTTTTCACGCTAAAGCTTCCTCGGCCCGAAGATGGTAAAACAATAATTAACAACCGCGCCGATGCGCTGTTTGAGGCCGCTGGTTTTCCCTAGACGTTTTTCCATATAAAAAACTTACCCGATATCCTATCTCTTGTAAAGAGCAGATCTTTTTCGTATCGTCAGTCCATTATAAAAATACCCCTGGCTGCCCAAGGGTATTTGTCATTTTTGAATTATTCTTTCGGCAAGAACCAATCCGGGTCGTACTGCACGCGATCGTTCACGTGCTCGTACTTATAGAGTTCGACGTCGGTGAACCAGATCGGGATCTCGTGATTCGCCTCGGCCACATTGCCGGAAGCATGGACCAAATTGCGGATCGGGCGATTCTGTTCGTTGGAAAGCGCATAAGTGTCATGCGACAGGTCGCCGCGAATCGTGCCCGGCAAAGCGCTGGCCGGTTCGGTGCTGCCGACCATCTTGCGGATCAACGAGACCGCCGTTTCGCCTTCCCAAACCATGGCGACGACCGGGGAAGACTTTAGAAAATTAACCAACCCGGCCTTGATCGATTTGCCATACGTCTGATGATCGGTGAACGGAAACTTTTCGCCGACCGATTCGTACTTGGCCTTGGCCTTGGTGTAAACACCAAGCATCCACTCGTCAGTCAAAGTATAATGCTTCTCGACGTCATCGTACGTTGGGTGGACCATTTTGATCGCCACGAGCTTTAATCCGACGTGCTCAAAGCGGCCGATGATCTCGGAAATGAGCCCGCGCTGGACGCCGTCCGGCTTGATTAGGACGAGTGATTTTTCCAACATAGTTGCGTGGACCACGTACCACGTACCACGTACCACTCTTTCCCGCCGAAGCGGGACGGGATGGTTCATGGTCCATGGTTCATGGTTTATATATTTAAGATGTTCATCGTACCCTCTCCGCCGCCACTTGTAAAGACTTGCC
>Ga0265314_10001843_pt1 | contig 22766 bp, 27 predicted proteins | sample 4126metaG_FD_203106 | JGI IMG/M metagenome (GOLD analysis project Ga0265314, IMG submission 203106) | Rhizosphere microbial communities from Carex aquatilis grown in University of Washington, Seatle, WA, United States - 4-1-26 metaG | ecosystem: Host-associated > Plants > Roots > Rhizosphere >... | reverse complement strand
CACCGGCCTGTTATGGCTCTCGACGGTGCCGCCGACGTCGGGACTGGTGGCGCTGATGTTCGGCACGCGCTGGATGACCATGCTGTTCGGCTTTGCCTTTTTCAGCCACCAGGTCGGCGGCTTCCTTGGCGTGCTGCTTGGCGGTTTCGTGTTCGAGCGCTGGGGATCTTACGATCCGGTCTGGTGGCTTTCGGTATTCTTCGGCGTCTTGTCGGCGCTGATCAATTTGCCGATCGTGGAGAAGCCGGTGGTGCGCGCCGAGGCGGTGCCGGCAGCGGCCTAACCTCGGCGCGCGACATCTCCTTATTAGATGGGCTCGACCTTGACCGGCGCCAGGCCGGAGAAGCCGAGCGCGCGTGCGCCTGCGGGCGTCAGATCGATCACGCGGCCGCGCACGAAGGGTCCGCGATCGTTGATGCGCACGACGACGCTGCGGCCGTTCCGCGTGTTGGTGACGCGCACGCGCGTGCCGAACGGCAGCGTGCGATGCGCCGCGGTCAGCGCCGCGGGCTGCGCGCGTTCGCCGTTGGCGGTCTTCTCTCCGTTGTAGGCATAGATCGAGGCGATACCGCTCTGAGCGGATGCAGCGGACGCGCAGGCAACAGTCATCACCACGCCGCAGAGCGCGGCGCACAAGCGCACTTTCATCAAGGAACTCCCCGAATAGGCCCCCGCCTAAGGGGCTCTGCTAGAAATGGGCTCGGGCCATTTCAGGGCGAGAGTGAGGTTATTTCGAAGCACGGTATGATTTGCGTCGCCGCGGAGAGCAGGGGGCTTGTTCCCGCCCGTCGAATTGTTCCACAACCGTCATCGGGACGGATGAAGGAGTTAAGAGCCGTGGCGACATTCAAAGCGATCGTGGTGGAGAAGGCGGAGAGCGGTACCAAGGTCGCGCTCACCGATTTCGACGAGGCCAATCTGATGGACGGCGACGTCACCGTCGCGGTCGAATACTCCACGGTGAACTACAAGGACGGTTTAGCCGTCACCGGCAAAGCGCCGGTGGTGCGTCGCTTTCCCATGATCGCCGGCATCGATTTCGCCGGCACCGTCTTGTCGTCGAGCCATGCGAACTGGAAAGCGGGCGACAAGGTCATCCTCAACGGCTGGGGCTGCGGCGAGACGCATCTCGGCGCCTATGCCGAGAAGGCGCGCGTGAAGGGCGACTGGCTGGTGCGCCTGCCGGCGAGCATGAGCGCGCGCGAGGCGATGGCGATCGGCACCGCCGGCTACACGGCGATGCTGGCGGTGATGGCGCTCGAGCGCCATGGCGTGACGCCGGCGCAGGGGCCGGTCTGCGTCACCGGCGCCGCCGGCGGCGTCGGCTCGGTGGCCATCGCGCTGCTCGCCGGGCGCGGGTTCAGCGTGAGCGCGGTCACCGGCCGGCCACAGGAGGCCGACTACCTCAAGAGCCTGGGCGCGAGCGAGATCGTCGACCGCAAGGACCTCGCCGGCCCGGCCAAACCCATGGCCAAGGAGCGTTGGGCGGGCGCGGTGGACGCAGTCGGCTCCACCACCCTGGCCAACCTGCTCTCCATGACCAAATACGGCGGGGCGGTCGCCGCCTGCGGTCTGGCGGGGGGGATGGACCTGCCCAGCTCCGTCGCCCCGTTTATTTTGCGCGGGGTGTGTCTTTACGGCATCGATTCCGTCATGTGTCCGTTGCCAAAACGCAACGAGGCCTGGAAAAAGCTGGAAAACGAGCTTGACCGCCCCAAACTGGCCGCGATGACCCGGGAAATAGGTCTTTCCGGGGTGCCCGAAGCGGCGGCGGCGATCCTGGCCGGGCAGGTGCGCGGCCGGGTCGTGGTCAAGATCGGGTAAACTCGTTCAGAGTTTATCGACGAAAGCCGGTCATAATCCGCCAGGCTTGGCAAACAAGCCGACATTCGTGGTGCCAGTAGCGTAGTCGGAGTAACGGGGATGGTGCGTGGAGTTGTTTTGGCCTTCGGCCTTTTGGCCGCTGCGCCGGTGCTCGCGGATGAATTGAACTACGACGAGGCTCGCCGCTTCGTTGCGGGCAAGATGTTCAGCTACACCTGCTTCGAAGGCACGCGCGGCCAGGGCCGCGTCTTCGCCGACGGCTCGGTGGTCGGTTCCATCCAGTTCCAGGGCTCGGGCCCGGTGCGCTACGCGCACCTGCCGCCCGGCACTCTCCGGTCGAAAGACGGTTCGGTCTGTGCCTCGCTGCGCGGCCTGCCCATCGAGCCGTGCTTCAAGGTCGAGCGCACCAGCGACGCGAGCTTCCGCGGCTCCGTTTCCGGCCTCGGCTTCATGGCCTGCGAGTTCACCCGGCCCAACGGCCGTACGCTGATCGCGCGCAGCGCGCAGAATGCCAACCAGCCGCTCGGCTTGCGGCCGTCGCTCGCCGCGGATAGCCGCTAGGTAACCCGTGCCCCGGACGCGGTGCAGCGCGCAGCTCTTGCGTAGCGGTGCACTGCAGATCCGGGGCCGTTACGGATCCTGAGTGTGTAACGGTCCCGGGTCTGCAGCGCACCACGAAGACGTGCTGCGCTGCGCCCGGGACACGACCTAGCCCTTCGCCGGGAAAATCATGCACGTCGTCGTGGCGTGCGCGTAAAGCTTGCCGGCGCGGTCCTTCAAGTCACCTTCCGACGTCGCCACGGTGCGCCCGCGATGGATGACGCGGCCTTCCGCGCGCACGGGGCCGGTGTCCTTGGTGAGCGGGCGCACCAAGTTGAGTTTCAGCTCCAGCGTGGTCCAGGTGTCGCCTTTGGCCAGCGTCGAGAAGATGGCGCATCCGAGCGCCGAGTCGAGCAGCGTCGCGGCAAAGCCGGCGTGCACGCTGCCGATCGGATTGTAGTGTCGATACTGCGGAATGCCGTCGAACACGGCGCGGCCGTTCTCGGCTTCGACCAGATGAAAGTCGAGCAACTCGCTGATCGGCGGCTGCGGCAGCGTGCCGGCGATGATCGCCTGCAGAAAGCCGAGCCCGTCATACGACTTGAGGATATCCGGCGTCACCACGCCGTACTGGATCTCCGCCACATCCGCCCCCTTTTGAACGGACGGCACTGTAGCGAAGCGTTCACTCCAGATCGAGCCGGAACGGGTGCCCTTCGCTGGCCAGCGTGCCGGGCCCGAGGCTCTCGACCGCGCGCACCATGCGGCCGTCGCGCTGGAGAAGCTGGTCGGCGATGGTCACGATGCGCGTATTGGGCTGCGCGGTCGGCGAGGCGCGGCGGATCGCGCGCGCGATCTGCAATTCGTCGCGCTGCGGATTGAGCGTGCAGGCGGTGACGAAGGCCGCGGCGGTCGAGCGGCTGATGCCGGCAAAGCAGTGCACCACCAGCGGCGTTGCACGGTCCCAAAGGCCGACGAACTCGATCAGCCGCTCGACATGCTCCTGGCCGGGCAGCGTGTAGCCTTCGATCGGCGCGGCGATGTCGTCGACCGCGAGCACCAGATGGTTTGCCGGCGCGATGTGGCGCGGCCGCTCGACGCGGTCGGTCAGCCGCAGCAGCGTGACGATGTGGCGCGCGCCGGTTTCGTCGACGGTGTCGTAAAGGCGCGCAAGCGAGCAGACGTGGATCATGATGCCTTCATAAGGGTGACTCGTTTGTCATATCTATGACGGGTCTATGATTGGCGCAGCAGCTTCTCGAAGCGCTCCTTGAAGCGCGCCTCGGCGGTGCCGGCCGACCAGGGCGTGAGATAGTCGCGTTCGATAGTGGCGGAAAATTTCGGCGGCGGCCCGAAGAAACTGCGCGCTTCGTTCTCTTCGAAGCCGGCGAGTCGCGTTGCTTCCAAATAAGCGGCGCAGCGGTCGGCCGCCTTGACCAGCGCGGTGAGCGTGTCGGGCAGCTTCGCCGGCAGTCCGAAGCGCAGATGGATGGCGGCGAGCAGCCGATGTTCCACCGCCTTGTAGCTGTCGCCGATCACCACCTTGAACGGTGAGATCATGTCGCCGATGACGTATTCCGGCGCGTCGTGCAGCAGCGTTGCCAGCCGCCCCTTGCTGTCGAGCCGTGGCACTTTTGCCCGGGCTAATGCCTCGACCAGCAGCGAATGCTGCGCCACCGAGAAAATGTGCGCGCCCTTGGTCTGCCCGTTCCAGCGGGCGACGCGCGCCAGCCCGTGCGCGATGTCCTCCAGCTCGACGTCGAGCGGCGAGGGGTCGAGCAGATCGAGCCGCCGCCCGGACAGCATGCGCTGCCAGGCGCGCACGCTTCTCCCTCCCCCCTTGCGGGGGAGGGTTGGGGAGGGGGGTAACTTGGGTTTGGCTGTCACGGCGCTCGAATAACCCTCGGCGTCATGCCCGCGCTTGTCGCGGGCATCCACGACTTTCTTTCTTACAAAGACGTGGATGGCCGGGACAAGCCCGGCCATGACAAAATCATTTGCGCGATGCCGATTTCGGTTTGGCGAGCTTGGCGCACGCAGCATGCCGGTGGCACGTGACGAGATGGTCGTTGACCATGCCGACCGCCTGCATGAAGGCATACACAATCGTGGGACCGACGAACTTGAAGCCGTGCCCGAGCAGTTCCTTCGACAAGGCGCGCGACACCGCCGACTCGGTCGGGATGTCCTTGCTGCTGCGCGGCTTGTTGTCCTGCGGCCGGCCGTCGAGATGCTGCCACAGCATGGCGGAAAAGCCGGGGCCGCTTTCCATGATCTTGAGATAGGCGCGCGCCGAGTTCACCGCGCCTTCGATCTTGGCGCGGTTGCGCACGATGCCGGCGTCCTGCATCAGCCGCTCGATCTTCTTCGGCGTGTAGCGCGCGATCTTCGCAGGCTGGAAGTCGTCGAAGGCGCGGCGGAAGTTCTCGCGCTTGCGCAGGATGGTGATCCAGGACAGCCCGGCCTGGAAGCCGTCGAGGATCAGCTTCTCGTACAGCGCGCGGTCGTCGTATTCCGGCACGCCCCATTCCTCGTCGTGATAGGCGACGTAGAGCGGGTCCTGCTTCGGCCAGGGGCAGCGGGAGAGGCCGTCCGCGTGCAGCGGATGCGTCGTTTGTGCGGTCACGAGCCGCTCCAAAAAGCCCATAATTTGCTCAGAAATATTGTCATGACAATGTCTGGCGAATATGGTAGTCGTTGCGTTGAAAGGATATAACATGCCTGCCCGCCCCAAACGCCAGAACCGCACCGAAAAGCTCGATTTGCGGCTCTCCTCTGAAGCCAAGCGGACGCTTCAACTGGCCGCCGAGGCAGAACAACAAACCGTAACAGAGTTTGTGCTCGAAAGCGCACTGCTGCGGGCTGAGGATCGCTTGCCCGATCGAAGGCATTTCTATCTTGATGCCAAGGCGTGGGCAGAGTTCCAAAGGGCACTTGATGCGCCACCGAGGGAACATCCCCGCCTTGAGCGCCTCTTGAAAGAGCCGAGTATCTTTGATCGCAGCGACGATCAGTGAGCGAAATTGTCGTCGAGAGACTGCGACGCGATCATCCTGTTGACGAATTTACGTGCGGCCATCCCCAACTCGATCTGTTCCTGATCCGCTACGCATTAATGGCTCAGCAGGCGGATGGGTCCGTAACATATACTGGTTTGATCGAAGGCAAGATCATCGGATTCTATACGCTTGTTTTTGGCGACGTCGACTATGACGAGGCATCCGTCCGACTCTCAAAGGGTCTTGCGCGCCATCCGGTTCCCGTAATGGTGCTTGCGCGCCTGGCCGTGCACAGCGATTGGCAGGGCCGCGGCATCGGCGCCGGCCTGCTGCGAGACGCCATGAGAAGAACATTACAGGCGGCGGAGATCGGCGGATTGCGAGCGCTTGCCGCTCACGCAAAGGACGAAAAAGCAGCAGCATTCTATTCACATTTCGACTTTGCGCCGTCGCCGACAGACCCTCTTCATATGTATGTGCTGGTTAAAGACGTTCGTCGGATGCTCGGCCGCTGAGAATAGCCTCACTCCGTCGCCTTTGCCTCGCCGGGGAAGGGAAACTTCGCCCAGTCCGGCTTCACCAAGCGGATGGCGATGCCGCCGGCAGTGAGCGGCTGGCCTGCGGCGAGCGCATCGGCGACACGGTCGAGGCGCAGCAGAGCCAGCCCGCGCCCCTTGGCGGTGGAGCCGAGGTGGCCGACCTCCTTGTCGCCCGCCATCACCGGAATGCCGGGCATGGGTGAGAAGTCGTCATAGGCGATCGGCACCACGCGCGTGCGCGCGGTGGCGCGGTGCTCGACGCGCGAGACGACCTCCTGGCCGACATAGCAGCCCTTCTCGAAGTCGACGCCGGCGAGCTGATCCATGTCCGCTTCGTGCGGAAAGGTGTTGCCGTAGACGAAATCGGTTCCGCCGCGCGGGACGCCGACGGCGATGCGGTGGGCATCGTAGGCTTCGGCGTCGGCGAGCGTGGCGCCGATCTCGGCCGCCGCCGCGGCGACGACCTCCGGCGGCAGGATCACGCGCGAGCCGAGCGCGGCATGGCGCGGGTCGGCATAGGCGAGGCCATACTCGCTCGCGGCCTCTCCCGGCCAGAGCGCCATCACGCCGAGCGCCGCCGACAGGTCTTCGACCGCGACTTTGGCGCGCAGTTTGTAGAAGGTGAGCTTTTCGGCGAGCGCAGGCGCCAGCGCGCGCGGGCAGTCCAGGAAGAAGCCGCCGCCGTCCTCGGCCGGGGCCTCGACGCCAAGAAAATCGACGATGATCTTGCCCTGCGGCGTGAGCAAAGCGGCAAAGCGTGGCCGCCCCGGCGCCACTTTGCCGATATCGTTGGTGGCAAGCCCATTGAGGAAGCGCCTGGCGTCCTCGCCGGCGACCTTGACTACGCCTCGTTCGGGCAGCAGGGCTGCAAACATCAGGGAATCCCGTTGGTTTCCGACCTTAAGTCTCTTGCCAGAACTCTTGCCGAAACGTAAGCGCTGGGCACGCAAGCTCAAGGTTTTAACCGCCGGAATGGCCGAAACTTACGATCTCATCCTCAAAGGCGGCATCGTCGTCAACCAGGACGGCGTGGGCGCGCGCGATATCGGCATCAGCGGCGGCCGGTTCGCGGCCATCGGCGACCTGTCCCGCGCCTCCGCCGGCGAAACCGTCGACTGCCGCGGCCTGCACGTGCTGCCGGGGGTGATCGACAGCCACGTGCATTTCCGCGAGCCGGGCCTCACGCACAAAGAGGACCTGGAGAGCGGCTCGCGCGGCGCGGTGCTGGGCGGGGTGACGGCGGTGTTCGAGATGCCGAACACCGATCCGACCACGACGACCGCCGAGGCGCTCGCCGACAAGGTCAGACGCGCGCATCACCGCATGCATTGCGACTTCGCCTTCTATATCGGCGCCACGCGCGAGAATACGCGCGACCTCGGCGAGCTGGAGCGGCTGCCGGGCTGTGCCGGCGTCAAGGTGTTCATGGGCTCCTCCACCGGCTCGCTGCTGATCGAGGACGACGCCGGCGTGCGCGCGGTGCTGCAGGCGATCCGCCGCCGTGCCGCGTTCCATTCCGAGGACGAATATCGCCTGCGCGAGCGCATGCATCTGCGCGTCGAAGGCGATCCGCGTTCGCATCCCGTCTGGCGCGACGCGCAGGCGGCGCTGATGTGTACGCAGCGCCTGATCGCGCTCGCGCGCGCGACCGGCAAACGCGTGCACGTGCTGCACGTCACGACCAAGGACGAAGCTGCCTTCCTCAGCCAGCACAAGGATGTTGCCACCGCGGAAGTAACGCCCGCGCATCTCACGCTGGAAGCGCCCGGCTGCTACGAGCGGCTCGGCACGCTGGCGCAGCTCAATCCGCCGGTACGCGATGCCGGCCACCGCGAAGGCCTCTGGCGCGGGCTTGCGCAGGGCGTCATCGACACGCTCGGTTCCGACCATTCGCCGCATACGCGCGAGGAAAAGTCGCACCCGTATCCGAAGACGCATTCCGGCATGCCGGGCGTGCAGACGCTGGTGCCGCTGATGCTCGATCACGTGAATGCCGGGCGTCTCACGCTCGAGCGTTTCGTCGACCTGACCAGCGCCGGTCCCGCGCGCGTGTTCGGCATTGCTGCCAAGGGCCGCATCGCCGCCGGCTATGACGCCGACCTGACAGTTGTCGACCTCAAGCGGCGGCAGACCGTCACGGACGCCTGGATCGCCTCGCGCGCGGGGTGGTCGCCTTACCACGGCATGACCGTGACGGGCTGGCCGGTTGGAACTTTCGTGCGCGGGCGGAAAGTGATGTGGGACGGGGAACTCACAGGTTCGGGCCAGGGGGAACCCGTGCGGTTCCTCGGTGCCTTGCAAGCCGACAGCGGTTAGGTGCATTTTAGATCAACGGGAGTTTTCCCCGGTTATGTCTCTTTAGTTGTCTGTGGTTTGCAAACCTAAGCCGAGCGGTTATCAACGGTACTAGCGCACCCGTGCCTAGGTGCGGTGATTTCGGGATTTCGCGGCAGAATGAGTGCCGATCTGGTTTCGCTCAGAATGCTGGTGATCGCGGCTGACTTGCCGGATCATGAGCTATGGCGCAAAGCCGCCGCGATGGCCTCGGTGCCCATCGATTTTCTCGCGCACGCGCCCGGTTCCGCCGCGGTTGCGCTGGGCAAGAACGGCGCCGACATGTGCGTTCTCGACGGCGAACTGCCCGAGGATGAACTGGTGGCCGTGATCGCGACCGCGCGCACTTTGACGCCGACGCCGCTCGTCTTCGTTTCGGCGTCTCAATCGGTGCCGCGGCGCGACGGGATCGACGGCGTGCTGAAAAAGCCGGCGACTGTCGACGAAGGACGCAGGATCATCGAGATCTGCGTGCGCGCGCGCTATCCGACGCGTGTGCTGGTGGTCGACGACTCCAGCACGATGCGCAACATCGTGCGCAAAATTCTTTCGGCCAGCCACTTCACGCTCGACATCCATGAAGCCACGGAAGGCATCGCTGCGCTCGCGCAACTGCGCGGCAGCAAGTTCGGCATCGTCTTCCTCGATTACAACATGCCGGGCCTGAACGGCATCGAGACCATGAGCGAGATCAAGCGCGCAAATCCGAACGTCGCGGTGGTGCTGATGACCTCGACGGTCGACGATGCGATCGCCGAGCGCGCGCACAAGGCCGGCGCGCTCGCCTTCCTGAAAAAGCCGTTCTATCCGGCCGATATCGATAAAGTGCTTGAGAGCTTCTACGGGCTCAACTCGCCGCTCGGCTAAGGCCGTGCGCAGGCGTTGCCGGCGCTTACTGGCGATGCTGATCGAGGGAGAATTCGCCGTTGCGGATCCGCGTCGGCAAGCCTTCCGCGAAGGTGGCGGCGGCTTCTTCGCCGTATGTCGTGACGAATTCGGCGAGCGCCGCGAACAGGCAGGCCTGCGCCAGGCAGTCGCCATCGATGCCGTCGAGGCGGGCTTCCGCCCAGGCCTCGTGCAGGTAACCAAGCGCGACGCGTTTCTGCTCGTGCTCGGGTACCGGATCGTGCGTGACGGTGGATCGCCCAGTTGTGGTCATTGTCGCCTTCGCCCCTCGGCGCCCGGCTAAGGACACCATTCCCAAATCCCGCCGGGACGCTAGCACAGGGTCGCGCGCCGCATAGCGACGACGTAAAGGAAAGGTTAATTGCCAACAGAGATTAATTTGCGTAGCGCGCGGTGATGTCGCGCGCGATCTTTGCGCCTTCCTCGAGATAGCGGCGAATGGCAATGGTCGCCGCCGGCGTGCAGGTGCGATAGGTCTGCTGGAATCCGCGATAGCCGCGATTGTAACCGGCGACGATCTTGCGCCGGCGTTCGCCGCTCGGCACCTCGGCGTCGATCAGAGCCTGCATTTCGCCGCGCCATTTCTGGCCTTCGTTGGCGTTGCAGACCGTGCGCAGATACTGCAGCGAGCCGAGGATTTCCGCGAGCCGCTGCAGATCGGCGTCATAGGGCGCGGGATCGCCCTCGGCGGCGCGCGCGGGCGCCGCCAGGCAGAGCAGAATAACGGCCGTGGTGATGAGCTTTTTCACGCGGCCTGATATGCCCCTGCTTGCCGCGAACCGCAAGGCGCGGCTCAGCGGTTGGTGAGCGTCATGGCCTCGGCGACGATCGCGGCGAGGCCCTCCGTGGTCTTGAATCCGGCGAGTTCGCCCGGCGCGATCCAGCGCGCGTCGTCGAGTTCCTCGTTGAGGCGAACCTCGCCCGAGCGCCAACGCGCGGCAAAGCACATGATGAGGAAATGGCGTTCGACGCGGCCGTCTTTGTCGCGCACGATCACCTCGCGGTGGCCGGCCAGCCCGACCGGCTCGACCTCGAGCGCGGTCTCCTCGCGCACCTCGCGTTGCGCCGCTTCGACCAGCGTCTCGCCGATCTCCACCCCGCCGCCCGGCAGCGTGTAAAGGTTAAGCGCAGGATTGCGCGCCCGCCGCACGATCAGCACCTTGCCGTCGCGCACGATTGCCGCGCTGACGGCGAGATAGGGTCGCTGCGGATACTTGCGGAGATCGCTGTCAGCCACGGGATCGGCCTTTGCGCGGCATCGTGTGCGGGACCGCAGGCGGGGTGCCGCGGCCGCCGGGGAGGACACCACGCGGCTATCGATTCATCAATCCGTCGACGATCGCCTGCGGCAGCTCCGGCATGCCGTCGTCGCCGGTGCCGTTGATCACGGCGCCGGCGCGCGCGATCAGCGGACGCAGCCAGCCCGCCGCGTTCTCGGCGAGAACGGCGGTGCGCTCGGGCGGCATTTCGCAGTTCATGGCCACGCGGGTGTTTTCGAGCACGGCCGACATCGTGTCGGCCAGCGCATCCAGCGCGGCACGTGCCGTCGGATCGGCGTCCTCATAGGCGGCGATCGTCAGGTCGCGGCCTTTCAGGTTCGAGGCTTCGAAGTGCTCGCGATAGCTCATCGGCCGCCAGGCGAGGAAGTCGTCGCGGCATTCCGGACAGCTCGTCACCAGTTCGAGCAGCATGATCGCTTCGTTGAAACGGTTGAGATAGTCGGTGGCAAGTCCGGTCGCGGGGTTGATGTTGGCCGCGTCGAGCCGCGCGCGCGTGAGCGCGGCCTGCGGCTCGCTCCCCGCTTGCACCGTTTGCGCGCTATCCCGATATGGCATCCCAGACACGACCGCCCGCATTTCCCCGACGAATAGTGTTATTTACGGTGAGTTAAAGGGCGATTAAGTGCGCCTATGGACATAAGAGCATGTGCGGCCGCTACACCGTCACCGCCACGCCGGAAGCCATCCGGGCGCTGTTCCGCTATGTGGAACAGCCGAATTTCCCGTCACGCTACAACATCGCCCCGACGCAGCCGATCGCCGTCGTCCGGCTTGTCGACGGGGAGCGGCATTTCGCGCTGATGCGCTGGGGCCTGCTGCCGTCCTGGGTCAAGGACCCGAAGGCCTTCAGCCTGTTGATCAACGCGCGCGGGGAGTCGGTGAACGAGAAGCCTGCCTTCCGCAACGCCATGAAGCGCCGCCGCTGCCTCATCCCGGCGAACGGCTTTTACGAGTGGAAGGCGCTGCCCGGGCGTAAGCAGCCGTTCTACATCCGCAGCAAGTCGGGCGAGCCCGTAGCCTTCGCCGGCCTGTGGGAGACTTGGGAAGGGCCGAACGGCGAGGAGCTCGACACCGCGGCCATCGTCACCACGCGCGCCAATCGCACGCTGTCGCCGATTCACGACCGCATGCCGGCGGTCGTGCCTCCCGAGGCCTTCGACCTCTGGCTCGACTGTGCGAACGTCGATGCCACGACCGCCGCGGCGCTGCTCGCACCGGCGCAGGAGGATCTGTTCGAGGCCTATGAAATTTCCACCGCGGTCAACCGCACCGCCAATGACAATCCGAAGCTGATCGAACCGGTTGCCGCATCCGCCGAGCCGCCGGCGCAGCCGCAGCCCGCGCCAGCCAAGCCGCGGCCCAAGCGTATGAAGCGCGACGACGGGCAAGGCGCGCTGTTCTAGACGTCGCGGCTGTGCCGTCGTCACGCTCACAATAAAGGCAGGCGCGCGGCAAATTTCAGCAGGCTTGGTTCCGCGCCGCCGTCATCCCTGATAACCTCTATGACGCTGGGGCAAAACAACGCGGCATAATTTTTGCTCACCCAGTTCGGGGATTTCGCTCATGGATACCAAAGTCGACCAGCCGGAAGAAGCGTTCGGAATCCACAGCGTGGTCGCGGCGGCCTACGAACGGTATCTTGCAAATACGGACGGCGCGCTCGCCGACTACATTCCCGAACTCGCCGCGGTCGAGCCCAATCAATTCGGTATCGCCGTCGCCAGCGTGAACGGCGAACTCTACGCCGCCGGCGATGTCGATCGGCCGTTCACGATCCAATCGGTGTCCAAGGCCTTCGTCTATTGTCTGGCGCTCGAGCTCATCGGACGCGATGCCACGGTAGCGCGCGTCGGCGTCGAGCCGAGCGGCGACGCCTTCAACGCCATCGTGTTCGACCCGCAGACCAACCGCCCGTTCAATCCGATGGTGAACGCCGGCGCGATCACGGTCGCCGGCATCGTGCGCGACGTGGCGGGCGCCGGCGCCTTCGACCTGATTCTCGACAGACTGTCCGCCGCGGCCGGCCGGCGGCTGACGATGGACGAGGCGGTCTATCGTTCGGAATCGGAAACGGGCCACAGGAACCGCGCCATCGGCCATCTCCTGCGCAACGTCGGCGCGCTCGACGGTTCGGTCGACGAGGTCGTCGATCTATATTTTCGCCAATGCTCGATCCTGGTGACGGCCACGGACCTCGCGCGCATGGGCGCCACGCTCGCCAATATCGGCGAGAACCCGGTGACGAAGGATCAGGTCTTCCAGCTCACGGCGGTGCGCAACACGCTCGCCGTCATGTTCACCTGCGGCATGTACGATTTTTCCGGCAACTGGGCCTACGACGTCGGCGTGCCGGCCAAAAGCGGCGTCGGCGGCGGCATTTTAGGCGTGGTCAACCGCCAGCTCGGCATCGGCACCTTTTCGCCGCGCCTCGACGCCAAGGGCAATTCCGTGCGCGGCGTTGCCGCGTTCCGCGACATCGGCGACGAGCTCGGCCTGCATGCGTTCGACTGCTCGAACGTCGGCTCGACGTTCATGCGCTCGCTCATTCACGAGCCGAGGTAAGGCGGCTCTGTCACCCGTCGCTATTTCGCGAGCGCCGCCAGCCCTTCCGGCCGCGAGGCGAAGATGCGGATCATCGGGCTCAAGCCCGTGATGTCCAAAATCTCGCGCACCGGCGCCTGCACGCCGCAGATTGCGATGGCGCCGTTGAGCGATTTCACTTTCTTGATGGTGGTCAGCACCGCACGCAGGCCGGCGCTGGTGACGAAGTCGACGCCGGAAAAATCCATCAAGAACGTCGACTGACGGGCGGTCAGCTTATCGAGCCGGTCCACGAAAGGCGCGCTCGCGCTCCCGTCGAGACGGCCCTTGGCCGTCACGACGCAGACGTTGCCGACGATTTCTTCCGAGATATCCATTGCATCCTCTTTCCTTGCCCGTCACCTGCGGGAAACTGCGAACGACGTGTGATTGCGCGCGTCGCTGCGATCGTAGCGGATATCGCTGGCCAGTTTGCGCATCAGAAACAGTCCCAGCCCGCCGATGCCCCGCTCCTCCAGCGGCGCGGCCACATCCGGGTCCGGCGTGGAGCGGGGGTCGAACGGCGGGCCGTTGTCGCTAATCTCGACAAAAACCCGGTCCTTTTCAATTGAAATACGAACGGCCGCGTCGGCGTCGGCGGCGCCGCCATGCGTTGCCAAATTCGTCAGCAGTTCGTCCAGGATCATGCCGACATGATGGGTGGCGTGCGTATCGACGCCGCCGTCGTGCAGGAAGCCGCCCACGCGCTCGGTCAGGTCCGAGATGTCCTGCGCGCGCGCCTTCACCTTGGCCTCGAACCGCGTCATGACGCGTTTCACCGATTCTGAGCGACAGGAGGACTCTACAGCACCTTGCCCGGATTGGGGATGCCGTTCGGGTCGAGCTTCAGCCCGCGCATCAGGTCGAGCGCGACCGGGTCCTTCACCTTACGCCACGGCTTCCATGACTTCCTTCGGCCGTCGCTTGATTGCCAACAGGTAGGCCATTGCCGGAGCATCGGGCGCGCGCCGCCCCTGTTCCCAGTTTTTCAGCGTCGGGAGCGGAATGCGATAGGCAGCGGCAAACCGGTGCTGCGACATGCGCAAGGATCGGCGGATAGCCTTCACGTCGGGGATTTCCACCTTGGTAACGCGTACGCCCTTGAGCCTGCGGCCTGCGGCATGGGCGGCAGCCTGCGAAAGACTTTCGATCAGGTCCTTTCCAAACTTGCCCATCGCCAACACTCCGTTCAGTTTGAATTTTTGAGAAGCGCGTAGGGCGCAGTAGCGTAGCGTATTGCGCCACGTTGTTGGTAACGGCGGATTACGCTGCGCTAATCCGCCCTACAACACCTTGCCCGGATTGAGGATGCCGTTCGGGTCGAGCAGCGTCTTCAGCCCGCGCATCAGGTCGAGCGCGACCGGGTCCTTGTAGTCCTTGAGGATGTCGCGCTTGATGACGCCGACGCCGTGTTCGGCCGAGATCGAGCCGCCGTATTTCTTCACCACGGCGAACACCACTTGATTGACCTCGTCCCAGCGCGCCAGGAAATCCTTTTTGTCCATGCCCGGCGGCTGCATCACGTTGTAGTGGATGTTGCCGTCGCCGACATGGCCGAAAGGCAGTGTCTTCGAGCCGGGGATGAACTTCGTCACCGCGGCATCGGCCTCGGCGATGAAAGCCGGGATTGAGGCGATCGGCACGGAGATATCGTGCTTGATCGAGGCGCCGATGTGGCGCTGCACTTCGCCGAACAGTTCGCGGATGCGCCAGAACGCTTTCGCCTGCTCGAGGCTGTCGGCAATGGTGGCGTCCAGCACCAGCCCTTGCTCATGGCCGGCGGCCAAGAGCTCTTCCAGCGCCTCGCGCAGCCCGGTGCGCTGCTGCGACGACACTTCGATCAGCACATACCACGGGTGCGGGCTCGCCAGCGGATCGCGGCTCTTTGCGTCGAACTTCACCACCGCCTCGATGCCGTCGCGGATCATCGCCTCGAACGAGGTGACCCCGCCGGACAGCCGCTCGATGGCCATCCCGAGCAGATCGACCGCCGCCTGCACCGACGGCACGCCGGCATAAGCCGTCTCCACCGAGCGCGGCCGCGGCACCAGCTTCAGCACGGCTGCAGTGATGATGCCGAGCGTGCCCTCGGCGCCGATGAACAGGTTCTTGAGGTCGTAGCCGGTATTGTCTTTTTTCAGCTTGTTGAGGTTGTTGAGGATGCGGCCATCGGCCAGCACCACTTCCAGCCCCATCGCATGCGAGCGCGAAATGCCGTGCACCAGTGCGGCGATGCCGCCGGCATTGGTCGAGAGATTGCCGCCGATGGTGCAGCTGCCCTCCGACGGCAGAAGCTGCGGATAGAGCCGGTCGGCCTCGGCCGCGGCTTCGCGCGCGCGCTGCAACGTGACGCCGGCCTCCACCGTCATGGTGTTGGAGACGGGGTCGATCTCGCGGATCTTGTCGAGCCGCGTCAGTGACAGCACGATCTCGCCGCGGTGGGAAATTTGCCCGCCGACCAAACCGGTATTGCCGCCCTGCGGCACGATGGCGGTCTTGGTGTCGTTGGCGAGTTTGACGATGGCCGCCACCTCCGCGACCGAGCCCGGCCGTAGCACCACGGGCGTTACGCCGTGGAACAGGTCGCGCATCTCGACCAGATAAGGCTCCTGGATTTGCGGATCGGTCACCGCATATTTTACGCCCACAATGTCGATGAAGCGCTTGAGGAGTTCGGGCGCGGGCGGCGGCAGTCTTGCGGGCGGCTGGAAGTTCATGGGGCTTCCTTATCTTGGCGCGGCGGCACGCGCCAGGCGATCGTTGATGGCTTCGCCGAGGCCTTCGTGCGGCACCGGCATCACGGCGATGGACGCGACTCCGGCGGCGTCGAGCGCGCGCAGATGCGAGAACAAATTGGCCGCCGCCTCGATCAGGTCGCCGCGCAGCGACAGATTGAGCGTGCGGCCGGCAAACGTCGGCGCCGGGCCGAAGGCGAGCAGCGCCTCGCCCGCGCGCGCGGCGTCGGCGTCGAGCCGCAGCCGCGCCTTCGGCGCATAATGCGACGACAGCATGCCGGGCGCGATGACTTCAAGTTTTTGCGGCGCCTCATCGGCCCCATTGTCGGTCTCGACCGGCAGTGCCAGCGCACAACCGAGCACGCGCTCGATTGCCTCGCGCGGCAGGCCGCCCGGCCGCAGCAGCGTCGGCTCGCCAAGTGATGGACCAAGGCAGGCGACGATGGTGGACTCGACGCCGACCGTGCACGGCCCGCCGTCCAGGATCAGGTCGATGCGTCCGCGCAGGTCGGCAAGAACGTGCGCGGCGGTCGTCGGCGATACGTGGCCGGAGCGGTTGGCCGAGGGCGCCACCACCGGCCCGTCGAACGCCTTGAGCAGCGCCTGCGCTATCGGGTGCGCCGGCACCCGCACCGCCACGCTGTCGAGCCCGGCGAGCGCCAGGTCGGCGACGCGGCAGTCCGGCTGTTTCGGCAGCACCAAGGTCAGCGGACCGGGCCAGAAGGCCTCCGCCAGGCGCGCCGCCGCCGTGTCGAAGACGCCCAGCCGCCGCGCCGCTGCGATGTCGGCCACGTGCGCAATGAGCGGGTTGAAGGCGGGCCGCCCCTTGGCGGCATAGAGCCGGGCAATGGCCTCGCCGTGGCGGGCATCGGCGCCGAGCCCGTAGACCGTCTCGGTCGGGAAGGCCGCCAGCCCGCCGGCGCGCAGGCAGGCCGCCGCCGCCGCAATGGCGTCGTCGGAGGCTGGCAGGACCCGCGTACCCGGCTCGGCAGTCATTTTTTTCTCAGTAGTTTCTCAAGCTTGCGCCTGCGAAGGAGGCAGGGTTATAAGGCCGCCGACAGTCGGAGTGTAGCGCAGTCTGGTAGCGCACCTCGTTCGGGACGAGGGGGTCGCAGGTTCAAATCCTGCCACTCCGACCATCATATCAGACACTTAGCAGGCATTTCGGCGGGGACGGCGTAACGTCGGTCGCCGCGCCGCATTTTGCCCGCCGCCTAAATCCTCCGCATCGGGTTGGTCAGCGCGAGCAGAAAGCCGCCGGTGGTGAAGCCGGCCATGAGCAGGAAGGCCACGCGGAAGGCGACCTGAATATCCGCCATGACCGCGGCCTCACGCACCTCCGGGAGCTGCGTCGGGGCGTGCCGCGAGCTCTCGACCAACGTTGCGAAGACGCGCGCCGCTTCCGGATTTCGTATGGCGAGCACGGCAAACAGCACGCTCGCCACCAGCGCGGTGCCGAAACCGGCGCCGATCGAGCGGGAGAACTGCACGGTGGCGGCGCCTTCGCCCAGGCGCGACGGGCCGGACGCGCTCTGCACGGTGACCTGCACCACGCCCATCACCGTCCCCATGAACAGGCCGATCAGCAACAACACGCCGCCGAGCGTGACCGTGCTCATGGCCGGGGCCCAGAGGGCGACCACGACGAGACAGATCGTCGCCAGCATCAGGCCGCTCACCGGAAAGATCGTCGTACGCCCGGTCTTGCTCACCATGCGTCCGGTGGTCAGCGATCCGGCGCCGATACCGATGGTCAGCGGCACCAGCAGCAGGCCGGTGTTCGACGGCGTTTCGCCGCGCACGACGTGCAGATAGATCGGCATGAAGGTGATCAACGACACCAGCGCGGCGCCGTGACAGGCGGCAAGCGCGTCGCTGTGCCAGATCGCCGGCTGGCGCAGCAGGTTGAGCGGGATGAGCGGCGAGGGCGCGCGGTTCTCGTGCCGCACCAGCAGCAGCAGCGCGATGACGCCGGCCGCCAACAGCGCAGCCCCGAGCGGCAGCGCGTCGAGGTTGGCGCGCTGCGCCTGTTCGAGCGCGAGCAGCGTGGTGGCGATGAAGATCGTGAACAGCACGACGCCGCCCGGATCGGCGCGCCATGCGAGCCGCTCGAAGGTCACCACCGGCAGCCGCACGGTGAGGCCGACCGCGAGGAGTCCGATCGGCAGGTTGACCAGGAAGATCGACTGCCAGCCGAAATGCTCGGTGAGATAGCCGCCGGCGACCGGGCCGAAGGTATTGGCGCAGACCGCGACCGCGGCGAGGTAACCCTGATAGCGCGCGCGCTCGCGCGGCGGAATGGCTTCGCCGACCAGCGCCTGCGACAGCGTCATCAGGCCGCCGCCGCCGAAACCTTGCAGGATGCGCGCCAGCGTCAAGAGCTCGACGGTCGGCGACGCGGCGCAGAGCAGCGACGCGACAATGAACACGCCGAGCGCGATGAACATCAGCCGCCGCCGTCCGAAGGAATCGCCGAGGCGACCATAGATCGGCGCGGCGATGGTCGCCGCGATCAGGTACGACACCACGATCCACGAGGCGCGCTCGACCTCGCCGGTCGACGCCGCGATCGCCGGCAGCGCCGTGGCGACGATGGTCTGGTCGACCACCGCCAGGAACATCGGCAGCATGATCGACGGGAAGATCCGCAGAAAGCCCGGCCGTTTCGGCGCCGCCGTCCCGACTGGCGTTTCGGTCTGATCCTGCTTGTTCAACACGTCATTCAATCCCACTTCGAAACGACCGCGCTCAATAAGCGAACGTGCGCATTCAGTGCGCCATCACGACCGGCACCACCGCATTATCGAGGATGTGGCGGGTCGCTCCGCCGAAGATCATCTGGCGGAAGCGGCTCTGCGTATAGGCGCCCTTGACCAGCAGGTCGCAGCCGAGCGTGCGCACGTGCTCGAGGATGACTTCGCCGGTCGACTGCCCTTGCGGCTTCGCCGTCAAGGCGCGCGCTTTGACGCCGTTGCGGCGCAGATGCAGTGCTGCGTCCGCCCCCGAGGGCCCGGGCGTCGTGCCGCCTTCCACCGTCAGCACGGTGACCTGCTCGGCCAGACGCAGCAGCGGCAGCGCGAAGGCGTTGGTGCGCGCCTGCTCGGGGCTGCCGTTCCACGAGACGAGGACGTTGTGGCCGAGCGTCGTGGGCGCGCTCGCCGGCGCGATCAGCACCGGTTTGCCGGCATCGAACAGCGCGGCTTCGAGCGGCGCCATGCGCGGGTTCTGTGGCGAAGGGCCCGGCCGGCCGAGCGCGATCAGATCGAACACGCGTCCGCGGCTGCCGATGGCCGTATCGTCACCCGCCTCGGCGTGCGGCCAGGCATAGGAATAGCGCGCCAGCTCGCCGTCCGCGCGCGGCACGCCATGCGCCTGCATGAAGCTCTCGAACAGCGTGTGCGACTGGCGCTGTGCGTCCTCGTAGTGGGCGGCGGAGATTGCCACCCCGCTCAGCGGTTCCACCGCCACATAGGCGTCGAGGGACGGGCGCACGGCAAAGCCTTCCATATAGCTGTCCATGGCGCGCGCCAGCAGCCGGGCGGTTTCCAGCACGGCCGCCATCTGGTCGTGATCCTCGGTCGGGATCAGAATGGTTTTCATGGATGCGCTCTGCGATTCCGGGTGGCGGACGATACCGCGCCCGTTACCGCCGGGCCACGGGCAAGACCGGCCTGCGGACCGCAATTCAAAGTGGGTTTCGGCCGTTAGTTCCGCCCTCCGGACCCCGCCGCCTCCCGTGCTGCCTCCCTTGCTGCGTCCCTTGGCGAGGCCGCCGCCGCCGCGTAACGTGCCGGTCGGAAAAGGCCGGCGGCTGCCAAAGCCGGCCATTCGGGAGGATCAGCATGAAAAAGTATGCCGGGCTGCTCGCTGGCGCCAAGTTGCTTACCGGCGCCAAATTGCTTGCCAGCGCACTGGCGCTTTGCGCATCGGTTTTCGCGGTCACGCAGGCGAGCGCGGCGGATTATCCGACAAGGCCCGTGCGCGTCATTGTCGGCTATCCGGCCGGCGGCTCGACCGACATCGTCGCGCGCATCATCGGCAACTGGCTCAGCACCCGCCTCGGCCAGCAGTTCATCGTCGAGAACCGGCCCGGCGCCGGCAACAACATCGGCACCGAGGCGGTCGCGCGTGCGACGCCCGACGGCTACACGCTGCTCTTGATCAATCCGGCCAACACCATCAACGCCACGCTATACAAGAAGCTCAATTTCAATTTCTTGAAGGACATCGACCCGGTCGGCAACGTCATCCAGGTGCCGAACGTGATGGAGGTGAATCCGTCGGTGCCTGCCAACACCGTCAAGGAGTTCATCGAATACGTGAAGGCCAACCCGGACAAGATCAATCTCGCCTCGTCCGGCAACGGCACCTCGATCCACCTCTCCGGCGAACTCTTCAAAATGATGACCGGCACCAAGATGACGCATGTGCCCTACAAGGGCTCGGCGCCCATGCTGACCGATTTGCTCGGCGGCCAGGTGCAGGTCACCTTCGACAACCTGCCGTCCTCGATCGCGCATATCCGCGCCGGCAAGCTGCGCGCGCTCGCGGTCACCACCAAGCTGCCGTCGCCCGAATTGCCCGGGGTGCCGACGGTAGGCGACACCGTGCCCGGCTACGAGGCGGTCGCCTTCTTCGGTTTCGGCGTCACGCACGGCGCGCCGCGGCCGATCGTCGAGCTGCTCAACAAGGAGATCAACCTCGCGCTGCAGGACGCCGGCGTACAGGCGAAGCTGCGCGACCTTGGCGGCATTCCAGATCCGGGTTCGCCGGAGGCCTACGGCAAGTTCCTCGCCGAGGAAACCGCCAAGTGGGAAAAGGTGGTGCACGCCGCCGATCTGTCGATCGAATAGCGCCGCGCGACGGCGCGTCAAACAAAGCCGCCAAAAGCGCGGCGGACCAAAGGGGAGGTCATCTTGCAACGTATCGCCAGTCTGGCACTGCTTCTGCTCGCGCTCATTGGCTTTTCGGGCATCGCGCCGGCGCAGGCTGAGGACTATCCGAGCAAGCCGATCCGTTGGATCGTCGGCTATCCGCCCGCCGGCACCACCGACATTCTCGCGCGCGTGGTCGGTCAGGCGCTGTCGGAGGAACTCGGCCAGCAGTTCGTCATCGAGAACCGCCCCGGCGCCGGCAACAATCTCGGCACCGAGGCCGTCATTCATGCGCCGCCGGACGGCTACACCATCCTCCTGGTCAATCCGGCGAACGGCATCAACGCCACGCTGTACAAGAAGCTCAATTTCAACTTCGTGCGCGACATCGCGCCGGTCGCCGGCATCACGCGCGTGCCGAACGTGATGGAGGTCAACCCGAACTTCCCGGCCAAGACGGTCGCCGAGTTCATCGCCTACGGCAAAGCCAATCCGGGCAAGATCAACATGGCTTCCTCCGGCAACGGCACCTCGGTGCACATGTCGGGCGAAATGTTCATGGCGATGACCGGCATCAAGATGACGCACGTGCCCTACAAGGGCGCAGGTCCGGCGCTGATCGACATGATCGGCGGCCAGGTGGACGTGCTGTTCGACAACCTGCCGTCCTCGATCAACCACATCAAGGAAGGCAAGCTGCGCGCCATCGCGGTGACCACCGAGAAGCCGAGCCCGTTTTTGCCCGGCATCCCCACCGTCGGCGAGACGGTGAAGGGCTACGAAGCGAGCGCCTGGTTCGGCATCGGCGCGCCCAAGGGCACGCCGCCGGAGCGGATCGCCATCCTCAACAAGGCGGTCAACAAGGTGCTGTCGACCGACAAGATGAAGGCCAAGCTCGCCGAGCTCGGCGGTGAGCCGATGATCGTCACGCCGGCTGAGTTCGGCGACGTCATCAAGTCGGAAACCGAGAAGTGGAAGAAGGTGGTCGAATTCTCCGGCGCGAGCATCGACTGATCACGCAATGAGCAAGAAGAAGACTCCCGAGGATCTCCGCAGCTATCGTTGGCTCGGACCGAACGACATGCGCTCGTTCGGCCATCGCTCGCGCCTGCGCCAGATTGGCTACGACGCCGACGATTGGACCGGCAGGCCGCTGATCGGCATCATCAACACCTGGAGCGAGATCAATCCCTGCCACGTGCACCTGCGCTCGCGCGCCGAGAACGTGAAGCGGGGCGTGCTGCAGGCGGGGGGCTTTCCCATCGAGCTGCCGGCGATGTCGCTCTCCGAGACCTTCGTCAAGCCGACCACCATGCTCTATCGCAACATGCTGGCGATGGAGACCGAGGAGCTCTTGCGCAGCCATCCGATCGACGGCGCGGTGCTGATGGGTGGCTGCGACAAGACCACGCCCGGCCTGCTGATGGGCGCGATCAGCATGGGCATTCCGGCGATCTACGTGCCGGCGGGGCCGATGCTGCGCGGCAACTGGCGCGGCCAGCCGCTCGGCTCCGGCTCCGACGTGTGGAAATACTGGACCGAAAAACGCGCCGGCAACATCAGCGACAGCGAATGGAACGAGATCGAAGGCGGCATCGCCCGCTCCTTCGGCACCTGCATGGTGATGGGCACCGCCGCGACCATGATGGCCATCGCCGAGGCGCTCGGCATGTCATTACCCGGCGCATCGTCGATTCCTGCGGCCGACTCGAATCATCCGCGCATGTGCGGCGTCGCCGGCCGCCGCATCGTCGACATGGTGTGGGAGGACCTGACGCCGCAGAAGATCATGACGCAGGCGGCCTTTGACAACGCCATCAAGGTCCACATGGCGATGGGCGGCTCGACCAACGCCATCATCCACGTCGTGGCGATGGCGCGCCGCGCCGGCATTCCAGTCGACATGGAGACCTTCGACCGGCTGTCGCGCCAGGTGCCGGTGCTCGCCAATGTGCGACCGTCGGGCCAGTACCTCATGGAGGATTTCTTCTACGCCGGCGGCTTGCGCGCGCTGATGCAGAATTTGCGCGAGAAGCTCGACCTCACGGCCTTGACCGTCACCGGCAAGAGCGTGGGCGAGAACATCGAGGGCGCCAAGGTGCACCTGCCCGAGGTGATCCATTCGCTCAACGATCCGATCTATGCTGAAGGTGCC
>Ga0265314_10001842_pt1 | contig 22772 bp, 20 predicted proteins | sample 4126metaG_FD_203106 | JGI IMG/M metagenome (GOLD analysis project Ga0265314, IMG submission 203106) | Rhizosphere microbial communities from Carex aquatilis grown in University of Washington, Seatle, WA, United States - 4-1-26 metaG | ecosystem: Host-associated > Plants > Roots > Rhizosphere >... | reverse complement strand
CGGGGAGCCAGGCAGCGACCGGAAAAGAGCCGAAGAATTATGTGGGCCGGTCCTTTGTAGCTGCCAACGTGAAACTCCATCGGGCAAGCCGATGGCATCTATTCACGGAGTTACTCGTAGAGGAATAAAATAGCCGCGATGACAACCACCGTTGCTGATCTACGTATCGCCGTCGCTGAATTCGCCCAGGAGACCGACTCGTTTTCGCCACTGCGCGCTGGAATCGACGAATTCGAAAGCTACGGGCTCTTTCGCGGCAGCGACATGCTCCAGCGCATGCGCGGCACCGGACCGATCGGGGGCCTGCTAGAGGTTGCGGACCAGCAATCCCGGAAAATCGAATGGGTTCCGTTACTGCGAGCGTGGGCCGGCGCGGGGGGCGCGATCGCCGACGACGTATTCACTCAACTTCGGCGTGAGCTCATCGACGGCCTGCGCGCGGCCGGGCCGGTCGACGCCGTCTTCCTGGCACTTCACGGGGCGGCGGCTGCGGAAACGGAGGACGACGTCGAGGGGGCGGTGCTCGAAGACGTGCGCCGCGTCGTCGGCAAGCGCGTGCCCGTCGTGTCGCCCTTGGACCACCACGCCAATATCACGCGGCGGATGGTCGAGCACGCCGACCTGCTCGTCGGCCACGAGACACAGCCCCACGACCCGCCGGCCACCGGTCGCAAGGCGGCGCGTCTGTTGTTTCGGATGTTGGTGGGCGAAATCTCTCCCGTCATTGCCTGGCAGAAGATCCCAATGATTACGCCGCAGGACCAGTTCCTGACTTCATCCGGACCGATGAAGACCTGGTTCGACCGCGCCCGCGAGTTCGAGCGGCTGCCGGGCGTGCTCGATGTGTCGCCGTACCCGATGCAGCCGTGGCTCGACGTGGCTGAAGGGGGCTGGTCCGTTGTCGTGCATACCGACGGCGACGAAGCGCTTGCCCGGCGGATCGCAGCGGAGATGGCCGCTCTGGCATGGAACCTTCGCAAACAGTTCTGGCGATCCGAACGCGTCGCTCCGGCCGAAGCGGTGCGGCGAGCCGTTGCGGCCGACCATGGCCTGGTGATCTTGTCGGATACCGGTGATTCGGTCTATGGCGGGGCGCCCGGTGACAACACGTGCCTGCTCGGCGAGCTGATCGAGCAAAAAGTGCCGTGCCTTTCGCTGGTTCCGGTGGTCGACGCGAAAGCCACCGCCGCCGCTCACGCCGCCGGAGTCGCATCGAATATCACGCTGGAGGTTGGCGGCCGCCACGACCACGTATTCAGCCGGCCGGTCAGCGTCACGGGGCGAGTCGCCGCGATTTCGAAAGGTGTAACAGCCGAGATCGCCGATCGGGGCGTTTGCCGAATCGGTCGCACCGCGCTCGTCGAATGCGGGGCGGTCCGCGTCGTGTTGATCGACAATCGCAGCTTCGCCGTGAACCACCCCATCCTCTACACTCACCTGGGTATCGATATCGCGCAGGCTAAATTGGCGGTCGTCAAGACAGCCAGCAATTTTCAATTTTTCGCGCCGTGGCGAAAACAGTTGATCCGCGTCGACACGCCGGGCACGACGCAGTCCGATCTGTTCGCCTTCCCATGGCGCCGTCTCCCAAGGCCGATCGATCCGTTCGATGAGATTGGCGATTGGGTTCCGTCGGTTGCTATTTCTGTCGCAGGCTCATGATGCCCAGGAAGAAGCTGGCGAACATGGTTTGAATTCCCAGCGCCAGGAGTACGACGGCGGGGATCACGCTCCGCATGGTTACGCTCGGGTCGAGGCTCCCCAACCCGGCGTTGTGCCAATTCCAGACCGCCGTGCCGAGCAGCCCGGCCCCGAAAAGCGTCAGGCCCAGGCCCGCCGCGACACCGAACTCCAAGTTCACCCACCGCGGCATCATGGCCAGCAGCCGCTTGGGCGGATGGAACCCCTCGACGATCGCGTACTTCTTGGTAAACAGGCCGAAAACCAGCAGTTGGTGCCCGAGCAGGCAGAGGAATCCCGCCAGCAGCATCGTGTGGACACCGAAACCGACCCCGGCGACCTCCAACGGTCCTGCGATGAGCGCCAGTGACACGACGAGCCCGAGGAGAAAACAGCCGATGCCGGGCAGCAAGAACATCCAGCGCGGGCTGAAGAGGAGCATGAACCGCAAGTGACGCCATCCATCGCGCCAACTTCGCAGGTGCGGCGGTCGAGAGCGGCCATCCTTGTGGAGCCTCGTCGGCACCTCGGCGATCTGAAGCCCATGCAACGTCGACTTGATCACCATCTCGCTGGCGAATTCCATGCCGGTGGTTTGCAAGTGCATCCGTTCGTAGGCCGCTTTGCTAAAACCGCGCAAACCGCAATGGAAATCGCGGGCCGGACAACGAAAGAAGAGTCGGCCGATCCCGGTCAGCACCGGATTGCCGATCCAGCGGTGCTTCCAGGGCATGGCCCCTGGCATGATCCCACCCAGGAAGCGGTTGCCCATTACCAGGTCGTATCCATTTCGCAGTTGCTCGATAAAGGGGTAAATCGAGGAAAAATCGTAACTATCGTCAGAATCGCCCATGATCACATACTTGCCATGCGCGGCCTCGATGCCACCCCGCAACGCACTGCCATAGCCTTTTTGCGAGATTGGCACGATGCGGGCTCCCAGCCGCTCGGCGATGGCCTGAGAGCCATCGGTGCTGCCGTTGTCGGCAATCACGATTTCGGCGCGCAAGCGGTGCTTGCGGATCGCCTGCTGCGTCTTGGCGATGCACCGCTCAAGTGTTTCGGCCTCGTTCAAGCAGGGCATGACGATCGAAACTTCGATTCCCTGGGCCTGCGGAGGGCTTTCGGCAAAGGGTGGCGACAGGAGTTCGATGGACATGAGCATGGCTCCGCGAGGATTGTTCGAGAATGGATATGGAGATTCGGAGGAGATACGGGGATGTTTTTAATAGGGCCTGTGAAAGAATAGGTCATGGTCGCCTCATTCGCCGACCTATGCTTTCAGAGGGCCTGTCCCACGGGTTGGGTACGAGATGCGTTGGGTCGAAACCATTCTGAATGAGTTGTCAGGTCCGGCTTCATGGGGCTACCGCCCCGGCGCGCCTCCGGCGACCGAGCCCGCCGCGACGGCGGCGCTTGCGTTGATGGGCCATGGCCGCCACGAAGCCGCCGAGCGCGCATGCCGCTGGCTGGTTTCGCTACAAGCAGACGACGGCACGCTGGGAATCTCTGCAGCCGAGAAGGCGCCGCATTGGCCAACCGGCCTCGCGATACTCGCCTGGAAGGCGAGCTGCGGCAACGCCGAATATGAAGCGCCGATCACGAAGGCACTGGCCTGGTTGCTGGCAGCTCGAGGCGAGACGACACCTCGCTCGGATGAAGTTGGTCACGACACGACGGCCATCGGTTGGCCCTGGGTCGAAGGAACCCACGCCTGGGTGGAACCGACGGCGTTTAACCTGCTGGCGCTGAAGGCCGTCGGCCAAGCCAGGCACCCCCGAGCGCGCTGGGGGGCCAGTCTTCTGATGGATCGCTTGCTCACAAGCGGCGGATGCAACTACGGAAACACCGTCGTCCTGGGCCAGACGCTACGGGCTCACGTCGAGCCGACCGGCCTGGCGCTGGCGGCCCTGGCGGGCGAAGACGATCCGACAGGGAGTATTGTGCGTTCGATTGAATACCTGGACAGAGAGCTCGATCGTTCGACGACCGCGGCGTCGCTGGCGTACGGCCTGATGGGCCTGGCGGCGCATGGCCGCGTGCCGATGGCTGCGGGCGAGTGGCTGGCCTCTGCGGCCGAACGCACTCGCCGCCGCGGCGCCTCGCCACACCGGCTGGCACTTCTGGCCCTGGCCGCGCTAGGGACCGCATGCCCAATCCTGCAGGGAGCCGACCACTGATGAACGGACCGCTCACCATGCCAAAGCCAGTTCCGTTGGGACCAGAAGCGGGCGCCGCCGCGCCGCGAGGTGTTTGGCTCGACCGCCGCGCCTTCCTGGTAGGTGGCGGCCTGGTGGCGGCCGGGTTGCTGGCGCGCCCGCTGGCGCGGTCGCTGTTTGGCGCCGGCGCGCCGGTCTTCATTGCCCGGCACCAACGTTACGATCGCGCCTTGGAACAGACGATCCGCGCCGGACTTTTGGCCACCGGCCTCGAACCGGCCGCGCTCATGGGCCGCAAGGTGCTGTTGAAACCGAACCTGGTCGAGCCGACGCGCCAGGCGCCGCACATGACAACTCACCCGGCGATGATCCTGGCCGCGGCCGAGGTCTTCCGCAGCTGGGGCGCGACGGTCGTGGTGGGCGAAGCGCCGGGGCACGTTCGCGATACCGAAATGGCTCTGGCCGAATCGGGGTTGGGTGAAGCGCTCGACTCGGCGAAGCTCGATTTCGCCGACCTGAATTATGAGGAAACGGCCTGGGTCGCCAATCGCGGCCGGGCGTCGAAACTCGCGGGATTCCACTTTCCCCGTTCCATCGTCGAAGCCGACCTCGTCGTGTCGATGCCCAAGCTCAAGACCCACCATTGGGTCGGGCTGACCGTGTCGATGAAGAACCTCTATGGGATCCTACCGGGCGTGAAGTACGGCTGGCCCAAGAATGTTCTGCACCACGCCGGGATTCCGCAGACCGTGTTCGACATCAACGCGTCGCTTCCCAAACGGATGGCGATCGTCGATGGCATCGTGGCAATGGAAGGCGATGGGCCGATCATGGGCAGCCCCAAGTCGCTGGGCCTGGTCGTGGTGGGCACGAACCCGACGGCGGTTGATGCCACCTGCGCGCGGATCATGGGGCTCGACCCGTCCCGCGTCGGTTACTTGCAACTGGCCGACTTCCGGCTTGGCCCGATTGCGGACCGGGCGATCGTGCAGCGGGGTGAGCGGTGGCAGGAAACAGCATCCCCGTTCACCATCTTGAATCGCCCGCACTTGCAAGAATTGCGGCTCGATCGGAGCGGGATCCTGACGTCGTAGCAGTGTTTTCAACCGGCCATCCAGGCTTCTGCGGCAAGTTGGAAACCTGTCCCACGCCTCGCCGACGCTGGTGGAAGTGGCTACAATCGCCGTCTTCGGACCCCTTTCCGGCACGCCCTGTCGAGAACATTCCATGTCCGTCAACAGCTCGCAAGGTCCGGCGTCCCACCGGCGTCTTTGGATGATCGCGGCCAGCGTGGTCGGCATCCTCGTCGGCGTCGTCATGCTGGTTTCCTGGTTTTCCTTGCGGAACGACGTTTCACCCGAGGAAGCGCAGCGATTGGAGCGCTTGAAGAACGTCGCCGTGGGCCGATTGGAAAACCAGGATCTGAAGGGCATGCTCGCCGACGAGAGTTTCGTGGAGATTGCCGATCGATTGCGCGACGAGCCGTTGGGGCCACGCAACCTGGCTATCACACGGCTATTGGAACTGTACGAAGAGCTCATCCCACCGGCCGCCGCCCGCGCGGCGGCCGACCGCATGCTCGAGATCGAGAGCAACTCCGTCGCGGCCCATTTGCTCGCCGGACGGATCGCCAAGGAGGCCGGCGACGAAGAGCGAGCTTTGTCGTTGTGCATACGCGCCACGGAGCTTGCACCCGACGACCCCGCGACCTGGTACGATTTATACCAACTGGGAACCACATCCCGCGACGAAACGATCCGGAAAAAAGGGCAAGACGCCTTGGGTGAGGCCCATCGAATCGCCCCCTCGAACCTGTTTCTCCTCGGCAATTGGATCGGCGAACAGGCGGAACGCCAGGAATCGCAGATTCAGCAGACCTTGACGACTTTACATGCGACGCTGGAGGGGATGCCGGGGCTGGTCGAAAACGTCCGCAAGGAGACACGTGGTGTCATCACCGACGTGTTGCGGTACGTCGACGAGACCTCGGCCGCCGCCGAACGAAACGACTGGCCGGAAGTCCGGCGTAATGCGAACTTTCTCAAGAGAGTCATCCTTTCCCAGACCTGGTCGAAGAGCGATCAGCGTCGCGTCGACAAGCACCACCTCGAGTTCATCCTCTACGATTTTGCCAGGCTTCGCGGCCGCGACGACGTTCTTGACACCGACGGCGAAGAACCGATCGCTGTCAGCTTCGCTGAGTTTCCGGTGCCGTGGTCGCTCCCAGACCTGCTGGGCATGGAAGATTTGGAACTGGCCGATTTCGACCTGGACGGAAAACTGGACGTTTTCGTATTGAGGGAAGCGGTCGTCGAAGTCTACTCCCAAAGCGACACGCCCGCGGGGTGGCGGCGAATCGCCGAGTGCGCCGTGCCGATGGGGTTCACAAGGTTGCTTGTCGCCGATCTCGACCAGGACAATCCGTTCCAACCAGGCACCCAGGCGCACCGCGACCGTCTTAAGGCCGGCAAGGCCGGCGCCAAGAACAAGCAGGGCGACGATCAAGACGACCAATGCCGGGCGGTGGGGGTCGACGTGATCGTCTACGGCCCACCTGGTATCGTACTTTTGCGTAATGAATTCGATTGGAAGACCGAATCCCGTGAGCTGGCTCTCGTCCCCAAGGCGCCTCCGTTGGAAACCGTTGAGAATGTGCTTGCGGTCGCTGTGGCCGATGTCTATCACGACGGCGATCTCGACTTGATCGTCTCTACTTCCAAGGGATTGATGATCTGGTCGAACCGTGGCGATATGGCGTTCGTCGACATCAGCGGCCGCTCGCAATTGCCCCCTTCCGCGTTACAGGTATCCTCGATCGTGCCGGTCGACTGGGACCGGGACGTCGATATCGACCTGGTTATGGCCGGGCCTTCGGGCGAGCCGGCCGGTTATCTCGAGAACTTGCGACACGCGCAGTTTCGCTGGCGCACGTTCGAGGGTGGTTTCGACGCGCTCAACGGCGCCAGCTCGCTGGCTTTGCTCGACTGCGACGGCAACGGCTCGTGGGACCTGGCCACGGCGGGTAAGACCGGATCCGTACTCGTACAAACCAACATCAGCCGCGCCGGCCTGGTCACACAGCGCGCGAGCACGTCGCTGGGTGCTTCACCATGCACGAGCATCCTGACCTGGGACTACGACAACGACGGCCACCAGGATCTGCTGACCTGGGCTGAAAACGGCGTCGATTGCTACCGCGGCTCGAAGCGAGGCGAGTTGACACCCGTCCCGCAGTTGCTGGCCAGGGCTTGGAAACCGATCCGCGCCTGCAAGGCGGGCGACCTCGACGGCGACGGCGATCTGGACCTGGCCGTCGCCGAAGCCGACCGCGTCGTGCTCTTGTCGAACACGGGTGGCGACGCCAATTCATGGTTGAAACTGCGGTTGTGGGCCGACGCGGTCGATATGCAAACGATCGATTTCAAAGCCAATTTCTATGGTGTCGGGAGCCTGATCGAAGTTCGCAGCGGCAGCCATTTTCAGCGGCAGCCGGTGGTCGGGCAAATCACGCATTTCGGACTCGGCAAGCACGAGCGGCCCGATGCGGCGCGCGTGCTTTGGACCACGGGCGTCCCCCAGAACATTGTGCAACCCAACCTGGACTCGGTGATTTGCGATAAGCAGATTCTCCTCGGCTCGTGCCCTTACCTCTATACCTGGAACGGAGAGCGGTTCGAGTTTTGCACCGACTGCCTCTGGGCGGCGCCCCTTGGGCTGCAACTGGCCGAAGGCGTCTTGGCGCCCTCACGGTCATGGGAATACCTGAGGATCGACGGCGAGCGGCTCAAGCCGCATTGCGGTATCTACCGGTTGCAAATTACCGAGGAATTGTGGGAAGCGGCCTACTTCGACCAGATTCGGCTGATCGCCGTCGATCACCCCGAGAAGGTCGAGGTCTACTCGAACGAAAAGGTTGGCCCGGCCGAGCTGGCCAAACATCGAATCCACACCGTCGGCCATCGTCGACCGCCACTGGCTGCACGCGACAAGCGCGGGCGCGACGTGCTTTCGACGATACTCCGACGTGACGGCGAGTACCTCAAGGCGTACGACCAGAAGCTCGGTCCCGGCTGGGCCGAGGAGCACTTTCTTGAGCTCGACTTGGGGCCCTTCCATGCTTCGCGAGAGGCGATGTTGTTTCTCACCGGCTGGATCTTTCCCACCGGCACGTCGGTGAACGTTGGGATTTCGCAAAACCCCAATTTCCAAGCGCCTCGTCCGCCGGCTCTTTGGGTGCCCGACGCCCAGGGCGTGTGGCGCGAGGTCCGCCCCTTTATTGGTTTTCCCGGCGGCAAGACGAAGACCATCGCCATCGACCTGACCGGTGCCTTTCTTTGTGACGACCATCGACTACGGATTGTCACGGGCATGGAAATCTACTGGGACGAGGCGTTCTTTACCGTTGACGAGCCGGAAGTGGACGTGCAAGTGACGCCGCTAGAGTTGACTTCGGCCGAATTACACTACCGCGGCTTCTCGAGGCACACGCCCGACGAACAGCATGGTCCCGATCATTACGATTACGACCAGGTAGGGATCGAGCCGATCTGGCCGGCGATGGAAGGTTCGTTTACCCGGTACGGAGCGGTCGACGAGTTGCTCGCCGAAACCGACGATCTGTTGGTCATCATGGGAGCGGGTGACGAGTTGACTCTCGAATTCGCCGCCGCAGCGGCGCCGCGCCCGGGCTGGAAGCGCGATTTTCTGCTCTACAACGTCGGCTGGGACAAGGATGCTGATCTGAATACGGTTTACGGACAGACGGTAGAGCCGCTCCCCTTCGCCACGATGAGCGGCTACCCCTACGCGGGCGACGAAGCCTACCCCGACACGCCACGGCACCGCGATTACCTGCGGACCTACCAAACGCGCCAGCAAGATCCGTCACGGTATTGGCGCCAAGTATCACATGGGCCGTCGACGGTGAATTGAATCGAACCGGACGACGGGCACTCATGGGCGCCGTGCCAAATGACCTTGAAAGTCGGCCGGAAATTGGCTAGATTAATTGTTGAATCCTGATGGATTCCCCCGCCTGCTTGACATCCCGCCTGGCAAGACCCACCCCGGTTCTTTTTCCGAAGCAATGTCGTCGACGAGAAACCTCGTCGCGCCTGGATCGCTTCTTTGGGACAGGACCAGAATCAACAAGACGAGGAGTACGTCATGACTTTCAAGGTTCGCTGTCCGAACGGCCATAAGCTGCGAGTCGACGCCAAGGACGGGGGCAAGAAGGGCATGTGCCCAAAGTGCAATGCTCGATTCACACTGGTGAGGGCCCCTCGTGAAGTTTCCGACACATCGATCCTAGCCGTATTGGGAGACCATCAACCCGACAAGTCGGCGATCATCGGTTCGCCGGAAAAGCAAATTCAGCCGGGCAAGTTGAGAGGCTGCCCGAAGTGCAAGGCCCAAATCCCCGCCGCATTTCAGATTTGCCCGAATTGTCGAGTCTATTTGCCGTTCGATGCAAATCCGCGAGCCATTTGATCAAGTCGTCCGCGAGGAACCGCAGAGCGTCTGAACGATGCGCCGCCGCGTTCACGGCTTCACGGGCTCGGGGCAACCCTTGAGATCCTCAGCGGTGCGCGCGAGGTAGATGTGGTCGAAGAGCGCGGCTTCGCCGTCGCCCGCGGTGAACGCCAGGCCGTCGAGCGAAAATGCGCCGAAATCGGCGAACAGGTCGCGGGTCACGACGACCCAACCGTCGGGGAGCTTGTCGTCGAGCTTGAGCGCCGCCGCCTTGAAGGCGTTGGGGCTGGGCCCCGCCTCGAAACGATAGCTCGGCCCGGCGCCTCCCACCGCCGGCCCGAAAGCGCCGTTGGCGGAAAGCTGTAACAAGATGTTCGCGCCGCCGCGCTTCTTCCAAGCGAAGCGAAGATAGCGGAATTCGGCCTCGCCGGGGTTCTCGGCGATCTTCACGCCCAAGCCGGGCAGCTTCGTGCGGAACTTCTGATCGGGCGTGACCTTGAGCGAGGCCGTGCCCGCGTAACGATCGGTCGTGTCGAGCGCGACCTGCCCGCCCCCTTCATTCAAGATCGCCAGGAAGTTTGGCTCGTCCTCGAAGAGCTTGTAGAGCGCGGGTGGCGGACCGCCAGCGACGACGTTGACAGCCACAGGAACCGCATTCGACTTCACCACCGTGACAGGATTGGGCCGACTCACGGCCACCAATGAAACGTTGGTGATCGCACCTTGTGGCGACCCGAACGGAAATGCCACCGGAAGAACGAATTCGTTCTGTTCCGCCGTCAACGCGATTTCCGGCGCCGGCAACTCGGGGGGCAAGCCTTCGAGCGTGACGGTCACCGGTTGCTTGAACAGTCCCAAACGTGCGAGCTTGCCCGTCAGTTTGCCGCTCTCGCCCGAGCCAGCCTTGGCCTCGACCTTGGGTTCGCCCACCAGCTCGATCGTGAAAGGTTGCGCCGTGACGACACGTCGCGACGGAGTGACGGCGCTGGCCAGCACGGTCGCGCCGTCGGCGGCCAGCAGATCGGCCTGCATCGCCAGGTCGTAAGGAATGTTCGGCAGATCGCCGGGTACAAGCAACATCACCGTTCCGGCAGATTGCTCCGCGGCGATCAGGGGCGCGCTCTCGAGCCGCAGCGCGCGGTCGAGATCGTCCACTTGCTTGTCGACGTTGTTCTCCTTGATCGTCTTGAGCGGAATGATCTGGCTGGTCAAGAGCGACAATTTCACAGCGCCAACCGCGCCGGCCGCCCGGGTGATCTGAACTTCGGCGGGCATGCCGCCGCCCAAAGGCAGCTTCAACTCCGCCGACGATGGGCCCCATGCGACCCCCAGCGGCAGCGATTGGGCGCCGGCCAGAACCAATTCGCCGCGAAACCACGGCTGCGATTTTGCCGCCGGAGTCTCCGCGGTCTGGGCCTGCCTTTGAATCGACGTGTTCGCTTCGGTGCTTGTTCCGATCAGCGTAGTCACCAACGGCGCCACCACCTGGTCGCCCGGCACTAACGAAAGCAAGGAATCAGTGGCGCCGGGGGGAATTTCATCGCCCGCGAGCGTTACGCCGCCGGGTAGGCCGGCGATCGAAAGCTTGATCGGTCCGTTGTATCCGGCTCGATTGGCGCGCACGCGCGCCACGGCTGCGCCGCCGCGCGGGAGCGTCTGGCGGTCGGTGAAAAGTGTCAGGCTGAAGTCCGCCTGGCCCAAGGGTGTGACCCCCAGCCTATAGACAAAGTCGGGGCCGCCGCGGCCGGTACGCTCCTGGATCGCGACAACGAGCGTATCGACGCCCGCGGGCACGGCGAAATCGAGCCCAGGGTCCGAAGTGCCGGGCCGGTCGTCGTTTCCGGCCAGCTCGGCACCCGCGGCGTTTCGAATCGAGAGCACGCCGTCCAATGGCGAACCGAGCCGCGCCGCAAGCAGGTCGAAGCGGAGCGATTGTCCGGGCGTCACGGCAAGCTGGTAGCGGTCCTCCTCGCGCGGCGCGGCGAGCCGGCCGCTAATGCCCACCGGCGGCGCTAACTTCTGCAGCTCGCCAGGGGCCAGCGCGACTTCGACCAGTTCGTCGTAGTCGCTGTAAATGAGCCCGGGACGCGCACCGGTGAGCAGTTCGACGGCTGGCCAGGGAGCGGGTACGACACCGGCAACAGGAACATCGGCCGACTCGACGCGTGCATCGGCCGGCAGGTTCGATGACACGAAGCCGAGCTGGGCCTTCGCGCCGCGCTTGACACCCAACGGAAAGGGCAGGTCGGCGTAGTGCAACGTGCCGAGCTTCAGACGGAATGTGCCCGGCGCTGGGCCACGGTATTGCAAGTCGTGCAACTCGACCGTGTACTTGCCGTCGGCCGGGAGCTTGGCCACGATCCGCGCATCGCCTGCCAATGCGGCAACCGAGTACGAATAGGCCAACTGTACATTCCGGGCGTCGAGCAGGTGCAACACGGAGTTTGCATCGAAACCAAGCCGCCGCGCTTCGAGATCGATGACCACCTGCTGCCCCTTCGCGCCCGCAAACGATGTGCGTAAGACGGCGGCCCCCTGTAAGCTCCCGTTCAAGGCGACTGGCAGGCTCGCGATCTCGGCGGCGAAGGGGAGTTCCGGCAAGCGATCGACCGCGACCGACACGGGCGCGGAAATGCCTTGGGCCGTGGACACACGGAGTTGGTAAACGCCGGGTGGCGTCGCCGCGTCCAGCGTGACGTCGATCTGCACCTGGTTCGGCGCCAAAGGTTCCTTGACCACCTGCTGGGCGATGGGGACCGCGAGAACGATCTTCGGATCAGGCAAAAGGTCCGCGCCGGTAATCGTGAGCGTTGTCGTGCCGCCGGCTTGCAAGCCGCGCAGCGATAGGTTGCCGATTGTCGGCGGAGCCGCCGCGGCTTGCGCGGCCCGAACCGCGAACAGCACAATTAGTATGATTCGGGCGCAAACCCGATAGCGGTGCGAATGGCTTGTCATGGCGACACCTCAATCTCCTGGCGGAGCGCGAATGGCGGACGGGGTTTTGGCGGGGCGGGCGGGAAGCCGACTCGTGCGGCAATTCCCTCAGGCCGGCTGGAAGCGACTCTGACAATCCGGTTTCGGTACCGAAACCACCAGCTAATGCCGATCGAAAACAGCACCGTTCAACTGCGTCGATCCAAATGAATGCGTACTATGGATCTTTCTTCGGTTTCGCGTCCCCATCCTTCGGCTTGTCATCGTCGGCGAATGGGTCGTCGTCGTCGCTCTTGGGCTTGTCGCCGTCAGCAGGCATATCCTCGTCGGAATTGGCGTCGTCGGCGAATGGATCGTCTTCGTCGGTCTTGGGCTTGTCGCCATCGGCGGCGGGCTTATCAGCGGGCATATCCTCGTCGGGCTTGGCGTCGTCAGCAAATGGATCGTTTTCGTCGGTCTTAGGTTTGTCGCCATCGGAGGCGGGTTTGTCAGCCGGCTTGTCGCCATCAGCCGCAGGTTCGTCGGCGGGCATTTCCTCTTCGGGTTTGGCGTCGTCGGCGAATGGATCGTCTTCGTCAGTCTTCGGCTTGTCGCCATCGGCGGCGGGTTTATCGGCCGGCTTGTCGCCAGCAGCCGCAGGTTCGTCGGCGGGCATTTCCTCTTCGGGTTTGGCGTCGTCGGCGAATGGATCGTCTTCGTCAGTCTTCGGCTTGTCGCCATCGGCGGCGGGTTTATCGGCCGGCTTGTCGCCAGCAGCCGCAGGTTCGTCGGCGGGCATCTCCTCTTCGGGTTTGGCGTCGTCGGCGAATGGATCGTCTTCCTCGGTCTTGGGCTTGTCGCCGTCGGCGGCGGGTTTGTCGCCGTCGGCGGCGGGTTTGTTACCATCGGCCGCGGGTTCGTCGGCGGGCATTTCCTCTTCGGGTTTGGCATCGTCAGCGAATGGGTCGTCTTCCTCGGTCTTGGGCTTGTCACCGTCGGCGGCGGGTTCGTCGGCGGGCATATCCTCTTCGGGTTTGGCGTCGTCGGCGAATGGGTCGTCGTCGGTCTTGGGCTCGTCGGTGTCAGCGGCGGGCTTGTTGGCATCGGCCGCGGGTTCGTCGGCGGGCATATCCTCGGCCGGCGCGGCGTCCTCACTGAATGGATCCTCGGCTTCAGGCATGGGCTCGTCGGCGGGCATTTCACCGGCCGGCACATCACCGTTGGGTCCTGGTTCTTCCGCCGGCATTTCTTCTGCCGGCATTTCTTCTGCCGGCATTTCTTCTGCCGGCGATTCCGCATCGGCGCTTGGCTCGCCGGCCGGAACTTCCTCAGTGGCTGACGGCTGAATGGTAACGTTCGGTTCGTTCCTGCGAATTCGCTGATAGCGATTGAAACGTTCTTCTTCCCGAGATTGGAATGCGCGCAAGCGGGCGTTCGAACGGTACCTTTCCAACAACGTGCGGGCGCGGCCTTGAATTCGCTCCAACGACTTGCTGACGTTGTAGAAACGGTCGGTATCTTCCATCTCCATCGCGGCCGCGGTGGTGAAATCCTGCCTCGCTTCCGGTTCGCGCCCCAGTCTGATGTAACTCAGGCCGCGGAAGTAATGACAGCGAGGGTCTTCACTGCCGCTTTCGATCGCGCGGGTCAACAAGTTGTAGGCTTCGACGAAATTGCCGGAGTTATAGGCATGAACTCCGCGGCCATACAATTCGCCAAGAGCGCCGTTCTCGGCCAGCACCACGGACGCGAACAAAAGTACGAATCCCCAAGCAAGATGGGGCACGTGGCGAAGCATGTGTCAGGCTCCAGGAAGCGGAGAAGCTCGTTTTATGGTGCGCGAAACAGAATCCAGAATATGCCATCGTAATCGCCTACTACGGCGATTTCAAGCAAACTCTAGGGCAAGGGCTTGACCATCACATTGCGGTAGCGGACTTTGCTTCCAGGGTCGTGCGCCTGGAACGCGAAATAGCCTTTCGACAGCTTTCGCGGGCCGGTCACGCCTTCGGGCTCGTCAAATTCGAAAATCGTCTCGTCGTCGACTTTGACGGTGACTTGCTTGCCTTTGACGATTATCGTCTGCGTCCACCAGGTATCGTCCTTGGCGGCCGACTTGAAGACTTTCACCGTATTGTACAGGCTGCCTGTCTTCACCGGGTCGCCGTGGGTGTTGTTGACCTGCGATTCATAACCTTGCTTGGGCCAATCGGCTTCGGGCTGGCTGTGGAAGAAAATACCCGAATTTCCGCCCGGGTTGATCATCACATCGGTCTTGAACTCGAAGTTCTGAAACTCCTGCTTCATGTAAAACAAGTGGCTGCGCGACCCCGTGCCGCAAATGCAGCCGTCGTCGATGGTCCAGTTCTCGGGGCGTTCGCTCGCTTCCCATCCGTCAAGCGACTTACCGTCAAAAAGCACAAGCCAGCTTTCATCGGCCACACGACCGTTTGCACCAGCCTCACAACAGTTGACAGCCACCGCTATGGCCGCCAATAGCGCCGCCGATGCCGAAATGCACAACGCCGAATACGCCATTTTCCTCATACGATCGTTCTCTCCGGAGTTTGGGCGCGCCGCGGGCCTTAAACCCGCCCTGAGGCGCAGCGTGAATTACAGTGTGATAAACGCCCAGCCGCGTGTAAATGAAAATCCGGCGGGGGCCAACGATTTTAGCCTCGACACGGCCAGTGCAATAGGTAGGGCAGGTTAGAATTGATGGCACGCGACGCAGGTTGCCAGGATTTCGTTGGTAGCCACGCTGCCCTTGGGCGCCTTGCGGGACTCGGCGTGGCAACCTTTGCAACATGCCAGGCGAACGGCGGCCGACGGGTCACCCCCATTCAGGTTAGCTACGATCGTTTGGACCGCGGGGAAAGGCTGATAGCACGCTTCGGGCACTTTGTGTTCGAACAGCCATTGGCTTGGCAACTGATTCAACCGCCACCGCGGCTTGGTAATATCTGCCACTGCGGCATCGGGCGATGTGGCGGCCGGCGACAGCCAATTCGCCAGGGCAATCCCCACCAACACGGCCGCGGCCCAAGGCACGGCCTGCATGAACGACCTCAACGGCAAATCGTATCGCCTCGGCCCCGCGGGATGGTACGAAGACAGCGAACGCGGCAGGTCGACCTCGTCGTCCACCCACGAATCGTCGTCGTCGCACGAATTGCCCCAATAGCTTGGCAACCCGCGGCTTTCCTCAGGCGCCACCGCCTCTTGGAATAGTTCGACCGCCGGTCGCAGGGCTTCAGCCAACCGCCGACAATCGTCGCAGCGAGTCAGGTGGCTTTCGACAACCCCGTCGGAAACCGCGCCCGTTGGAAATGGCCCGCGGGTCAAGATGTCGAACACTTCGTCGCAATGGATCATAGTGAGCATTCCATGTGTCGGATCAGGCCCTGTGCTGGATCAAGTCCGCCATTCGCACCAGCCCCCAGCGGACGCGGTTCTTAGCTGTTGACAAACTACACTGCATTGCCCCTGCGATTTCCTCGAATTTCAGGCCGCCGAAGAACCGCAGCCGCAGCGCGTCGGCCTGCGCGGAAGGCAGCCGCGAGAGCGATGTTTCGAGCAACGCCGAGCGCTCTTCAGCCAGCAGTTTTTCCAGTGGCAATGGGGCGCCGCGGACGAGGCTGGCGCATTCAAGGGCGGAAGCTTCGGCGCCGGCAGTTTCATCTGCCCAATAACTGACCGAAGGCTGCCGCCCGCGTCGCGCGGCCGAACGGTGGCATTGGTTCAAAAGGATCGTCCAAAGCCAGGTGCGGAAACCGAATTCACGCCGATACGTGTGCCGCGACTTGAACGCGGCCAGAAACGTTTCCTGCACGACGTCTTCGGCCCAATCGCGGCGCCCCAGGCGGCTGGCCGCGACGCGCAAAAGCGCCGGTTGGTAGCGACGCACGATTTCCGCGAAACGCGCACTCTCGCCCGCCTGTACGTATCCAAACAGTGCTTCATCTGGAAGCGATTGTTCCGAGAGCGGTGAGCTCGCTTCGGTCATGGGCCAATCCACCCTGCTGGTTTCCGTTGCCGTAACACGTCGGCCGAGTGCGGCTATCATTGTGACCTGAAGTGCCCTTCGCCGGCAAGCATCCTGCGCGAAAAATATCGGAAACCCGCCAGGAGAGCAGCCCATCGGCCGCGTGCTCGGGCTTGCCCGACCGAACGGCAAGCGGTAGTTTAGGAGGTTGCACGGTGGCTGTAGCTCAGTTGGTTAGAGCACCAGATTGTGGATCTGGGGGTCGTGGGTTCAAGTCCCATCAGCCACCCGTTTTATAACGCTCGCCAAGGTCGAGACTTAGCGACTTACCTGCCGATGGTCGGCAGTGCGGCCGAGAAGCAAGGAAAGTGGTAGTCACTACCACTTTTCCGTTTGCCCAACGGAGACCGCACGCATGACCACGCCAAAGCGCCACCACCGCAACCCCCGCTACGCTCTCCACAAGGCCACGGGGCAGGCTCGAACGATTATCGACGGCCGACACGTCTACCTTGGCAAGTACGGCACGCCAGCATCGTGGGAGCGTTACCAGCGGATGCTTGCCGAACGGGGAACAAGCGCAGCGCAAACGTCGCGACCCACCGACAGACACCCACTCACGGTGGCCGAATTGATGGCCGCGTACTGGGAACACGTGATTCGGCACTACGTCAAGGATGGCCGCCCAACCGGCGAACAGAACAACATCAGAGCCGCATTACGGCCGGCGCTTGAACTGTACGGCCGAACCAGCGCCGCTGATTTTGGACCCCTCGCACTTAAGGCGTGCCGGGGCGTGATGATTGACGCCGGCATGAGTCGCGGAGTCGTCAACCAGAACATCGGCCGAATTCGCCGCATGTTCAAATGGGCCGTGGCGGAGGAATTACTCCCGTCCGCCGTCTGGCAATCGCTCTGCGCCGTCCAAGGTTTGCTTCGCGGCCGTTCATCCGCTCGCGACACCGAACCCGTACCGCCAGTCTCGGAATCCGCCGTCGATGCGACGTTGCCCTACCTGCCGCCGATCGTCGCCGATATGGTTCGTTTCCAACGGCTGACAGGAGCCAGGCCGGGCGAGGTTTGCGCGTTGCGGCCATGCGACGTCGACCGCACCGGCGAGGTGTGGTGCTACCGCCCAGCGTCGCACAAAATGCAGCACCACGGCCGCGAGCGTGTCGTGTTCGTTGGCCCAAAGGCCGCTGCGGTGCTCCTGCCGTATCTGTTACGCGATGCCCAAGCCTTTTGCTTCTCGCCGGCCGAGTCGGAAGCAAAACGCAAGGCGATGTTGCGGGAGAACCGCAAGAGCCAAGTTCAGCCGTCGCAGCGAGACCGAAGCAAGCCACGGGCGAAACGGAAACCGGCCGACCGCTACACGCGGTTCAGCTACGCCAAGGCGATTCATCGGGCCTGTCGTGCTGCCGACGCCACGGCCCACGCTGCGCAGCCGACCGTGCCCGTCGTGCTGATGATCGTTCCCAACTGGCACCCCAACCAACTCCGCCACGCCGCCGCAACGGAAATTCGCTCTCGATACGGTTTGGAGGCCGCCCAGGTCGTTTTGGGCCACAGCAAAGCGGACGTGACCCAGGTCTATGCGGAGAGGGACTTTGCGAAAGCAGAATCGGTCATGCGCGAGGTTGGGTAAGTCGGAGGCGACGATACACACTAACTCTAGTTTCACACTCAGCTAGCGGCTGGCATTTCGTTGCGGTTGATGGAGTGTATCGGACCACTTTGGATGTTTAGCGAACAGCTTGACCTCCAAAGCGCGGTTTTGGTATGGTGCGATAGCTTTGGGCTACCCCCTTGACTGCCAAGACCGTTGGTCTAAGCTGGACTTGGGGCCGCCGTCCATCTTTTTCGCCGCTGCGGCTTGAAAAATGCAGCAGCGAAGGGGAGTCTCCCGCACCAAGAGCATCAGGTGTCCCATGCAAAAGTACGAATTCGTTGCGCGAAACCTTCAACTCTTCGATAACGACGAGGAATCGTGGAAGTTGCGACACAAGGAAGTGATGGCGTCTTACTGCGCAGCCGACGACTTGGGCAACAGATGCGCCGTCATGGCAGCGCTGTTTTCATGCCTGGAGAACACCGCGCAGAAACTTGGCCAGCCTCATAGGCCAATGATCTCGTCGGAGGCCAAATCGCTTTGTCAGATTACGCAAGACTGGCACCGTCGTACAAAAGGACTGTTGTCAAAGGTCGCGGACTTGGAAAGCGAGGGCTTCGCAGTTGCCCAGGCCGACACGATTCGGGCCGCTTTTGCGCGCGCAGGAGGCTGGGTTGATTCAGCCAGGAAGCTCGCATTATCGTTAGAAGAGATCGAACAGGGTGTTTTCAAGACACACCGCGAGGTGATGGATGCCATTCGAGCTTAGATACGCCACTTTAGCCGCGACAAATCTTCCTCAGGTTCGCCCTGAAGTCGTTGCGGCGATCGACGCTGGTTTATCGCGCCTCGCCGATGATCCAGTTGCGCTTAGCCGCCCGTCGGTGTGCCCACCGTTCCCGCCATTCGGCCATCAATTTGACATTCCATGTAAGGACAATTCGGGTCGTCGATACAATTGCGTGGTGTTTTTCCTTTATTCTGATTGCGGAAAATACCTCGACATTCACCGGATGCAGATTCAGTCCATAGGTGCTCGCCCTGAACAACACCGCGAGCAGCCCGTTGAAATTCCGGCCGAATACAGAGAATTCACGATCCCAGACAACAAATCGACGACCTGACACGGGCATACCAGCAGCGCGTTCGGCGTGCCTATCATCGTTGCCCCCTCGCCACTGCCGACAGTCGTGGTACGGCATCGACCGCCATTTGGTAGAAGTCCCGATACCGCTCGACACCGATCGCCGAGTACCCCACGGCCTCGGCAGCGGCCACGATCGAACCGGAACCCATGAACGGGTCGGCGACGATCCCAACGCCAAGCGGCAATGCCGCATGAACCACCTGCCGCAGGAACGCTTGGGGCTTCAAGCTGGGGTGGGCCGCAATCCGCCGCTCCGGCATTGGCGTTACCTCGGACGGCACGACGTCGAGCAAGGGAAGTCCGGCCGGCGTTCGTCTCAGCCCGCCCGTCCCGTGGCGACGCAGGCACTCGGCCACGGTCATCCTTGATGGCATCCGTCGGCGAAAAATTCCCCACGGTTCGTACCCTGCACGCGGCATGGTCGAGACGCCGGCGAACTCGGTTTCCGATCCCTTTGGCCTGTCACCGCCGCGAAGCGTCCGCACCAGTCGAATTACCTGCCCACGGAACTCCAAGCCGCCCTCCACGAGAGCCGAATATACCAACGGGGCAAGGAACGAATTGCTGGCGATGAAGACATGGGCGCCCGGCAGTAGCGCACGAACCGCGAGACGTGCCCAATTGGTGAAGAACTGGCCGATGCGTTTGCGCTCGGCGGGTCCGAAGTCGGTGAACCGTGGCTGTGGAGATCGCTGCCATTGCAGTTCGTCCGATGGCCGACACCGTTTCTCGTACCGCTTGAGTTTCATCGGCTGGCGCCAGAGGCCACCGCTCCCGTCCGCACGCTTCGCAAGCTGGTCGTCGTCGAATTCTCGCACGGCCCACGGCGGGTCAGTCACGATAGCGTGCAAGCTGCCGTTTGGGAGTCCGGCGAGCCACTCAAAGCAGTCGGCCAAGACGATGCACGACCGACCGACGGCCTGCGATTCGTAGCCTAGCGCCAGTGTCGATGGCTCTGCGGCTGCAACCGTCGTATCGGTCATTTCGGCTTTCCCTCCGTCAACATCACGCCGCATAGTCGGCCGAAACGTCAGCGCCGGGCGTGATTAAGCCGGTGCTGCTCGTCGTCTTCAGTCCAGAATTCGATTGATGCAGTACCGGTGCCCAACGAATCCCATAGCTCCATCAACGCTACCGCCTCGTCAAGCGTCATCGGGCCGCGATGGCAAACCGGCTTAGCTCGCCAGTTGCGGCGAACGACGCAGAATTGTTTCTCATCTGGCATTTATTTTCCTCCAGCCGTCGTAATCCTATCTCCTGTTTTGTTTCGCCCCGTTGGTTCAGAATCCTACCCATTTGGAACTTGGCTTGCCACCGGAACAGGTCTCGCCGTCACCCCGAGACAGTCAATGCAATGATGCAGCTCGTGCCAGTCTTCGACCCGTTGCCTCTTGGCGCGGTCGGCTTCAACCGCCGCGTCAAGGTCGGCGTCGGTCTGACACTCTTTCAACCGGCCAGTGTGCAAGACGATGGCCGCCATCAGGTGCGCGTATCTGACGCCGTACCGGTCCGATTCCGTCGCCGGTTGGTTGGGACGCGCTTTGAACATCCGGTACGCTTCGTAAAGCTTCATGCGTTAAGCTCCATTCGTTGAAACATGCCGGCCGCGTGACGTTGTGCCACGCGGCCGGCGGTTGTACCGCTCCGGCTTTGGTGGTTGTTCTGCCCCAACGCGCAGGTGGCAGTTCTCGGTTACTCCGCCAGCTTGATTTCGAGCCAGCAGTGTAGCCGGCCTTTTCCAAACATCCAAAGATGGTCTTCGGCAACCTTAACCGCTTCGGACAGTTTCATCGGCCCGCGACTGGCGATTACGCCGTCAGTAGAGTGGCAGAGAACCAGATTCCAAATAGATCGTTTGTCGCCCTGTTGAATGGCGCCTAATTCAGCCAGTTCCATGTTCACTCCTTTCCTGCGATTGGGTTTTGGCGATGGCCGGGGGGCAAAATCTCGACCTTGAAATCGGCAAACGTTTTCCGCATTGCCTTCCCAAGTCTGGCCGCGCGCTTTAGCGACATCGGCTTTCCGACTCTGTAATGGCCATCGCCGTCGCGCTGCACGCGCAGCCTGTAACCCTTCATTCCCATTTGCAATCCCTCCGCAAAGAGTATCGCAATCGGATGCGAGCGGGGAGCATTCGCCGAGTGGCGAAAAGAATGTCTGCATACCGCACCACCGCCGATTGCCTATTGCCCGTCGTGACACGCAACCGTTGCGTGCCCGGTGTGGGCTGTCGGCCCCTTGCGTCACCGGCGGGGTAGCCGGGTGGTGCTTTTTCAGTGACGCCAAGATTATACCGGGAGCAAATTACCGGGCAAGCCGGTTTGTCCGCCGATCGGCCAGAAACCCGATTGCGACGCGCCTTGGCCGCCGGTAGGCTGACAGTACGTCCAACGGGCCTTCGGGAGACGATAGCCCGCCATACACAGGGAAGGAAATCGCCATGCTGCGTGTCGTCGCGTTCATCGTTGTTTTCGCCGTATGTTCCATGCTACGCGCTGACGACCAACAGGAACTCGACAAGCTAAGAGTAAAAATCAAGACCGATGCCGCGATAGCAACCAACCTTCTTGGCAAGGATGTGACGGGAGTCTGGGCGGGTGACATGATTGAGGAGTACCGCACCAACGAAGTTGCCGCCGATCTCCGATTCAAAGGCAAGCTGGTGATGGTTTGGGGTTTTGCCGGAAAGGTCTCCCGTGACATTGCGAACGATGCGTATGTGACCCTCCGTGGTCTCGACGAGGAACGACTAACCAGGGTGCAGTGCATGTTTACCAAGAAGTACGAGAACAACTTGGCCGTATTCAAGCCAGATGATCTCGCGACGATATTTGGAATCTGTGATGGGCTATTTGGGAACGTGCTTATCCGCGAGTGCGGGCCTCCGGGGGCGGAGTTTAAGAAAAAGCTGGCCGAATGGGACGCGGCCGAATCCAAGCGGAACTCCGACGCGGCTAAGGCCGCCCACCGGGAGGAACTGGAAAAGCTGGCCAAGAAGGACGCTGACGATCCTGGTTGGCGCGAGCGCGCGCGTGAAGAAAATCGACGCCAGCGGCAAGCACGGGAGCAAGCGGAAGAACAAGAAAAAGAGAAGTATGCGAAGGGGGTTCGGGAGATCAATGCTCGCCGTGACCTGAAAATGGTCAACAGTTTTCTCAAGTTGAACAAACCCAAGAGCACCGCCAACGCCGAGAAAAAAATCATTGGCATTTTGACGGCCTTTCCAGACACGGAGACCGCCGTCCAAGCATTGGCCATCTTCAACGAGCTTGGCACAGATCGCGACGGCAAAGAATGGGTGCCCGTCCGAATTTGGGCGACAGCCAACGATCACTGGGCGGCACGATTTGACGGCATCGCAAAAAATGAGGTTAGTTTGCGAATGCTCGACGATAGCATCAAGACCGTGGCGGTTGATACGCTGTGCAACGCCGATCGGCAGTTCATCGCCAAGCACCGCGTGGAGAGCGCGGCCAAGCCGGCCAAAGCAGAGAATCCGGCCAAATCAAGAACCACGTCGGCCAAGTAATTTCGCACTCTTCATGAGAGCCACTAATTCACTTCGTGGATTGCAATCGGCCGTTCGTCGGGACCAAACAGCGTGTTGCGAACGTACCAAAGACCCGACATGTAGTCCTCTTCCGTTCCTCTATATCCACGGAAGAGCGATACAACGTCGTCTGAAGTTTTGGCGGTATCCAGTTTTCCGCTTAGAGCCTATCCGAATACTGAACACACAGACACTGGCACACCAATTGCAAGTTGAGGGTCGGGTTTCCTCGAATTGCATGGAGGTGTAGCCGATGA
>Ga0265314_10001841_pt1 | contig 22782 bp, 20 predicted proteins | sample 4126metaG_FD_203106 | JGI IMG/M metagenome (GOLD analysis project Ga0265314, IMG submission 203106) | Rhizosphere microbial communities from Carex aquatilis grown in University of Washington, Seatle, WA, United States - 4-1-26 metaG | ecosystem: Host-associated > Plants > Roots > Rhizosphere >... | reverse complement strand
TGTAGGCGCGAGAGGTTTCGAACCCCTGCAAGCGACCCTTTCTAACTAGGCGATGTCGCTCGCGTTTCCATCGTAGGGGTTCGATTCCACACTGAAATCGGGGCATATCCGAGTCTCCGACCGCCTCCACCAGTCTCCCGGAATCGACCTGAGTCGTGGAGAGATTTTGGAGACGCGCACTACTGCAAGCCTGCGCTTCGGGGGCCACCACCATGCAAGAAGCTCTTTCCTGACTCCAACACCGGCTCGCATTCAGGGCGTCCTCGCGCAACGGAACCCGAACGGGCCAAGGCGCAAACTAGGGGGACCGTTGGTGCGGAACGGGGGGTACAAGCCCCCCTGGACGCCGAAGTCCATTCCCCGGACCACCCGCTCGGTGTCTTCCGTTGTATCAGCACAATCTGTACATGGATCGGCGTAGGCACCGGACCAATCCAGGTTCCATTCCCATAGCTCGCCGGCCAGATCGAGCTGACCCCACAGTCCAGCGCCCAGTGCTGCGGTTCCTACTGGCGCGATGTACGTCGGGTTGGCCATGTAGTTGTAGTTGTAGATCGCGTATTCGTCGTTCGCGCCCGGATCCGTCGAGCCCCATGGGTATTCACGCTGCTGGCTCCCGCCCGCCGCGGCGTACTCCCACTCCGCCTCGCTGGGCAGAAATCCGCCGTCCCAAATGCAGAACGCGTAGGCCTCGTACCAGTTCACGCAGTTGATCGGTAGCGTCTCCTGGGTGCCTGCCACAGTCGTCCACGTCGCGGACATCGGGTCGCAGAGTAGGTTCGCATCCGTCGGCGAGATATGGCCGTTGTCCGTCGTCGACCATCCCGGCTCGTAGCCTCCCGCCGTTCCGCTCAGACCATTGGCCCCGTTCAAGTGAAGGTGCTTGCCGGACCCCGGTGTCGGCAACCAGCCTGAGCCGCCGTCCGGCGGAAAGACGGCGTTCACGAACTGACGGAACCGCCCGACCGTTACCAAGTACTTGTCCAGACGGAAGCCGCTTACCGTCGCAGGATCGGCGAGGTCCGTCGGGCCGCCGTCGGCCGAGAGGGTCAGCAGGTTCATCGGATCGAGATCGTATGTCCGGTAGTAGGTACCGCCAGTTACCTCTAGGCTCGTACAGCAGGTCTCTCCGCCTGCGCCGCAGTCGGTCAGGCCAGGGCCACCTCCGGCCAGGCAGCTTGCCGCCGCCGTCGTGGAGCCCGTACACGCGCCGCCGCCACACGTGCCTGCCGCGCAAGCCCAGGGCGTGCCCCACCGCCCGGTCACCTCGCAGGTCTGTTCCGCCGAGACGCCCGAGCACCGCGACACGCCAGGCGTGCAGCCGCCCCCGTCAGCGCCGCCGCTGTTGCCACTCCCCGTGCTCGAACCACCGCTGCTTGAGCTTGCCGTGCCCGAACTGCTCGACCCGGAGCTGCCGCCCGACCCAGAGCTACTGCTGCTCGCTGCTGGCGTGGAATTGGCGGAACTCCCGTCGCTAAAGCTGCTACCTGCACCTGACCCGTCAGGGAGCGCGGCTAATGTTGCTGAACTTCCGTCCACACCGCTGGCGGTGCTCGATTCGGGGCTGCCACCGCCCGAGCTGCTACCCCCGCCCGATTCCGATCGGTTGGACGCCGAATCGGGCGGGCCGGGCCCGGGCTGTTCATTGATCTCGCCATCGCAGGCCATGAGAGCGAGAGCAGCGGCCCCAACCAACGAAACGCGGCTCATGATCCAAAGGTACACGACCCGGTCACGCTCGGGCAGGGCCTCAAGGCTGGCATTGATCGATTGGGGTTCAGCGGGCTTTAGATCCCGCGAGCTCCCGCGTGACGGCGAGGGCCGCGTACGCCATCGGTCGAGCCTCGACCTCCGTCCGGAGGACGGCGCTTCCAGGACCTGGGGCATCGTGAGGAGTGTGCTGCACATCACCGAAGCGCAGCGGCCAAAAGATGCGAAAAAGCAGCAAAAGCACCCCGCGATCCCGGGCCGGCGCCGCGATTTTCTTTGGCATATTGATGGCTTAGCTGGTAGTCGGCGTCACAACGACTCCGCGTGACACGGGTTTTGTAGAGTCGAATCCATAACTTGAACACCCCTGACGCCGGCCCTTTATCTTGCCTTCCGCTTTTCGCTCCAGGGTGTTGGTTCTTCCGCGCGGCTTTTCTACACTCTCGACAGCGCTGCCGTTGTGCTGCGCGCGGTGCCGAAGCAAGCGCACTGGAAGCAGTGCGCAGGGCATCAGCGCAACACTGTCGCGCGAATCGGTTGATAGCGGCGTTGAGCACGTCGCGGATCACGACGTACATTGCAGGCGTGTAGCTGCGCGGGCACCGTATTTGCACATCCGGCGGAGCACTGTATGCACTTCTGCCGCGGCGAAGGCATGCTAACGCGGGTACGTGCTTAGCGAACAACTCGGGTGAAGCCGTAGTCGGCACCGCGGTGACGCATTCACGGCAACTCTGAGTTCATCCGGAGCATCGTCGTGGTCGACAAGGCCAATGCCACGATGAGCGCTTTCGCTGCATGGCTGAATGCGCACGGGTTGGCGGTCGCTACTGCGCTCCACCGAGCGCATCGACTGTCATCCTCGCCACCGCCGTGCGCGCCATCGTGGGTCAGCGGCAAAAGCGGGCCGAAGAGGCTGCACGAGGCTGCTGCGCCGGCTATCAGCCAGTAAGCGATCATGACGTGCAGTAGGCGCGAAATCCGAATCGAGACCAGTTGCCGAAGAGGTAGTCTGGGGCCCGTCTGCGCAACCGGGCGGCCATTTCGGAGTTCGTGGCGGGCGATGTCGGCAAGTCGATGCAGACGATCGCGGTAACCGATTACCTTTCTGGCTAGACTTTGGACGTCATGGAGTTCGAAGTGCCACCATGTCGCCCTCGTTATGTGTCGCGCGTGGTCTGTCGCGCTTACGGGAGGTCGTGCCTGCGCGGTAACTGTTGCGGTTTCAATCGGAACCACCGGCCTCGACCAACCACACGGTTACTTGTCCCATCAACGTTCCAAGCGACGCATCGGCAGCTTACGAGACGGCGCGATGAATGGCCTAAGGAGACGCACACTACGAAGCGTATCCATGTTGTATCGGCCGCGTTTCCCAAAACACTTGCCGATGTGAGCCGATGAGGCATAGGGAATATGCTGTGCGGAGTATAGCTTGTCTCCTTGCCCTTGGTGCCTTCGTTTGGATCGTTGTGGCCGCGTGCGTCAACCGTCCGCACCCGCCTTGCGAAGGCGGTTGCCTCTGCGTCGGACCATCGGAGTGCACACCCGAGTCGGGCTGCTACCCATCCTACGCGGCCCTTCCCGACGGGGGCTCCACGTTCTTCTGTTCAAATGGGGTGCCCTACTGCCCGCTGCCGAATGGTTCGCTTTCTGACAACATGGAGGTTCCAACGACTGACGATCTCCCCCCGGGGACCTGCTTGGGGGACCAAGTCTGCTTCGCCTGCGTGGCCCACGTCTCCAACTACTCTTGTACGTGCAGCAAAGGGGCGTGGGTCTGTCAGACTTACACGCCGGATGGAGACTTCGCACATCCGCCGATCTGCGAACCGGCGCGCGACGATGGAGCGGACTGACCGCTGCGACGGCGGCCGATCCGAAGCCACCGGGAATGCGGCGCCTCGTCGAACAGGCGGCAGGAGCGCCGGTTCGCCATCGTCGGTTTCCGTTCAAGGCTGAGGTGCGCCGCCGGAGGAGCTCCGTCGACGCGATCCAGTCTCCTGAAGAGTGACAACACCGTCGCGGGGCTGTATGCGAAGTCGCTAGGCGTCGCGAAAGGAGCGGCGTTTTTTGCGCCTTTCGCCAGCCAGTCGACGCGACCATGGCGGGGTTCTCCGCCGTTGCGACGTCTGAATTGAGCTGGCCTTGCGCCGTGACGTTACATTAATGGCTACTGTGGGCTCATCGATGCTCTGTTAGGCTCTTCGGAACTCCTCGAAAAAGCCATCGACTACCTCGAAGGCCTTGACCTGACGCAGGCCCAGGCTGGCGCGTTCGAACATCGCGACGAGCTTTTCGCCGTCCACCAGTTCGATTGGCGGCACGCCGTCTCGGATGGCTTCCTTACGGGCATCGCTTGTGAATACACCCGTGGTCAAAATGAGACCCTTGTCGGCGCGGCCCTGCATCGCGCCGCGAAAGTCGCGCACTTGGCTCGGCGTGACGGGCCGATCGCCGTACCGCTTGCACTGAAATAGGACCTTGAAGGTGACGAGCGGATTGACCTCGAGTACGCCGTGCCCGTCGATGCCGCCGTCGCCAGAGCTTCCCGTCACGACCACCTGTTGAAACCCGCTCTCGCGTAGGAGTCTCTGGCAGATGCGTTCAAACCCTGAAGGCGGGAGTGCGCGCAGAATTTCGAGCAGGCGGACCTTGTAGTCCTTCACTTCATCCGCGGTTTCGGCGTCCTCTTCTTCATCCTCCTCGACGGAACTTCCTGGATCGGCCGATTCTGTGACCTTGCGCGGGAACTTTTTCCGAACGTCCCTGAACATCGTTTGGACGGCGTCGGGCTCGAGTCTGGCGGCGCGACCGATCTCCGTCAAACTCCAAACCCCGCGCTGCGAGGCGTCGAGGTAGCCCGCCTTCGCGAGGTAGAACCGCGCCCAGCCGATCTGATTGCGGACGCGCGAGTGACCATTGGAAGTCGTTTCTTCTTGCTCCCTCTCCGATACGCCAAGCCGGTCGAGGACTCGGTCGGCGACCTCGCTCGCGGTGCCGGAGTTGCCGAGCTCTCGCAGGGTCTCGACGATGGGCGCCACGAAGCGAAGGAAGGTCGGGCCCTTGGGTTTCTTCGACGCCATTGAGGAGCGAGCGTCTCACGGGCGGCCAAGCTCGTCAGCAACAGCAGTGCCGGTCGGCCGGCGGCGCCGGAGGTGGCTAAAAATCCGCCAGGGGGGTGGGTGGATCATTCTTAGCCAGTAGCAGACTTGAGACCGGTGATTTCGCGAGGTTAGGCAGGCTTTCCACGTCGCGCTCGCCGGTACACCCGTTGCCCTACTGGCCGGGCATGACCGCACTCGCGCACGAGGCGCCCACGCGAATTCCCGTCCCTGCAAACGAGCCGCGAGTGCCAGCGGCGCGGTTCCGCGAACCTGCGCGACGCCGGACGCCTTGAGCCCCCCTCCGATTTCGGACGCCACCCTGCCGTTCTTGCTGACCGTAGACGAAGTGGCGGCGCTGCTTCGTACCAGCCGCAAGGCCATCTACGCGCGCGCGGAACGCGGCCTTCTCCCCGGAGTCGTTCGCGACTGTCGCCGCTTGCTGGTCCGGCGAGACGAGCTGCTACGCTCGCTCTCGGAAGCACGAGCGACATCGCCGAAAGGTTCACGGCGATGACGGTCAAGATCAGAAAGTGGACGAAGGGTAAGAGGATGGGCTTCGAGGTCGACATCCGCTTCGAATATCCGGACGGCACGCTGCTGCGGCAGCGAATCAAGGCGCCGGTGGACTCGAAGTCGGCCGCGAAGCGCTGGGGCGAGGCCAAGGAGCGCGAACTGCTCGTTCGGCCGTCGCCCGCAAAGCCGCAGGAGCAGCGAAAGGAGGTGCCGACGTTGAACGAGTTCGGCCCGCGTTACATCGAGAACCACGCGAAGGCCGACCGATTGAAGGCGAGCACGGTCGACTGGATCGAGAAGACCTACAGAAACCACCTGTACCCGAAGCTCGGGGACAAGCGGCTCGACTCCATCGACGACGAGGATGTGCAGCTCTTGAAAGCCCAGCTCACGGACCGAAGTCGCAAGACCGTCAACAACGTCCTCGGTGTTCTCGGGCACACGCTCAAGACCGCGGCGCGTTGGAAGGTCATCGACCGCGTGCCGTGCGCGGTCACCATGCTGAAGGCAAGCATAGGTCTGCCCAAGTTCTACGACTTCGACGAGTACAAGCGGCTCGTCGACTGCGCGCGCGGTCGATACGCGCGCGCACCTCGTTGTCCTATTGGGCGGAGACGCGGGCCTTCGTCGCGGCGAGATGTTGGCGCTGCGATGGGTGGACGTCGACTTCAAGCGACGTCAGCTCCAAGTGCAAGAGGCCGTGTGGGAGCGCAAGCGGCGCGACGGCAAAGGACACGAGCGCATAACCGACACGCCGAAGGGCGGCCGGTCGCGCGTCGTGCCCCTCACCGACGCGCTCTTGCACGCCCTGCATGCACATCGTCACTTGCGCGGCGAGCACGTGCTCTTCGGTGACGACGGGCGTCCGGCGACGAGCTTCTACTTACGCCGGCTCTTCGAGGCGGCTCAGAAGCGGGCTTGCCTTCGCGCGACCGGCGGGCTCCACATTCTTCGTCACACGTTCTGCTCGCATCTGGCGATGCGCGGGGCGCCGGCGAAGGCCATCCAGGAGCTTGCCGGCCATGCCAATCTGACGACGACGATGCGCTACATGCATCTGTCGCCGGCAGCGCGGCAAGACGCGATCGGTCTACTCAACACGCGCGGCGAGGGGGCGCGCACTTTCGGCGAGATTTTTGGAGAGACTGTGGAGACGAAGACTTCCGATTCTGCAACTACTCGGAGTCATTCGTAAAAACTAGTCGGGGCGAGAGGTTTCGAACCTCCGACCCCTACCGTGTCAATTTCGCGGGATCGCCGATCTTCGGGAAAAAAGCGGCCCTGAGAGGCCAAAAAAGCTCGTTAGAGCCCGTTCGGGACGGGTAAACCGTGCCCGCTCCGGGTACGGAGAAATTGGGGGCGAGCCGGACCCCGGCCATTAGCGATGACGCACCGGCAAGGTATACTTGCCGGACCTGCTACGAAGAGAGTTGCTTGGACGATTCCTTTGCCCGCGGCGCACGCCTCTTCGACCTCGGAGAGTTCTTCGAGGCGCACGAGGTGTGGGAGGAGCGCTGGAGAGTCGCGACGGACAACGTGCAGCGCGACGTTCTGCAGGGGCTCATCCAGGTAGCTGCGGCATTCCACAAGCTTCTGGTGATGAAGTCGGCGGAGGGCGCATCGCGCCTCCTCGCGAAAGGCCTCGCGAAGCTCGATGCGTGTCCGATGCAGGTCCACGGGGTCGACCTCGACGCGTTCCGTGAACGCTTGCGGGCATGCGCGACCGATCTTGCTGAGGGCCACCTCACCCGTGCGGAGATTCCTACGATAGGCGTCGAGTCCGACGCTCGGCCATGAAGAATGCGTGCGCGCGTCTCAGTTCACCGAACGCGCAGCCCGGCGTCGAGGAACCGGCTCGCGATCGGGCCCGCGTGATGGTGAACCATGCGCAAGCGGCCGTCCTCGAGCGCGAAAACGTTCGTCGCCGCCCGGGCGCCGGGATCGTCGTTGCTTCCCTCGTGGCAGGTGACGATGGCCGTCTCTCCGGCGCTGACCTTCAGGCTGGGCGTCGATCCTCTGACGATAGACGCTGCGGTCACGGTGCGCGAGAATACCTGCCTAGTGGGAGATGCGTCGACCTTCGTGGCGGTAATCGGAGGGACAATGGGATGCTTGGGAGGCGTTCTTGCTTGCAGAATGGCGTTTCGGACTGCGCGCTGTCGAGTGGCGATGCAAAAGAGGATCGCAGAGCTGCAAGCGTTCGGGGGTCCGCGACGAAGCGGCGCGCGACCAGAATGTGCCCGACCAGCGCGGCGACGACCAGCACGGCGGGCAGCCAGACGTACGGGGGATAGGCGACGAACGAGTTGATCTCGCTCGGCGCTCTCCCGAAGGCGTGAATCGTCGGCGAGGCAAGAATCGCGTTGACGACGATGTTACCGAGAAGCACGGCGCCCCCGGCGTTCCAGGCAACGACCCATCCTCGGAGGACGCGGCCGCGCGCGAGGAGACCGGCGAGGATGATTGCGGTCGCGCCCGTCGCGATGTCGAAGTTCTCCCCGGAGAACGACACGCGCGTCGGCATGATGCGTTCGCGAGCGGCCGCGTGCATCGCGAGCTCGAGGGGCAACCGGAAGTCCTGCACGCCGACGAGGGCCCACAGCGGTAGACGCAGCGCGAGACGACCACCGAGCCGCGAGAAGCCGAGGATTGGACTACTTATTCGCCGACTTATTCGCCCGCGATCTCCTTCTCCAGTGCCTCCCACTCTGCCATGAGCGACGCGATACGCGGCCCCAGCGCCTTCTCGTCAGCCTCGATCGCGGCGATCTCCTGGGGCGGGGTCGTCTCGAAGTAGCCCGGCTCGCACCAGCGCGCGTGGATGACGGCCTTCCGCGCCTCGGCGTCTTCGATGGCGTTCATCGCGGCGTCTCGCAGGCCGGGGAGCTGTTTCTGCCGGTTCTTGCGGCGTTTCTGCTCCTCCCAGCTCTTGACCGCGTCGGTCGGTCGGGTCGCCGCCTCGGCCTGCTCTTTCTTGGCGCGCAGGACCACCGCATCGGCGTCGAGGTGATCGTTGCCGCGTCTCGACAGGTACTCGTCGTAGGTTCCGGGGAAGTCGCGGAAGCCTTGCTCGGTGACCTCCAGGACGCGCGTGGCGACCGCCGAGACGAACGCCCGGTCGTGCGAGACGAAGAAGACCGTCCCCTCGAAGCTGCGGAGGGCGCCGCCGAGTGCGTCGATCGCCTCGAGGTCCAGATGGTTGGTCGGCTCGTCGAGGACAAGCACGTTGGGGTGCTCGACGGCGATGCGGCAGAAGACCAGGCGCGCGGCCTCGCCGCCGGAGAGCGCGCCGACCTTCTTCGCGACGTCGTCGCCGGAGAAGAGCATGCTCCCGAGCTGGCCGCGCACGTAGCTCGTCGTCTCGTTCGGCACGGCGTTCCACACCACGTCGAGGGCGGTGGTCTCCGGATCGGCGAGGACCTCGGCGTGGTCCTGCGGGAAGTAGCCGACGTTCGCCTCGTGGCCCCACTTCACCGTGCCCGCGTCCGCGGCCAGATTGCCCGTCGCGACCTTGAGGAGCGTCGACTTGCCGAGGCCGTTCGGTCCGATGACGGCAACCCGCTCGCCGCGACGCACGGTGAGCGACACGCCCTCGAGAACGCGCTTGGCGCCGTACGCCTTGGAGACGCCCCCGACCGCGAGGACGTCGCGGCCGCCCTGGCGCGAAGGCACGAACTGGAAGAGAGGACGTCGGCGCGAGGTGACGGCGAGCTCGCCAATCTCGATCTTCTCGATCTGCTTGAGGCGGCTCTGCGCCTGCCGCGCCTTGGTCGCCTTGGCTCCGAAGCGCTCGACCCAGGCGCGCTTCTCGGCCACGATCGCCTCAGCGCGGGCGGTCTCGGCCGCGGCGCGCTCGTGCACCGCCGCCTTCTCGACGACGAAGGCGCTGTAGTTGCCCGGATACGACGCGATGGTGCCGTAGTCGACGTCGAGGATGTGGGTGGCGACGCTGTCGAGGAAGCGCTGGTCGTGCGAGACGACGACAGCGCAGCCGGCGTAGCCCGCGAGGAACTGCTCGAGCCACCGGATGGAGAGGATGTCGAGGTGGTTGGTGGGCTCGTCGAGGAGCAGCACGTCGGGCCCGCCGAGGAGCACCTGGGCCAGCAGCACGCGCAGCTTGAAACCTCCGGAGAGGGTGGCGAGCGGCCGCCGGTGGGCGGGCACCGGAATGCCGAGACCCTCGAGGATGGCGCTGGCCCGCGCCTCGAGCGTATAGCCGTCGTGCGCCGCGATGCGGTCCTCGAGCTCGGCGAGGCGCGTTGCGTCGGGCACTGGCGCCGCAACGAGGAGCTGCTGCTCGGCCTTCGCGGCGAAGACGAGCTCGTCGCCCGCCATCGCGAGCTCGAGGATCACGTCCTGGTCGTTCAGGAAGCGGTCTTGCCGCAGGACGCCCACGCGCGCCCCCTTCGCGATCGCCACCGAGCCCTCGCTGGCCGCGTCGTCGCCGGCCACGATCTCGAGGAACGTCGATTTTCCGGACCCGTTCGCGCCCACGAGGCCGTACCGCGAGCCGGCGACCAGCTTGAGCATGACGCCTTCGAAGAGGCTGCGTGCGCCATACGACTTGCCGAGCTGCGTGATCTCGATCATCCGGGGCACAACCTAGCGCAGCGAGCGGAGTGCTCCGCAACTTGGGGCTGGACCTTGGACGTTCGACGATTCAGCGTCTGCTCAAGGAACACGGCCTCGACCCCGCTCCGTTGCGAGGAAAAACGATGCCGTGGAAGACGTTTCTGAAGGCCCACTGGGGCGCGATTGCAGCCGCGGACTTCTTCAGCGTCGAGGTGCTCACTCGCGGGGCCTGGTGCGCTACCTGGTGCTGTTTTCTCAAGACGCGCCGCGTTCACATCGCGGGCGTCACCTGCAGGGCTGATGGGAGTTGGATGGCGCAGATCGCCCGCAATCTGAAGGACGCCATGGCCGGTCCTCTCCGGGGCTTTGGTCATCTGATTGTCGATCGAGACCCGCTTTTCACGGGGGCAGTTCGTGAGCCTCCTGGCCGCCGGGGTGGAGCTGGTGCGGCTGCCGGCGAGGGCCCAAATCTGAACGCCTATGCGGAGCAGTTCGTGCGTTCCATCAAACAGGATTGCCTCGGCTCACCGTTCCCCTGGGTGGGGTCGCCGCCGCGGATGCATGCGGTGCCCGGTGGGGAGCCTGTCTCCGTGCACAAGTCTGGGACCCGCCATGCGCAAGCATCACCCAGGAGGGCACTTCGAGGCGTGGAGGAGACGGGACCAGTCGTCAGTCGTCATCCGCGCTCCCGAACAACGGTGACCCCGCGCGGCCCGTCCACGCAGATTCGCAGCCCGGCGAACCGCGGCAAGTACGCGAGCGGCGGCGGATCGCGCCGGCTCCCTTTCACCATCCGCAGCATCACCTGGCCACGCTCCAGATCGTATTCAGCAGCGTACATCGCGTCGCCGACGCTCACCTTCACCGGAAATTCGCGCTCGAGTGCCGCGCGCGACTCGTAGGGGATTTCCGCCGGCAGAAGGTCCTTGCTCGACAGGAGTGTGAGGTCGTCGCCGCTCGCGACGCCGAGCTCCTTCACGCGAAAGCTCACCCACTCCTCGAGCGTCGGGACGGGGCCGTTCGACGCGACACCCGCCGGATGCCCGCGCGTCGCGAGCTTCGCCGCGAGAGCCCGGAGGGCAAGACGCTCGCGCGCTGGTGCGAGCGCGTCCTTGAAGATGCTGCCGCGCAGAAACAGCGCAGCGATCGCCTCGCGTGCGACGTCACCCTTCGGCGTCTCGTCGCGAACGGCGACGACCCGCCCGGCGTAGACGCGCTCCACCTTCGCCGCCACGCGCCCCGACTCGACGTGCACCGCGCCGAGACGGTCCTCGCCCAGCCCGGCGCGCGCGATCCACGAGAGCGGGATCGCCGTGGCGCACGTGACCTGGAGGTGCGTACCCTTTCCGGCGCCGAAGGCGCGCGCGTCGAGGACCACGATCGCCTCGACGTCACGAACGTTCCGCACCGCGCTTTCGCGCGACAGCTCGAGCTCCGTTCCGCCGTTGCTGAACGCCAGCTGACCGCCTCGCCGCCGGGCGATATGCACGACGCGCGGATCGGCGAGCAGGGCGGTCCGCGCGAGCGCCTCGCGATCGACGGGCACGTCGCGTGGCGGCGCGTCGGAGAGACCGTGAAGGCGACGGAGGCGCGAACGGACGCGGCGCGCCTCCTCGACCACGAAGCCCGCGACCCGATGGGGGTCCCAGCTGCCGATCCGGACCGCGCGCACGACGGCCGTGACGTCGCAGCCGGCGAGACGCAGGTCGCCGTGCGGGTCCTCGGGCGCCGGCCCAGCGGCGAAGATCGGCCGTCCGACGGAGAGCGCGGCGACGAGATCGATCGCGTCCTCGAGGCAGCCCGTTCGCTTGGCCTCCACGAGGAGCCGCCCGAGGGGCGCGCCGAGGGGGAGCGCGAAGAGATCACGCCCACTGTCGGTGACCGCGCCTTTCTCTCCAAGTGCGCCCCATGCCTCGAGATCCGCGCGAGCGGCCTCCACGGCGTACGGCTTCGGTGGGTCGAGAAACGGGAGGTCCTCGACGCGAACTCCCCACGCGGCGGCGGAGAGTACGAGCGGGACGAGCGACTCGCGGTGGATCTCGGGGAGCGTCGACTTCGCGAGCCCGACCGACGGGCTCCACAGGCGGTAGCAGACTCCGGGGGCCGTCCTTCCCGCGCGCCCCGCGCGTTGCGCCGCCGCGTCCTCGGCGATGGGCGCGAGCATCAGCGATCCGCGCCCTTCGTGGTACCGGTTCTGTCGCGCGAGCCCCGCGTCGATCACGACCCCCACGCCGGGGATCGTGATCGACGTCTCGGCCACGTTGGTGGCCAGGATCACCTTCCGGCGCGTTGCCGGCTCGAACGCGCGTCGCTGCTCGTCGAGCGTGAGGCTCGCATGCAGCGCGATCACCGCGAACGGAGATCCCTCCAGCGCTCGGCGGCACCCCTCGATCTCCGCCTTCCCCGGGAGAAACACGAGGACGTCCCCCGGATCGCTCGCGGCCGCATCGAGCGCCCGCCGGACTCCCGCGATCAGGTCCGACGCATCCGGGAGCGCGTCACCCCGACCGAGGTAGCGGACGTCGACCGGGAACGCACGGCCCTCGGCTGCGAGGTATTTCCCGTTCACGTGGCGCGCGACGCGCTCCCCCTCGATCGTCGCCGACATCACGACGAGGTTTGGCCTCGCCTGGACGGGCTGGACGAGGAGAAGCGCCAGAAGCAGGTCGACGTCGAGGCTCCGCTCGTGGAACTCATCGAGGATGATAGTGTCCGCCCGCTCGAGGAGCGATCGGCTACGGAGCACGATTCCGGGGGTGGCGAACAGGATCCGCGTCTCGTCGCCCCGCGCGCCCTCGTCGCGAACGACGTACCCCACGGTCCGCCCTAGCGGCGTCCCTTCGAGGTCCGAGACGCGGGCCGCCAGACTCCGACACGCGACGCGACGGGGTTCGACGACGACGACCCGTCCTTCGCACCACCGGGGCACCTCGGTCGACTTGCCGGAGCCAGTCGGCGATGACAGGACGACCGGTCCTGCCCGCAGCGCCGCGAGAAATGCGGGCCGGAGCGAAGCGATGCGGAGATCTGCGTCCATGCGCTGCCGAGATCCTTACCCTACTTCCTTGCGAGCTCCGTCCTCGCGTCTCTGGGTTCGCGTCAGGCAGGGCGGCGGCGCGTACCGGTACACGAGCGCTTCGCAGTCGACCGACCCGGCGGAAGCGCCGACGGGACCGCTGTTCAACCGCCCTCTCGGTTTCTAAGTACGCGACGTTCGCCCTGCGCCCGTCCCCTTGAACCTTGCCACATTCATCAGGGCCCGGTCGCGGCGGTGGTACCCTAGCCAATTCGCGCGAGGCAACCCGCTCCAGCACGCAGAGGTGTTCTCCATGGGTGACAAGTCTCCGAAGTCGAAAGACAAGGCCAAGAAGCAGGACACGCAGGACAAGAGCCAGAAGAAGGCTGCGGCCACAGCCAAAGCGACGCGCGCCCCCGCGCCGTCGAAAGGGAAGTAGCGCCTCCGGACAAACAGCAGCAGCGTTTCGCAAAGTGAATTGGTCGGCACCGCGGGTCCGCGTCCGGTGGCGTTCGCCGACAGGAAATGGAGAACAAAGATGGCTAAAGCAAAGCAGACCTCGAACGCAACGGTCGCAAAGACAGACACGCGGGCGCGCTCCGAGAAGATCATCGCTTCACTCGACCGGGTGACGGACCGTGCCGCGCTGGAGGAGTTCGTGAATGGTTCCAACAAGCGGTTGAGCCTCCGGGCCGCCACGAAGCTCGCCGAGCCGGCGACGCGCGCGGCCACGACAGCGAGCAGGAAGGCCGGCGCCGCCTAGCGGTACGGGTTCCTCGGGCACGACACAGCGCCGTACGGGTCATCGACCCGGCGGCGTGCCTGCCCGCGGTGCCGCAAGACCATGCTTGAGGCGCACGGAGCGAGTAGCCGGTCCTTGAGCAGTTTGCCCGCCAAGACGCATCGCCGGCCCCCTCGCCGTAACGGCTCGGACGAAGTGGTACAAGCCGCGGACTACATTGAGACGGGTTATCCATCATCGGTAAGTCAGGGCTGGCCTCATGACCGGGGAGTTCTTCACCGCGACACCATCGCGGACAGTCGACTCCTCGATGGCCCGCACCGTAGGACCGCGCCCGAGGGGCCGCATGCCGAGCCTGGTGGCGGCGGCATCGGCGTGGACGGTCGCGTGTGCCTTGCCGGCCAACACGCCCGGCTACCCGCTCTACGCGCAGTCCGGTGAAGGCCGCTTGCCGAAAGACCGGGTGGGCCCATCTCTTCGGCGGGATCTCAAAGGTCGACCAGCGCGATGTGTCCGCCCTCGGCGGTGCCTACGAGCTCTTGCCCGGCTGCCACACGGTCTTGACCCAGCCCATCAACCTCGGCGGCGTGACATCCAACGCCACGATGAGGGGTCAGATTGGCGGGAGAACCTTCGCCGTCCCGATGAAGTCGGGATACTCCTATCTCCTCAAGAACACGCCGCCTCAGATCCACGACTGGGCGCGCGTGTTCATCGCGGAGCTCGATCCTGGCGGAGCCGAGTCGCAGATCATCAATCCGGCCACACGCGGTGAGTTGGACGTCTGTAAGCAAAGCGCGGCGGGGCGTGAGCGCCACCCGCACCCGACTATCCGCGTGCCGAACGAACGCGCCGCCGGCAATGCTCTCCGCTCACTCGAGGCGAGCACCAAATCGCTGAGCGCACTCCCCTGAGACCACCGGGGAGCGCATGAATCACTGCTGCCTCTGCAGGCAAACGGAGGTCGGCGCGGCGCTCGGCAGCGACCAAGCCGGGATGTCCAAGCTCGAGCGCAGGCCGACATGATTGTCTCAACTTTCGCAACTACGCGGAAGCCCTCGGGGCGCGATGCGAGGTCCTCGTCGGTCTTCGATCAAACGGGCCGTCGCATCGTGCTGAGCGATACCGACCAGGCGTTCGGTACCCCACGGCTTTGCCCGCACCGATGCTCAGGCACTGCCGTCGCGTACCTTCGGCTTGATTCGCCGCGGTGAATCGAGTCGCTCACCGCCCTCGTACAGGACCGCCACAACGCCATTCGCCTCAATCCGCGCAATGAGCGGAACGTCTCGCGAACGAAGTATCCGACGCACGACAGGCAACGCGCGCACGACCCGCGTCGCGTGCTCCAGCCCGGATGCCTCGCCCAAGAGAAAGACGGCAAACGCACCATGAAGGAGCGCGGCCTGCTCGTTCGGCCTTCTGCGGAGCGCGTGATCTTTCGTAAAGCACGCCCATCCCCCCGCGTCCGCTGCGGGGATCCAGTCGAGATTCGGCGTTCCCTGGGCCCGCATCTCGACACGCTCGTCCGCGGCGACCGATTCCCTGAGTGCGTTGGGGACGATGTGACGACCCAAGCATTCGTCCACGAAGAAGACGAAGGGCTCAGGCAGCCTGCGGCGTCGCACGCAGCGCGTCCTCGATCAGCTGGGGCGCCACGTCGAAGTCGCGCGCCAGTTCCTCGACGGAGTCGCCCGCGTCAAACCGAGACCGGACGTCGACCACCGGCACCGCTGTTCCGACGATAACTGGACGGCCAAAGGCGCGCCGAGGATCGATGACGATGCTCCTCGGCGCATCCGCGCGACGAAGCAGGGGAAAGAGGCGCACCGCGCGGCCGCGCTCATCGTACTCGACGCGAGCCAGCGAGCCCACGAGGACGGCCTTCATGCCAAGCTGACCTTCGCGGCTCGCGTTGATGATTTTGCCGAGCCGTTCGACGAAGAGGTCGACGCCGTTGGTCTTGAACTGCTCGCTCGAGAGCGGGTGCTCGACGTCGAGGGCATCGTGCACGTAGCGCACGGCCTTGCGGATCGCGTCGAGCTTCAGTGCGTGGTTCCGACGCATCGCTGCGAGCAGGTGCACTTCGACGAGGTTCGTGAACGAGAGGAACCGGCGTTCGCCCTTCGGCAGGCGGATGACCGCCGGCGACCACCGCTGACCGCTCCGGGCAGGGAACGGTCGACCGACCACCCACGCTCGCAGGGTCGACGTCGGAACGCCCGCCAGCGTCGCCGCCTCAGCGAACGAGTACGCAGGTATGTCCTCCGGACTGCGGCCAGCGTAGATGTCGGGCGGCGCGATCACGGGCCGATGATGGCGCTAACCTGACCACTCGTCCACCAGCCCGCGCGACGCGCCTCGCTCGTCGCCGGACGCCGCTGCGACCCTAGCGTACCATCGCGGCGAGGCGTCGAAGCTCTCGGCAGCGTCCTGGACCCGATCTCGGTCACCAGTCCTGCGGCGGCGAAGCCGCGGGGCCGTCCTCCGCGCGGACCCTAACGGGAGACTGTGGGGTCGATGCGCCCGTTCGAACGCATAGCGGCCGTGCTCCCGGAAGCGCTGGGCACGGTCCCAAACCCCGGGCACGGTTTCACGGAGTCCACGCATCGAGCCAAGCTCACGCCGACCCGAGAAAACAAGTAGGCACGACTGGGTTCGAACCAGCGACCCCTACCGTGTCAACGTGACGAAAGGCGTTTCTGAGAGGTACTGAACGTTACTTTTCCCGAGAAAATCGTTACCACGGGGTACCGGGGCGTCCACGCCGTTACGCCGAGGTGGTGTGCAAAGTGGTGTGCATCGAGGGTCGCTCGGCCGCTTCTCTGAGCATCGTCGAGCATCGTCGGAGGAATGCCGCCGGTCGCCGTGGGCCCGGGCTCCGACCGTCCCCCCGGCCTGAGGGGAGTGCGCCCGTGATAGCGTCTCGGCGGTGGGCACGGTCCGCGTCGGAGAGTTCGAGTCGGACGATGCGAAAGCTCGCGCGAACGTTCGCGAGCACGGCGTCACGTTCGAGGAAGCGATGACCGTCTTCCTTGATGAGCTGGCCGTTCCGTTCGAAGAGGGCAAGCATTCGGATCGGCTGGTCTCGGAGAGTCTCGGCTCGGCCGGACGGTCCTCGTCGTCTTCACGGAGCGCGTCGCGAGCGGTATCATCCGGTTCATCAGTGCCCGACGAGCCACGAAGCGCGAACGGAGAGCCTATGCCGAAGGAGACTGAGCCGACCAAGCGTTCGCTGCGGGAGATCCCCGAGGTCGACTTCTCCAAGGCCAAGCGGCTTCCACGTGGCAAGTACGCCGAGAAGGCGCGCCGGTCCTTCGCGGTCGCGATCGTCGAGCCGAAGCTGTTCGCACGCTTTGGGAGCTCGGATGCGGTGAATGCTGCGCTTCGCGCCGTCGTCGAGGCTGCGGATGCCGTGAAGTATCCGGCGAAGGCGAAGCGGTCCTCGCGCGGTTCGAAGCGGACGGCCGCTTAGACGGCAGGCGTCGAGGGGCGCTCGGGGATTCGCTCGGCGACTGGCCCAGCAAGGGCGCGGCGCGCCGCCCTGGCTACTTCCCGGAGCAGCGAGAAATCCCGGGCCTCGACGCTACCCTTTGCGCGCCCATGCTCCAATCCGTACTCGTGCTCGCCGCCGCCGTGGCGGACTGTTCTGGCTCCTTCGGTCAACCGGCACATTCATGCAGCACGCCGATAATCGTGATGTAGGCCATGGAGGACGGGAAGGAGACGATAGCGCCGGTGCGATTTGGAGCCGCAGCGGTTCGGACCGGAATGCATTGGTGCAGACCCTGGTGCGGCCGCGACTCGTTGAAGTAATGGGCATATTCCACAAGAACAGCGAGCAAGTGGCGTTCGCCGAGCACGAGAATGTGATCCACGCACTCGCGTCGCACACCTCCCAGAAAACGTTCGCACACGGCGTTCGCCCACGGGGCGCGCACGGGCGTCTTGAGAACTCTGGCCCCGACGCCTGTGGCGGCTCGATCGAACTCTGGCCCGTACTTGTCGTCTCAATGTGATGCCTGGAAGGTTCCCATGGGTCCGTAAGGTGAAAGTCCTGAAGCGGCAAGAGGTCGAAGCCGCATAGCTCGGGTGGCGCCGGTGAGGGAGATCCCGTCGGCGAGGCCCTGTCGTGAAAAACTCGTTCTTCGAGGGTCCGGAGAGTCAAGCCGCCCGTCTGGCGTAGCGGTGGTGAAGTCCGCCGACTCTTTGAAGGGCCACGACACGGCCGGTGCTCGCCGTCTCAATGGCGCGCGTGATCGGCGCATCGCCCTGGAGAGCGCGGAGCGATGAGCATTGATGAACTCCGAGCTTGCCAATACGCGCGTCGAACACCGAGCCGAAGATGCCATCGCGATCTCGAATGAGGCGCCGGACCGAGATGTCGGGTCCGAGCGCCTCGATGATCTGTTGAGCCGCCCACGCGGCGTATGGGTGCGCAGTCACGTTGACGTGCAGAACTCGGCGTCGCCCCAGCGATAGGACAAAGAAGACGTACAGGACGCCGAAGGTAGCCGTCGGCACCGTGAGAAAGTCGATGGCAATCGTCCCGACCAGCTGATTGCGAACGAACTTTGCCCATGTTTGCGAGGGGCGTCGAGGCCGTGCGGGCGGCCTCGGCATGTACTTCGCGACCGTGCTCTTATCGACGCTGTGCCCAAGCAGCGCCAGTTCACTCGCGACTCGGCGGCGGCTCCAGGTCGGGTTCTCCGTGCGCGCGATCGAGCGGCCGAAGTCCAGGCCGCGGCCTGGAACGGCGAAGAATCGAAAGCTGCTGGCGCAGCGCGAGGTTCTCGATAACGAGACTCGCGCGCGGACGCAATGCCGCGAACAGGGCGCCGATGATGGCCTCGAGCAGGGTGACCACGCCGCCAACTTCGCTCTGTTTCGCATCGCCTTCACCGGCGAATCGCGTTGGCGGATCCGCTATCCTGGCCGCAGGCCCCTTTTCACGATTTGTCGCGAGAACAGCTGGCAATGACTTTTTCTCCACCACAGCCCTTCGCGAGGTCGTCGCTTCGTCGACGACCTTCCGAAGAGCCCGCGCGCGGGTGTCTCGGCGCCCTAGAACGCTTATTGGCAGGCACCTCCGCTGCAGGCGCCTCCCTCGGAACATGCCATTCCACAGCTGCCGCAGTTGTCCGGGTTTGACGTCAGGTCCACGCAATAGCCGGCGCAGTCGCTCAGCCTGGGCGGGCAACCGCACTGCCCCTGCACGCAGATGAGCGTGCCGTCGCAAACTTGATCGCAAAAGCCGCAGTGGTCCCTTCGTGCTCGACAGGTCCACGCAGTTCGTCGCGCACTTGGCCGGCAGAACAGTTAAGAATGCAGGTCCCTCCGACGCAGGTGGCGCCAACCGGACATGTTGCTCCGCAACCCCCGCAATTTGCGACGCTCGCCTGGACGTCGATGCAAGCGCCATCGAAGTACGCCAGGCCTCGGGACACGCACAGCTTCCCGCGCTGCAGTGCGCCCCCCCGCAGGCGACACCGCAGGCGCCGCAGTTCAAGTCGTCCGCCTTCAGATCAACACACGACTGGCTACCGCAGATCGAGAGACCGCACGGGCAGCAGTTCGAGGTCGGACAGCCATACAACACGCAGGCGCCCGCCACGCAATAGAACGGTACACGGCTAAGTGCGTTGGAGCCCCTGTCGCTCACGGGGGCGCTTCCGAGCCCGTTGCATGGGCGAGCCCCTCGAAGAAAACGCAAAAAAGAAGCAAATCCGCGGCGGCGCCGTTGACCGAAGCGCCGGTACAGAGTCAAGCATCAGTGGCTGTACCTCAACACGCTCGACTCGATGGCTCATCTCGAAACGCTCATCGCCTTCTTTGTCGAGGAGCACAACCCGAAGATGCCGCATTCGGCGTTCACCGGCCAGACGCCCGACGAAATGTACCTCGGCACCGCGAACAGCCTGCCCGACGAACTCGTCGTCGCGCGGGGGAAGGTCCGCGAACGCCGGCTCGCTCCGAACCGAGCGGTCTCCTGCCATCGATGTGCCCCCCGGCCACCGGCTCGCGGCGGCATGCAATCCTCCATGATTCCCTAAGCTGTCGCACTTGCGAACGCGAAACTCCAGGGTTCTTGGTGAACAGCGGGGCTGTGCATTTTCGCCACTCGCGTGTGGCTTGCACGGTCACTCCCCTCAGGCTTGACTCTCCCTGGGTCCGCGGGCCACATTTGCGCGGATCACCCTCCTCTCGAGATCGGTCCCGTCATGCCCAATCGACGCCATGGTTCGTCCCTCGCAGCGCTCCTCGCCTGCATGCTCGGCACCGCTCGCCTGCTCGTTGCGGCCACGGCCCTCGCCCAGCAGTCGCCGGAGTCCATGCCCCCGGAATGTGCGCAGTTCGCGGAGGCCATGCTCCTCCAGGACAAGGCACGCATGCAATCGCTCGCGCACCCCTGCGCGGAGGCGCGCGCGCGGTTGGAGCAAGCGTCGCGAGGTGCTCGGCCCGGCGCGCTGCCTGCGCGGCGGGCGTCAGGCGAGGGGGGAACGGCAACTCCGCCTCCCATCTCGAGGCCCGGAGCAAGCGCGTCGCTGGTCGTAGCGCCGAACCTGGCCGGCGTGGATGTGGATGGGTTTCATATCGGGATGACTCGCGACGAGGCGGTGGCCGCCTGCAACGCGTGGGGAGGTACTCCGTTCCTCCACTACGAGAACACCGTGGGCTTCTTTCGCCCGAACGCCCCGCCCCCGGCGGGAGCCAAGCTTCGATCCATGACGTGCGGCGGTGGACGCGGGCTATTCGATCTTGCGCTTGCACCGGGCGGCGACCGTGTCGACCAGGTCTTGGACACGGCCACCAAGGCTGCGATCGGCGGTTCGACGGATGCCTACATCGAGAGGTTGGCGGTCAAGTACGGACGGCCCCACGAGGTCGGACCTCCGGTGCCGATCGACCGTGCGGCGGGCACCTATGCCCGTTCAGTGACGTGGCAAGTGCCCGTCGCAGGAACGCCGTGCGCGGCAAGAGCGAGTGGAGGAGCGGCGTCCGCGGCGGTGAAGGGTGGCCCGTGCGCGGCACACGTCTCCGTGCGCGTCGCCAGCGACGCCAGCGCAGCGTTCGAAGCCGATTTCGAGCTTCGTGCCCTTCCGACTCTGGAGGCCTACGTCGCGGAGACGTCTGCGGGGCAGGGGCAGACCCAACTCGGACGAGGGGACGACGCAGCGGGGAAGGCGGACCCCGCCGACGATGCCCAAGGGGCAGCGATGGTGGCTCCCACGCTCGCGCTGGCCCGCCGGAACAACGTCGACCTCGGCGTATTCGGTGTCAGGCTGGGCGAGCGCTTGAACCTGCACGAATGCGTCGCCGAGGGTGCCAGTGAGCCTTGCATTCCCACTGCCAAAACCATTGGCGATGCGCTGTTCGGGGCGCTCCACACATTGGCCATCACGGGCGGCGAGGCTCCGGAGGCGCCCGGGATCGTGAACGTGTCCGTGCGGATTCCCGATGCGCGATGCCCCCCCTGGGCGGATTGTTCGCTCGTCGTGGCCACGCGCCACGGGTACGCCGTGGCCATATCGTTCTTGACCCGCTACAGCGCCGACCGGCAAAACGAGATTGAGGCCATTCTTACCGCCAAGTACAAGCAAGCTCCCACCTCCAAGTCGACGTTCTCGGAGTGCAGAGTGTCCTATGGCGGGACGACGCTTGGAGCCAGCGCACGTGCGGCCAATCGCCTATGGCAGCTGCCGGGCCTTCTCGTCTACTATGTCCCCTACGGGAGCCCTGGGTCGTGCGCGCAGGGCGGCATCGTAGTGCAAACGAGCGCGTACCGGTCGCTGGTACAGCAGGCCGACGACGCACAGCCCAAGATGTGACGCTCTTGCGCGTGCGGACCGCCGGCGAGGTTGGAATGCGGTTCGACACGGCGATTCCGGCCTGCCTGGACGACTCAGTGAGGTCGACAGCTTGTCACGTACCGGAGGGCTAATCATCGATCGGATCTCCCGCGCCTCGCGCGGCGAGCCACCCCCGCTCGAGGACGAGCAGCTTCTCGCACGCGCGGCCGAGCACGATCCCGAAGTGTCCCCATTCTCGATCGCGACGGATTCACGCGGCGTTTCGTACGTAGAATGAGGGCGCGTCACCGAGCCCTTGACCGCGGCGGCGATTGCCCGGAGGGCGAAAGCGCGAGCGCGGAGCGCATCGTCCAGGACGCGGCCGATGCGTCGACATCACTGCGTGTCACATCACTATGGATGGTCTCGTGAGGGACTTCCTTGGTCTCCGGCGCGGGAGAATGACTCGCAATGCCGGACGATGGGGCCGCTGCTTTGGCAAGGTGACGCCGGTGGGTGAAGTGGACCCCGATTTTCGGACCAGGGGTTAAGGTGGTACGGGGAGCCTGCTCCAGTACGGAGAGAAGCAGGAAGTATGAAGAACAACCGAACGCGGTACACGGCGGAATTCAAGGCGAAGGTTGCGCTCGCGACGTTGCGTGAGGACGCGACGATACCGGCATTGGCGAAGCAGTTTCACGTGCATCCCAACCAGATCTACAAGTGGAAGCGCGAGTTCATCGAGAACGCGTCGCGCGCGTTCGCAGGCGGCGATGCGGCCAGGAGCGAGAGCGGCGGCAGCGAGCGAGAGGAGGAACTGCTCAAGAAGATCGGGGAGCTCACGGTGGAGCGCGATTTTATATCCAAAGGGCTCGGTCGTCTGCGCTGACGGAGCGTCGCGCGATGGTCGACCCCAAACAGCCGCAGGTGTCGGTGCGTCGCCAGTGCGAGCTGCTCGGCGTATCTCGTTCGGGACTGTACTACGCGCCCGAGCCGACCGAGCCGGAACAGCTCTCGCTGATGCGTCGGATCGACGAGCTGCACCTGAAGTACCCGTTCTACGGTAGCCGCAAGATCTCCGATGCGCTCCGCAAGGAGGGCCTCCCCGCCAACCGCAAACGCGTGCAGCGCCTGATGCGGCGGATGGGCCCTGGAGGCGATGGCGCCGAAACCCAAGACGAGCGAGCCGCGCCGCGAGCACGTGACCTACCCGTACTTGCTGCGCGGCCTCGCGATCTGCCGGGCGAATCAAGTCTGGGCGACCGACATCACGTACATCCCGATGAAGGACGGATTCGTGTACCTGGTCGCCATCATGGATTGGTACTCGCG
>Ga0265314_10001839_pt1 | contig 22785 bp, 18 predicted proteins | sample 4126metaG_FD_203106 | JGI IMG/M metagenome (GOLD analysis project Ga0265314, IMG submission 203106) | Rhizosphere microbial communities from Carex aquatilis grown in University of Washington, Seatle, WA, United States - 4-1-26 metaG | ecosystem: Host-associated > Plants > Roots > Rhizosphere >... | reverse complement strand
GGATTAACCAGGAGGTACGCACGCAGGGCGATCTTTTCGGCCGCGAGGAATTCGGCGGCCCTCGCAAACTGCGCCAGGTCGAACTTCTTATTCAGCTTTTCCAGCACCTGGGGGTGCGCCGTCTCGAGGCCCATTGCGACCTCGAGCGATCCGGGCAACAGGTCGCGCAGCACTCGCGCACGATCTCCAACGAGGAGCGGATGCGATTCCACGACCACATGGCGCGCGAAAGCGATATGTCGGGCGACCGGAGCGTAATCGGCCGGCGGGATCGCCGCGGGATCGAAGAAGCTCCCGCTGTTGTAGAGTTTCACCTGCACCGGGAGCGCCCCTTGGTCCGACCAGGTCCGAACCGCGATCTCCACCTGCCGCGGAATCGCCCCGTCCGGGACGGAATCCCGGGTGGTGTCCTTCCACAGGTCGCACATCAGGCAGCGCCAGGGGCATTCGCGGTTGGTCAATAGGACGACGCCGGAATCGGAGACGGCGCCGGAAGACAGGCGCTCCCGTTCGAGGAAGACGCCATGGGGCGCGTAGGGGTCGGGAACAGCGGGCCTTGGCGGGCGCTGAGCGAGAATCCAGGCAGTGCGGCCCCGCGTCGGGTACACCGAGGCCATGCTGCTCACTTGTAGATCGAAAGGTACTGCCTGCGGTAGTCGGGACTGGGAGGCACCATCTGACGGCGCAAGTTATCGACCGGGATCGCTCCGTGCTGGAAGCGGCGCTTAGCGAAGACAGGCATGTCGACGCCGAAATGCGCCTTGATGCCGCGCCGAGCGACCTCGCCCTTGAGCGAGTAGAGCCTGTCGACCGCCATCGCGCTTAGGGAGGCGAACGGGATGCCCTCGGCGACGGCGATCACCGCCGGCCGCGTGAACGGGCTGAAGCCCTCGAACCCGAACTGCCGCGCGGGCGCGTAGGTGCGAGCATAACTGCGGCTCAGACCGCCGCTGTACGTGAGCGAGTGCTTGATGCGGCCGACACCCCAGCCCTCCTGGTAGAGCATCAGGTTGTTCACCACGCTGCGGATCGTCAGCTCGGGGTTCTCCTCGATCGGGTAGTCCTTCAGGTTCTCGTCGCCGCCGTCCCCGTCCACAAGGTGCTTCCAATCGGGATAGCGGGCCCGGATTCCCCTGCACAGGGCGAGCCCCATCGAGGCGCATTCGACGTCGAGCGGCTTGTAATCCTCCAGGACACGCAGCGTCTCACCAACGTCGATCGACGCGGGATCCGCATCTATAGTCTCGAGGAATAGGCCGAGGCCAAGTTTCTCAAGAAATTCCCGCGCCTGGCGCACGTCGGGCCCTTCTCCGAAGTTCAGAGTGAACGCCTTGAGCCTCGCTGGGTTCAGTCCGAGCCGGCGCATGACGTGATAGACCGTCAGAAACACGGTTCCGCTGTCGACTCCACCGGAGAAGCAGACGCCTATCGGCTCCTTCTCCGGCAGGCTGGTGAGCCACTTGTCGACCTCACCGGAAAGGGCTCCGACATAGGCCTCGCCGATCACGTCGAGGTCTCCGGGGAGCGCGTTGCGCTCGGGCATGAAGAATCGCGTGTAGGTGGGGTCCGGATCTGGGCAGCCGATGAGCTGGAGTTCCACCACATAGTGCGCCGGCACCATCCGCGTGTAGCTCGGGTGGAACTGCGCATCAAGCCCCTCGCTCTTGAGCTGCCGGTGGATGGCGTCGATTCGGTCCGCGACGAAGAGCGCGGGGCCCTCGCGGCGCTTGGCAAGGAAGTAGCGCATCGGCCGGTCAAGCGAGCGAGCCATCCGCACTCGCTTGCCTTCCCGCGCGACGATGGCGAAGGAACCATCGATTTCCCGCACCGAGTCCGCGGAGCCACGGAGAACCCTCTCCCGCGCCTCCCCTACGGTCATGTTTCTCAGTCGAATGGTCGACGGATCGATTAGGTCGACGAGTCTTTCTATATAGTCGTCCATGGGAGCGGGAATTGAGTGATGAGAGCGAGCGCCGGGCAATTTCTAAACAGAGCCGATGGCCCCACCGCGGGGTAAAAAGGTGCTTCCGCAACGCATCCATATCAACGCAAAACGATCCGCCCATTTTCGCCGAGTGCGGAAATCCGCGCTCCGCCAATCTCCCGCACTTCACTTGATTTCGCCGGACGGTGAAGCGACGCTCGCATTCCACAACTGGGGCATAGCCGGACGGCAATCCGTGCGCGTGGTGTTGCAGAGGCTCCCGGGCAACCGACAGGCGGTAGGGGCGCGCGTCACGGAGGTGTATTCCTACGGCACGACACAGACTGCCGAGGGAGGCGCGGGTTCGGGCCATTACAGCCGGTCGACGGCGGCCTGATTCTTTGGCTCCTCAGAGCGAAATCCGCAGCGGCGCGCGCTAGTTAGTTGGCCCTCTGGCGCGATGACGGCGAATCCGGACTTTGTCGGTGAGACTCCGAGCACGCTGAGGCTTGTCGCGCGGGAGCATTGAGCGGCCGCGCAAGTTGGTCCCCGGCATGTCCGGCCACAGACGTTCCGCCATTCACCCCTGAGTTTGGCAATCCGCCACACTTAACTGTCAGTTTCAATTTCAATGGTTTAAAGGGACACTCCCCGATGTCCTGCATAACTGACCTAGTGTCGGTTTCAAAAAGGGCGGAATACGCAGCGACAGACTTCTCCGGGGCCGAGCTATCAGTCCCCCTACTGGGAGCCATCAGAACATCAGGAGCGCACGGGGCCCTATTGTTGCTTGATGCGGCGGCCCGCATTTTGCGCGTATGAAAAACCCCAAACGGAACACCCGATTTAAGGCCCACGGAGGCCCTGTGCTGCTTCTGCTCGCGCTGACGTTGTCGGCGTGCAAGCCAAAGTCCTACGAGCCGACTGCCGTGGCTGCGCCGCCTCCATCCTTCTCGGTCACTCCTCCGATACCCGCCGGCCCCAACGACCTGTTCGAGGATGTGACTGCCAAGGCGCGGATCGATTTCGTCCAGCAGTTCTGCGACGAGCGCATCGCCAACATCATCGAGTCCAACGGCTCGGGCATCGCGGTCCTCGATTTCGATAACGACGGCTACATGGACGTCTTTCTCGCCAATCCGGGCCCGCTCACAGGGGTGACCCATGAGAAGCCGGGAACCGAGCGTCAGCCCTGCCGCTTGTATCGCAACAACCGCGACGGGACGTTTACGGACGTTACCGAGAAGGCGGGGCTCGGTGGCGCGGGCTACGCCATGGCGGCCGCAGCGGCAGACTACGACGGGGATGGATTTACCGACCTCTATGTCGTCTGCGTCGGCAAAAGCTTCCTCTACCACAACAACGGTGACGGCACGTTCACTGACGTGACCGACAAGGCCGGAGTGGGAAACGTGGGAGGAACGGGAATCGGCGCCACATGGCTCGATGTGAACAACAGCGGCCGGCTGGATTTGTACGTCGGCAATTACCTCAAATTCAATCCGGACTATCACCTCTATTACAACCCGAACAGCTATCCGGGCCCTCTGTCTTACAAACCCGAGCGGGATATGCTCTTTATCAACAACGGAGACGGAACCTTCACTAACGCGAGTGAATCGGCGGGTATCTGGGCCCTGCCTCCTCATCGGACCATGTCCGTGCATGCATTGGACTACAACCGGGACGGCCATGAGGACCTCTATATCTGCAACGACGCGACCCCGAACATCCTTCTCATCAATGACGGCCACGGGCATTTTCATGACGAGGCGATGAGTCGGGGCGTTGCATTCAACGCCCTGGGCGAGGCCGCGGGCTCGATGACCGCCGCCATCGGCGACTGCAACGGCGATGGATTCACGGACTTTCTGGTCTCGCGCCTCGGATACGGCTCACTGTACATGGGCTCGGCTCAGGGCGATTGCGAAGATCGGATGATGGCCTCGGGCCTCGGCCCGATGACGGCGCAATACGTTGGCTGGGGAACCAACTTCATCGATTTCGACAACGCCGGGAAGCTGGACGCCTTTATCGCCAACGGAGATCCCTTCCGGATGGTGGGCTGGCAAAGCCTGCTCTTGGAGAACGACGGCCAGGGTAACTTCAGCAATGCCGTGGACAAGGGCGGCGCCTATTTCCGAACGCCGGTCCGGGCACGCCCAAGCGTCGTCCTGGACTATGACAACGACGGACGGATGGATCTGCTGGTGGGCCTGATGGGGGATCGGACGGTCCTTCTCCGAAACCGCGACAGCTCCGGCAACCATTGGATCACGCTGTCGCTGCGCGGCACCAAGAGCAACCCAGCAGGCTGGGGATCGTGGATAGAGCTGACGGCTGACGGTAAGACCTACCTTCAGGAGTGCCGTTGCCCTTCCGCCTACCTAAGCCAAGGGGATCCGCGGGTCCACTTCGGACTTGGCAAGACATCGATCGTGCAGCGGATCCAAATCAAGTGGCCCAGCGGCATGGTGCAGAACATGACCGACGTCCGCGTCGATCAGATCCTCAAGGTGACCGAGCCCCTACCCCGGTGAGCCTGCGCATAGCCATTGTCCTTGGAGTAGCGGCTTTCCAGCTTGCGGGTTGCAGCCCCGAAGCACCGAAAGGCTCCCTGGTCCTGACGGAAACACCCGTTGACGTGCCGCCCCCCCAATCCGCCACGGTGCTGGACGTCCGGTATCCGCCAGGAAGCCGGGTGGTTTTGTTAGTACCGCCATATCAAACCAACTCGGTTCGCGAGCTTTCCCGCGGGCTGGTCGCAGCGGGTGGTCCCTGCGTTTCCTGGGACGGCCGCTGGGTCTATTTCTCCGGCAAGAGCTCGGACGACGCAAACTGGCAGATCTACAAGGCCAATGCGGGTGGTGGTCAGCCCGAAGCGGTGACCCGGATGCCAGGCGGTGCAATGGACCCCGCCATCGCGGCCCACGGAGAGCTGCTCTTCAGCTCACCCGTTCCCCCAGCGGGCCAGCTATGGACCTCCCCGACGCCGGCCGCTCTCTTCGGGCAGATGCCCGGCCAGGCGCCCGGCCGCCTCTCATTCGGTCCGGAAAGTGCCGTTGCCGAAACTGTCCTGCGCGATGGGCGGATCCTCTTCGTGACCATGCAGGCCCGTGACAACAGCCACGCCCCGAGGCATCTCGGCCTTTTCACGGTCAACAACGACGGCACCGAGGTCACCGCCTATGCCTGCCAGGATGACGGGGCGGACATTGTCCATCGGCCGCGCGAGCTCGCAGACGGCCGGATTGCCTTCCTCGCCGCACGCAACGAGGAACATGAATTCGCGGGTTGGGCGGAATACGTGAGTCCGGCCGCTCCTTTTGCCACACGAAGCAACCTGTTCGCATTTCGGAGCGACACCTGCCGCTCGGTGGAGCCGATGCCTGATGACGGACTGCTTGCCTGTTTTAAAACGAGCGGCTGGGTCGGGCGTTCGATGGTGGCCAATGCGGCGGTCTTTCGGGTCGCGGCGGAAGCCCCCGAAATGGGCGTCCCGCTCTTTGACGATCCTCAATGGAACAGCATCGAGGCCACTCCCGTCGAAGCTCGGCCGGCGCCCGCCGGACATACGTCTGCTGTCATGCCGGGAGCTACTTACGGCACCCTGCTGTGTCTCAACGTCAACGACAGCAGCGGGCCCGCCGCCGACGGGAACCCGGCCCCCGCCGCCGAGCTACGGGTTTTTGTTTCGGTGGGCGGAGGACAGCAGCGCACCATTGGGACCGTGCCCGTTGATTCCGACGGATCCGTCATTGTACAGCTTCCCGTCGGCGTGCCGCTGGGCCTCGACACCCTAGACGCCCAGGGACATGTGCTCCGGCATCAGCCTGCATTCTTATGGCTGCGGCCGGGGGAGAATCGCGCATGCGTCGGCTGCCACGAGCCGCGCAATCATGCGCCTCGAAACTTTCGCCCGTTGGCAACCATGCACGGGCCCGCACATCTGGACTTCGCCGACCAAAAGGCTGCACCCCACGCATCCGCCCCATGACCCCGAATCGAACCATCCTTTTTGCGAAGTCGCTCGTACTCCTATTGGGAGCGGGAGCCGCATCCGGCGGGTACTACGGAATGCTGGCTCACGAACGCGTTCGAGCGGGCCAGCCCGGCCTCGCCTTTGTCTCCTGCGTCCACTGCCACCAACCCGGCTTGGACACGTTGCCGTGGGCGAAACCCCGGCCTCACCATGACGCTCCAGGCGGGATCGCGGTGTCACCAGACGGAAAGACGCTGTACATCGCCTTGGACGACAAGGACGAGGTCGCCGAGGCCGACGTGGCCTCGCTCACGGTGACACGCCGCGCGAAGGTCCCAGGGGGGCCGTTCGGCCTGGCGCTCGACGCGGCGGGCAAACGACTCTTTGTGGCCTGCCGGAACCAGGACAGGGTCGCGGTCATCGACACGCGCGACCTGAAGGAACTAGCCGCCGTTTCGGTGGGCATTGGCCCGACCGACATCGCATTTTGCCAGACGCCGGCCGGGGAACGGTTGATTGTCCCCAACTCCGGGAGCGACGACATCTCGGTGCTCTCGGTCTCACCACTGCGAGAGTTGATTCGGGCGGCAGCGGGTCGCGAGCCATATGCGGCCGCGATTTCCGGCGACGGCAGCCGCGCTTTCGTCGCCAACCGGTTGGCAGTCCATGAGCAGCTCCTGAGCCAGCCAGCCTCCGAGGTGACGGTCCTCGACCCTGCCAACGGGCACGTCATCGACCGTGAAGAGCTTCATTCGGCTCATTTGGCAGAAGGCATCACCGCTGTAGCGTCACGGGGTTGGATGCTGAATTCCATCGTCCGAGTTCGCAATTTGGTCCCGATTGCACAGGTGAAGGATGGTTGGGTCATGTCCACCGGAGTGGCGATCTCGGAGACGAATGGTGACGTGACGCTAGTGCCACTGGACGAGGCGAATGCCTATTTTTCCGATCCCTCTGGCGTCCTTGCCAGCCCAGACGGCAAGCGGGCCTTCGTGGCGTCCGGCGGCGCAGACGTGGTGACGGTCCTCGACCTCGACCGGTTGGGCGCTTGGCTGGCGCAAGCCGGCAAAGCGGAGCGCAGCGATGCCATCGAGGACATGGCGTTGTCTCACCACTACGTCGCCGCCCGTATTCCTACCGGAAGCAACCCCCAGCATTTGGCGCTTTCCCCGGACGGAAGCCGCCTGTTCGTGGCCGAACGACTCGAAGACCGGGTGCTCGTTGTGGACACCGCAAGCCTGAAGCCGGTCGGACGGATTGTGCTGGGAGACGGTGGGCTCGACGACCCGATCCGCATGGGAGAGCGGGTTTTCAAGAGCGCTCGTTACACGTTTCAAGGGCAATTCTCCTGCCGCTCGTGCCACCCGGACGGCCACATGGATGGGCTCTCCTACGATTTCGACGGCGCCGGTGTCGGCGACAACCTTCTGGCCAACCGAAGCTTGCACGGCGTGGCAGGCACGGAACCGTTCAAGTGGAACGGGAAGAACCCAACGCTGCAGTACCAGGATGGGCCGCGGTTTGCGCGGGTCTTGATGCGCACCGACCAGATCCCTCCGCCGCAACTGGACCAATTGGCGACGTTCATCAAGCACCTCCCGCCGACGCGCACAATGCCGTGGAGCCGGGTCGGCCAGCCGCTCACCCCCTCGCAGGAGCGCGGCCGCAAGATCTTCTTCGCGACGAAGCGCACAGACGGCACACCGATTCCCGTGGCGCGCCAGTGCCAGACCTGCCACCAACCGCCCCTGTTCACGAACCGGCTCCGCACCTCAGTCGGCACAAAGGGGGAACGCGACTCGTCGGACACGTTTGACACGCCACACCTGATCGGGGTCGGCGCAATGGCCCCCTATCTGCACGACGGCCGGGCGAAAACTTTGGAGGAGATTTGGACCATTTATCAGAAGGACGACTTGCACGGCGTCAGCAGCTATTGGTCCAAGGAGCAGCTGAACAACCTAGTGGAGTATCTCCAAACAATCTAAGTGACCAACATGAAAACCCAACATACTCCGTCAATTCGCATCGTAGCGGAATTTGCATTCATCCTTGCGTTTCTGTCGCCGGCTGGCGCATCCGCGCGTTCTGCGACATCACCCGCGGAGACTCCCAATATTCCGATACCTGTTGTTACGCGGTTTGAGAACTTCGGAGAGAAGGAGGGCCTCCCGTCGCACAAGGTGCATTCCGTGCTGAAGACCAAGGATGGCAGACTGTGGCTAGGCACCAACAACGGGCTGTGCGTGCGCGAGGTGGATGGCCGATTCCGCACCTACGGGATAAAGGACGGCCTCAGCCATTCGACCGTTTTGTGCATATCCGAGGACACCCGCACCGGCGATCTGTGGCTCGCGACCATGCAGGGATTGACGCGTTTCAGTGGGGGAAAGTGCACCGTTTTTACCCAGACCAACAGCGGCCTTCCGAACAACGTCGTCTATGGGGTGGCGGTCATCGGTGACACAGTCTGGACGGCCACCGCCGCGGGGACCGGTGCGTATGATCTCAAGACTAAGGGCTGGAAACTGTACGATCAGACCAACACGGTCATGAACGAGCCCTGGTGCTATTCCATAGCCCAGGGTGACGGTGTCGTTTACCTTGGTATCTGGGCCGGCGGGATCGTAGAGCACGATCCGCGCACTGGCACCTTCAAGGCCTATCGCGATCCCGATGGTGATTTCCACATCCAGTTGACGGCCGACAGCGGACCTGTCGTCGACGTTACATCCGGAGTCGCGTTCGATGAAGGCATTCTTTGGCAGGCATCCTATTTCGGGCTGTCGCGCTACGACACCAGGCAGGCCACCTGGCGGACCTGGGTGCAGGAAAAATCGCCTTTGCTCTCGAACTTCATCAACACGGTATTCGCCCATGGCCGTGTTGCATGGTTGGCGACCGATCGCGGCGCCTCGGTGACCGACGGCACCAGCTGGGTCAACTACACCGTCGATGAGAATGGCCGCGGCGCGGTCCGGACCTATCGGCCCGGGGTGGCACCCGAGACCCGCGCCATGACGACGGCGCTAACGGATGGCTTTGTGACAGCCATCTGGGCCGACGACCACGAAGCCTGGTTTGCCACCTCCAACGGCCTGAGTCACGGCATCTTCGCCGAGCCTCCAACCTCACCGACGGTTGCGTCGGTCCCCTAACCCAGCCCTCTGACTAGGAGCCTCTCATGAAAATCACCGGTTTATGTGTTTTGGCCATTGCCGCCGCAACTCCCGTTGGCGTTGCTTCCACTGCCGCCGCGGGTGATGAATCCGGCGCAGCTCCTCCTGCGGTATCCGCAGCGGCCGGATCTCCTTCGGCCGCCCAGGCATCTTCCCGCTTCATCTACGGAACCCCGGGCGAGGAGTATCCGATCTTCGGCGGAGTGCCGAAGGAGTTCTGGCCGTTCAGCAACGTCGAGCCGAATGAGCGCTACTTCGTCACCCGCATGCCGTTTCGGGGTCCCGGCCGCGACTACCCGCCTCCACCCGATCTGAAATCACTCCGAATCGGTCTGATCGATTCCCCAAAGTACGGCGCGAACTGGGACCGGAGCGAGCGCACGCGGGCCGGCATCATGCAGGCCATCGAGGAGGCGAATCAGGAACGCCAGCCTGGCGAACTGCCGTTTGAGCTGATCGAGCACGAGGGCGTTGCCCAATGGGGCGGTGCGGCGAATCTCGCCGCGCTCCTCGCAGACGAGAACGTCCTCGGCTACCTCGGTATGATCGACGGAACCGACGCGCACGTCGCGTTGCGCGTCACGCTCAAGACCGAGATTGTGATGGTCAACACCTCGGACCCGGACCCGACGCTGACCGAGACGCAGATTCCCTGGCTGCTGCGGGTTTTGCCCGACCAAAGGCAGGAGGAGTCGAAGCTGGCGGATCTGATCGTACGCCGGTGCGGCTGCCGGCGCATCGCCATCCTTCGCGCCGGTGACCGTTTCGCCCGGGTCGGCTCACACATGTTTAACGATTTCGTCCGGCGGCTGGGCTGCCCGGCCGTGCAGGAGCTGCTCTTCAGCCCCGGGAAGACCGACATCGCGTACCAGCTCGCCGCAATCAAGGAGGCTCAACCTGACGCTATCTTCTTTCTCGGCGAGCCGGCCGACGTCGGCCGCTTTATGAAGCAATTCCGAGATGCGGGGGTCAAGGCGCAGTTCTTTGGCTCCGACCTCCTTCTGGAGGACGGTTTCCTGAAGAACGCCGGCGCCGCTGCGGAAGGCACCATGTTCACCTGCCTCTTCGATCCCGCCCGCAAAGACCCACTCTGGGTCGCCTTTGTTGCCCGCTTTAAGGCCCGTTGGGGCCACGAGCCCGATGTCTATGCGGCCTACGCCTACGATGGCGCCCAGATAATGCTCAGCGCAATCCGCCGCGCGGGTCCGAACCGCTGGCGCATCCGCGATCTCGTGTGCAACCTTGACTATTACAAGGGTGTCACTGGCTGGATGCGGTTCGACGGCACCGGTTCCAATATCGCGCCCGTGCGCATCGTGCGGTACGAACATGGGCAGCCTGTTTTCGAGCCGCAGCCGGAATTCTCCCCCTCACTCGCCCAGGGCCTATAGCCCGATCAGGCCGTGCCCATCGGATCGCGCTGCCTGGTCGCCTGGCTGCTCCTTGCCCCGTTGGCAGGCGGCGCAGGTGCGCCCCAGGTGACGCTGGGGCTTGTGGCGCCGTCGTCCGAGGCAGATGCGACAAGCATTCTCCGAGGCGTGCAACTCGCGGTCGCCGAGGCGAACGATGCCGGCCGACCAACGGTCGGATTGGAGGTACGGAGCGAAAACGGCCAGTGGGGTACTGCCGGCAACGACGCTGTGTTCCTGGTCTCCGAGCAACACGTTGATGCGATCATTTCGCCTTCCGACGGTGCCGCGAGTCACCTGATTCTCCAGGTTTCCGGCCGCACCCGAGTGCCGGTGGCCAGCCTCTGCTCAGATTCGTCGGTCACGGATGCCGGAGTCCCCTGGAACGTACGCGTGGTTCCGCGCACCGATCAGGAGGTGGAAGCGCTGTTCGCAGCGGCGCGGCGACCGGATCGTTCGGCTCTCCATTGGTGGGCCGTTGTCCCAACGGGACGACCGGGGCGCGCCGTCCGCCGCGACATCGGAAGGGCTGCGCGTGCCACGGCAACCCAGTTGGACCAGATTCTGGATGCAGGCGGACCGACTACGGGCCTCGCCTCCCAGGTTCACCTGATCGTCGCGGCCGCTCCGGCCGGAGTGCTAATTTGGCTGCCGCCCTCGCAAGCGGGAGCGTTGGTCGCCCTGTTGAGGTCCGCGGGCTACCTCGGTCTTCTTGCCGGTCCCAGTCCGCTTGATTCGCCGGACTTCATCGTCGCCGCGGGCGCGGCCGCGGCCGGAGTACAGGTGACGGGTTACCGGGCGGACACCAATCTTGGCGAGCGGGCGGGGGCGTTCGAAGGCCAATTTCGGCGGAGCTATGGCGTCAGGCCGGACTTTAGTGCGGCGGCGGCCCACGATGCGGCGCGAGTGCTGATTGAAGCCCTGCGCCGCGCCGAGAAAGGCGCTGGCGATCGCCAATTTCCGCTTGCCCTCCCGACCGACGGAGTCACCGGTATTCTTCATTTTGACCAGTCCGGCAACCGCACAGACGCGCTCCACGTGCTGACCTGTCAGGAAGGCCGGTTTGTTCCCGTCCCCTCCTCCGCGCCGCAACCATGAGACCCCTGAATCGGATCACGCTGCCGGCTGTTGTCGCGATTGTCGCCGCGTTGGTTGTCTTCGTCCTTTCCACACGGGGCACCTCCGCGACAAACCCCAGCGAGGCTCCGCCGGCGCCCCCATCCACCAACGGGGCTATCAGCCCCCAGGACCAGGCCGACGCCCTTCACTTCGTCGTCGCGGCGGACCGGGAGCTGTATTGTGGCGAGTATATCGCGCGCCTGAAAGAGGGCGGATCGTCTCCGGACCTCTCCGCAGGCGGCAAGTCGGGTGAAGCGTGGCCCCTGCCGGAGGAGCTGCTTCGACGCGCTTCCGAGGCGATTCAAATCAAGGGTGCCGAGTTCAGCTATGCCCTGCGCTCCCTTAGTCCGATCGACCCGCGAAACGGCCCGCAGACCGAATTGGAACAACGCGGGCTCGCTTTCATCGCCAGCCACCCTTCCCAGAATTACTATGGTCAGGAGATGCTGGGCGGTCGGCATTACTTCACCGCCGTCTATCCGGATATCCCGGCCGTCGCCGCCTGCATCGAGTGCCACAGTCGGAAATCCCCTTCGGTCCCCCAACGCCACCAGGTTGGCGACATCCTGGGCGGCATTGTGGTGCGCGTCCCGCTGGAGTTCTGATTGCTGCTCCGAAGTGGCGGAGGGGGAGGGATTCGAACCCTCGGTAGGATTTCTCCTACACAGCTTTAGCAAAGCTGCGCTATAGACCACTCAGCCACCCCTCCAATTAAGGGGTCAGAGCCAACCTGCCAGCCAGTGCAAGGGCAAGGCCGTATTTGCCAAAGGCCGACTAGGCCATGCGCGATTCCCCCGAGCGGCGCCTTGGCGCCCTTTCGGTCACTCCTCGTCGTCCGTCGGCCGGTCGGTGTCCTCGCGGCAGTCGCTGATCACACGAAGCCAGATCTCCCGCAAGTCGAAGAGGCGCATGCGCATGTCGTCGCGCACCTTGCGGACAGCCTCGACGGCGTCGGCTTCCTCCGACCCGATATGGGAAAAGCACTCGTTGAGCGCGGAAAGCGCCCTCTTGAAGAGGCAGATCGCCATCGCGTAATCCCCGAAATCAAGGGCGTGGATCGCCATGACGGCCTGCTCCTCGCAGCGGTGAAGGGCCGAAATGTACGAAATCGCCAGGGGCTGGGGAATCCTCCCGGGCACCGATGCGGTCACCTCCCACGAGCGGCGCAGGCTCAGGAAGAGCGCCTTGGTGGCGATGTAAACGGGGTTCTTCTGGAGGGTGTAGATCTCGTCCGAGAACAGCACCTTGTCGGGGATCTCGCGCTCGTCCGGCTCCTCCGCCTCGGTGCGGTCCCACCCCATCTTGTCCGCGACCTCGTCGATCCTCTCCGGACCGGGCTTCAGGGATTCGTAGAAGCCCAGGTAGCGCTGGATGGCGCTCTCCTGCTCGCGGAGGTAGACCTCCCAATCAAATTCGTTCCAGGCTAGATCCCCGTTCTCTTCCCACTCGTTCTCCGAGAGGTTGTCAGAATCGAAATCGCTCATCTGTTGGTGCCGACCGTCGCCCAGTTTGCTGGCCTAGGCAAATAAAATCCTCCCCGGTTGCCTACCCCCAACGCCCCCAAGAGTTTGATGGTTGAACGGCCGGCCCGGCGCTGCGTAGGCTTCCCATCCCATGCCGGAGATCCACCACGAAGTCGCCTACTTCACGGGCCGCGTCCAGGGCGTCGGATTCCGGTACTCGGCATTGCAGGTGGCGAAGGAATTCGAGGTGTCGGGCTTCGTGCGCAACCTGGCGGACGGCAGGGTGCACTTGGAGGCCGAGGGGGCTCGCGACCAGGTCGAGGCGTTCCTCGCTGCGCTTGAGGAGAGGATGCACGGCTACGTGAGGAAGGTGGAACGCGTCTCGGGCGCAAGGGAGCCCCAGTTCCAGGGATTCTCAATCAGGTGACCGGGGCCGCCGACACACCGCCCGCATGGCGGGTCTGGATCTCCGCGATGCGCGTGCGCACGCTCCCCGCCGCCGTTTCGCCCGTCGTCGTGGGCACGGCGCTCGCGATGCACGACCACCGCCCGCTTCCCGCGGCAGCCGGCCTCTGCCTCGCCTTCGCCGTCCTCGTGCAGATCGGGACCAACTTTGCGAATGACTACTATGACTTTGTCCACGGGGCGGACAACGCGACGCGCGTCGGGCCAAGGAGGGCGGTGGCCTCGGGCCTCGTCACCCCAGGGGCGATGCGGGCTGCGATGGTCGGCGTGTTCGCCGCGGCGTTCCTGGCGGGGCTGGGCCTCATCCACTGGGGCGGACCCTGGATGCTCGCCATCGGGCTAGGCAGCATTGCCTGCGGGGTGGCGTACACGGGCGGACCCTGGCCACTCGGCTACCACGGCTTCGGCGATCTCTTTGTCTTCATCTTCTTCGGGCTAGTCGCCGTCTGCGCGACGTACTTTGTGCAGGCCGGCCCCCTCTCGCTCCACTCGGTGCTCGCCGGCGCCGCCATGGGTGCCTTGTCGGCCAACATTCTACTGGTTAACAACTACCGGGACGCCGAGACGGACGCCGCGGCGCGCAAGCGAACCCTCGTGGTGCGGTTTGGAAAGCGCGCGGCAAGGATCCAGTTTGCAGCCTGCCTTGTGGTCGCCCTGGCCGTTCCCTTCGTCTTCTGGGCCACGGGCTACCGGGCATGGTGCCTATTGCCCGTCGCCCTTGCGCCCCTGGCATGGATGCACCTGCGCCGCCTGGTGCCGGGGGCATCCCCGGCCGACCTCGTAGCCCTCCTGGGGGACACGGCCAAGCTGACCGCGCTCTACGCGGGTCTGTTCGCAGCGGGCGTTCTCCTCTGAGAACCGGGCGGCCTCAAAGCTGGGCCGCGAGCTTTGTCTTCAGCGCCGCCTTCGGCAGGAGTCCCACGATCTGCTCGATCACCCGGCCGCCCTTGAAGATCAGCATCGTGGGGATGGCGCGAATCCCGTACTCGGCCGCGATCGCCTCGTTCTCGTCGATGTTCACCTTGGCGATCGAGATCTTGCCGTCGAATTCGGAGGCCAGTTCGTCGAGCACCGGGGCGATGGCCTTGCAGGGCCCGCACCAGGGCGCCCAGAAATCAACGAGCAGGGGCGTGGCGGACGTGGCGACGGCGTTCTTGAAGGTGTCGGTGGTGAGGGCGGTGATCTTGTCGGACATGGTGTTGGGAGTCAAATGATGCAGCGAAGGCGGCCAATTGCAAATGCGGGCGTCACCGCGGCGACGACTTCTTGATGATGTCCGCCAGCTCCACAGGGCGGATCTCGCCCAGGTGCTTTCCGCGCTTCTTGAGGACCTCGAAAGTCTTTACCACGGTCTCGGTCATGCGCTCGTGGGTCTCTGCGGACCCCCCAAAGATGGCAAACTGCTCGCCGGTCGTCACGCGCTTGTGCCCGTCGTCATTGTCCAGGCCAAGCCCAAGCAGGGCGGCGGGCCTACGAGTCGGTTTCTTCTTGGTCACAATTCCACCGTGGCCACGTCGGCCGCGGATTCAAGCGGGTTTTCGTCCGGGGTCGCCTCGCAGACGATGTCCGTGAACGCATCGTTCTGCCGCAGGCGCATCTTGCGCAGGCGGGTGAGCTCGAGCACCGCAAGGAAGGTGGCGACGAGCCGCCTCAGGGAGACCGCCGTGTCGAACAGCCGGGAGAAGACGAAGGTCTTCTCCGTGCGCATCCTTTCGAGCAGCCACTCCATCTGGTCGGCCACGGTCACGACCTCGTCGTGGATCTCGCCGACGACGAGCTTCTCGGCAAGCCGCCTAAGGACCAGGTTGAAGGTGTTCCAAAGCTCGATCCGGTTGACCCCCCTTAGCGGCCGGTCGAGGGAATCCGCGGGGCGGTGCGAGAGCTGGCGCTCCATCAGGTCGCGCTGCAGGCGCGCCATCTCCGACAGGCGCAGGGACGCATCCTTGAACTTCTTGTACTGGAGCAGCTGGTGGACGAGCTCCCAGCGCGGGTCCATCTCGTCCTCCCCCTCGGCGTTGGGGTCCACGGCATGCTGGCCCTTGGGCAGGAGCATCCGGCTCTTTATCTCCATTAGCGAAGCTGCCATGACGAAAAACTCCCCTGCTACTTCAAGGTCGAGCTGCTGCATCGAACGGAGCACCGCGACGTACTGTTTTGTCACCGACTCTATCGGTATGTCGTAGATATCAATCTCGTTCTTGCGTATGAGGAAGAGCAGCAGGTCGAGCGGTCCTTCAAAGACTTGCAGCTTGATGCGTAGGTCGGCTTCGGGGAGCACGGTTTTGAGTGTTGGAATGGCATCCCGCGGGAGGCGACCTTTTTCTCAGAATGAGGTGAACGATTGACAGGCCACGGTGTGACGCCTTGAAATCACCCTTTCGTGCACGGCGTATACCGTGCGTTTTTTAAATATATCACCACCCCCATGCCTGCAAAATCCAAGTCCAAGAAGGCCCGCGCTAAGCTCGCGGCTTCGCCCAGGAAATCAGCCTCCCTAAAGGCTCCGAAATACGTCTACACGTGGGGCGCGGGGAAGGCCGACGGGAACGGCGGGATGAAGCCCCTCCTCGGAGGCAAGGGAGCGAACCTGGCGGAAATGACCCGCATCGGCCTGCCGGTGCCCGCGGGTTTCACGATCACTACCGAGGTCTGCACCTACTTCTACGCCAACCGCCGCACCTACCCGAAGTCCCTCCAGGCCGAGATGGAAGCCGGCATGAAGAACGTCGAGAAGATCATGGGCTACAAGTTCGGCGATTCCGTCGGCTTCCCGCTCCTTGTCTCCGTGCGCTCCGGCGCCCGCGACTCGATGCCCGGCATGATGGACACGATCCTCAACCTGGGCCTAAACGACCAGACGGTCCTTTCCCTGGCCGCCGCCACCAAGAACGAGCGCTTCGCCTGGGACTGCTACCGCCGCTTCATCCAGATGTACGGGGACGTCGTCCTCGGGGTCCAGAAGAAGGAGGGCGAGGACCATGAGCCGTTCGAGACCGTGATCGAGGGCTACAAGCACGAGAAGTACCACACGAACATCGAGGACTCGAAACTCACGGCCGCCGACCAGCAGGAGCTCGTCGTCCGCTTCAAGGCCCTCGTCCTCGAGCGCTCGGGCAAGGTGTTCCCGAACGACCCGTGGGACCAGCTGCGCGGCGCCGCCGGCGCCGTCTTCGGCTCCTGGATGAACGACCGCGCGATCGTCTACCGCCGCAAGTACAACATTCCCACCGAGTGGGGCACCGCCGTCAACGTGCAGGCCATGGTCTACGGAAACACCGGCGACACGTCGGGCTCCGGAGTCGCGTTCACGCGCAACCCGGCCAACGGCACGAACGAGTTCTACGGCGAGTTCCTGATCAACGCCCAGGGCGAGGACGTGGTCGCCGGGGTGCGCACGCCCGAGCCGGTCCTCAAGCTTAAGGACCAGATGCCCAAGTCCTATGCGGAGCTCCTCAGGGTGCGCTCGATCCTCGAGAAGCACTTCAAGGACGTCCAGGACATCGAATTCACGATCCAGGACGGGAAGCTGTACATGCTCCAGACCCGCAATGGGAAGCGCACGGCCATGGCTGCCCTCAAGTTCTCGATCGATATGGTCAAGGAGAAGCTGATCGACTGGAAGACCGCCATCCTTCGCAACCCCGCGGACCAGCTCGAGCAGCTCCTGGCGCCCGTCTTCGACCTAAACGAGGTCAAGAAGGCCAAGGTCATCGCGACGGGGCTGCCCGCGGGCCCCGGCGCCGCCACCGGCAAGATCTTCTTCAACGCCGACCGCGCTGTGGAAGCCGAGAAGAGGGGCGAGAAGGCCCTCCTCGTCCGCGTCGAGACCTCCCCCGAGGACCTTCGCGGCATGATCGCTGCCGAGGGCATCCTGACCGCGCGCGGCGGCGTCTCCTCGCACGCGGCGCTCGTCGCCCGCCAGATGGGCAAGGTCTGCGTCTGCGGCGCCGCGGCCCTCCACATCGACTACGACAAGAAAACCGTATCGGTGTCCGGCCAGACCTTCAACGAGGGGGACTTCCTCTCGATCGACGGAACCCTCGGCGTCGTCTACGCCGGCCAGATCAAGACGGCTCCCTCGGAGATCGTCGCGGGCCTCGTGAACAACGACAAGGCCGCCCAGGCCACGGAGAAGTTCAAGAACTACAGCCAGCTGATGAAGTGGTGCTCCCAGGCCACGAAGCTCTCGGTCCGCACCAACGCGGACACCCCTGAGCAGACGCAGAACGCCCTCGCGTTCGGCGCCGTCGGGATCGGGCTCACCCGCACCGAGCACATGTTCTTCGAGGGAAACCGCATCGACGCGATGCGCGAGATGATCCTCGCCGACACCGTGGCCGACCGCGAAACGGCCCTCGCGAAGCTCCTGCCCTACCAGCGGGCCGACTTCTACGGGATCTTCAAGGCCCTCAAGGGCCTCCCGGCGACGATCCGCTTCCTCGACCCGCCGCTCCACGAGTTCCTCCCGAACTCCGCCGAGTCGCAGGCCGACCTCGCCAAGAAGCTCAACATCCCGGCCGAGAAGATCACCAACCGGGTGCACGAGCTCCACGAGTTCAACCCGATGCTCGGCTTCCGCGGCTGTCGCCTCGGGATCAAGTACCCCGAGATTACCGCCATGCAGGCCCGCGCCGTCTTCGAGGCGGCCGCCGACGCCACCAAGGACGGCTTCAAGGCCAAGCCGGAGGTCATGATTCCCCTCGTCGGGTTCAAGCGCGAGCTGGACCTGCAGGTCGCCGTCGTCCACCAGGTGGCGAAGGCGGTCCAGGCCGAGAAGAAGATCAAGATCGCCTACTCGGTCGGGACGATGATCGAGATCCCGCGCGGCGCCCTCACCGCCGACGAGGTCGCCGAGACGGCGGAGTTCTTCAGCTTCGGAACGAACGACCTCACGCAGACCTGCCTCGGCATGTCGCGCGACGACTCGGGCTCGTTCCTCGGCGCCTACCAGGAGGCCGAGATATTCAAGAAGAACCCCTTCGCCTCGATCGACCAGACCGGTGTCGGCCAGCTGATGAAGATCGCGATCGAGAAGGGATCCAAGACGCGTCCCGGGATCAAGCTCGGCATCTGCGGCGAGCACGGCGGCGACCCCGACTCGGTGAAGTTCTGTCACCGCCTCGGTCTCTCCTACGTGTCCTGCAGCCCATACCGGGTTCCGGTGGCCCGTCTCGCCGCGGCGCAGGCCGCGGTCGTCGATCTCCAGGCCAAGAAGTAAGCCCTGTCAGGAGGAGTGACCGCCCAGCACGAAAGTCTCGGCGGTCTCTCCCCGCGGCAGTGGAAGTCAGGCGCCGCCGCCTGGCTCGGCTGGCTCTTTGACGGGCTGGAGCTGCACCTTTACACGCTGGTCGCGACGCCGCTCGTCCTGCACCTGCTCGGTGCGCACGGGAGCAGCGACCCGGCCGTTAAGCAGAAGAGCGCCTACATCCAGGCGGCGTTCCTTGTCGGCTGGGCGCTCGGGGGCGCCTTCTTCGGGCGCCTCGGGGACCGCATCGGACGCAGCCGCGCCCTCTCCCTTACAATCCTCACGTACGCCCTGTGCACGGGCCTGTGCGCGGCCGCCCAGACCTGGTGGCAGCTCATGCTGTTCCGCTTTCTCGCGGCCCTGGGGATCGGCGGGGAATGGGCGGTCGGCGCGGCGCTCCTTGCGGAGACGTGGCCGGCCGACTGGCGCCCCTGGCTGTCCGCGGTCCTCCAGACGGCCGTGAACCTCGGGATACTGGTCGCCGCGGGCCTGGTGACGCTCCTTTCATTCCTGCCCCACCCGCCCTCCGAGAGGTGGGTGTTCCTAATCGGGGTCGCCCCGGCGCTCATGGTGTTCTGGATCCGCGCGCAGGTGCCCGAGTCCGAGGCGTGGAGCAAGGCCGACACCGAGACCTCCGCAAGGCCCGGGCTGCGCGACCTGTTCCGGGGGAGCGTGGCCCCGATCACGCTCCACACGAGCGCCGTGTGCGCCCTGAGCCTCTCGGGGTGGTGGCTCTTCCAGTTCTGGCACCCGCAGCACCTTCGCCGGCTCCTTGAACTCTCCGGGGCCTCTCCGGGTGAGCAGACCCGCTCCGTCTCGGCGGCGTTCTTCCTCCTCAACGCCGTCGCGGTCGCGGGCAATTTCGCGGCGGGCTGGCTTGCGAGCCGCGTCGGGAACAGGAGGGCCATGACCGTCATGTTCGCGGGCATGTTCCTTGCCATGGTGGGAGGGTTTGCCATCCCGAGGGGTTTCTCCGAGATGGCGTGGCTCTGGATGCCGCTCGTGGGGTTCTTCTCCGGCGTCTTCGGCCTGTTCACGATGTACCTCCCCCCGCTCTTTCCGACGCTCCTAAGGACGACGGGGGCCGGCTTCTGCTACAACATCGGTCGGATCGCCGCCGCCGCCGCCTCGCTCGTCTTCGGGTGGCTGGCCCCGGTCGGCGACTACCGGACGGCCCTCCTCGCGGCGAGCGGGCTCACCTTGGCGGCCACCCTGTGGACCCTGCGGCTCCCGGCCGACGCGGCGTAGGGCCTCCCCGCTCGCGGCTTGTCTTCGGGCAGCTCCCCCCGCTTTCTCTCTCAGCATGGGATCAGGAACGGCCCCGCACCGGCTTTTCATAGGCACCTACACCCGGGCGGCGAGCCGCGGGATCTACGCCGTCTCGCTTGACAGCGAGACCGGAGCCCTGGGCGCCCCGGAATTGACCGCCGCGGCCCCCAATCCCACCTTTGTCGCGCTGTCCCCCGACCGGCGCTTCCTTTACGCCGTCTGCGCGGGCGACGCATGGGCCTCGTCGTTTCGGGTCGAAGCGGCGACGGGACGCCTGTCCCCCGTCCAGCAAAGGGAGCCCGGCAGCGGTCCGACCCCCTGCCACATCGCCGTCGACTCCTCGGGGACGGTCGCCATCGCCGCCAACTATCACCTGGGCCTCGCGGCGGCCATCCCGCTTGGGCCAGACGGCGCCCTAGGGGAACCTAGGGTCGTGGCGCATTCCGGTTCTGGCCCGCACCCGAGCCGCCAGACACAGCCCCATGTCCACTCCGCGAACTTCTCGCCCGATTCCAGGTTCGCGATCGTGTGCGACCTGGGTCTCGACCGAATCTACACCTACCGGGTCGACCGAACGGGCGTGTCGCTGGAGCCGGGCGACCCCCCTTTCGTGGAGACTGCGCCGGCCTCGGGCCCCCGACACATTGCCTTCGGGATCGGCGGCAGGCACGCCTATGCCATCAACGAGCTCGACAACACGGTGGTCGCCTACGACTACCTGCCGTCGAACGGGGGCCTGGTGCGCCTCCAGGCGGTTTCGCTGCTGCCGGCCTCCTACGCGGGCGAGGCGACCGCCGCCGAGGTCCGGGTGCACCCGAACGGGAGGTTCGTCTACGGCTCCTGCCGCGGCCCGGACACCCTCTCGGTGTTCTCCGTTCACGGCCCGACGGGGACCCTCACCCCCGTGGAAACCGTCCCCTGCGGCGGCCGCGGGCCAAGGAGCTTCTCGATCTCCCCGGACGGAAGGTGGCTCGTCTGTGCGCACCAGGACTCGGGAACGCTGTGCACCTTCGGGGTGGACCCGGAAACGGGCCGCCTGAAGGGGGTCGCGGGAACGGTCCCGGTGTCGATGCCCGTCTGCGTGGTGTTCCTGGACTGACGCCCGCGCCGCCCTAGGGAACCTTCAGCACCGTCTCGATGGCGCCCAGCACGCCCGCCTGGCTGAACGGCTTTTCCAGCAGGAAGTGGGCCCCGAAGTTCTTCGCGATCCTAAGGTACGAGTCGCGGGCAATGTGGCCCCCTCCCGACATCGCGATGATCTTGATCGCCGGGTACTTCTTACGGACCTCGGTGATGAACTCGAGCCCGTCCCTCTCCGGCATCAGCAGGTCCGTGATGATGACGTCGACCGGGTGGGCCGCCAGGAGCTTCGGAGCCTGGACCCCATCCTCCGCCGCCATGACGGCGTACCCGGCGGCCTCAAGCATCATGCAGAGCAGCTCCCGGATTCCGGGTTCGTCATCGACGACAAGGATCGAGCATGAAGAGGGCATTAGGTTGCCATATTCTTCGTTGAGGGTAGGTTCTGCTGCGCTCGTGGGCAAGCCCATGTGCTATAAATCCTCTCCCCGATCCCATAGATGGCCGATTTCCTCCCCACCCAGCCCAAGGCTCAGCGAGCGTTCCTGATCGGCGTCCAGACGCCGGAGATGCCCGAGGGCGAAGGCGAGGAGCTCCTGGCCGAGCTGACGGAGCTGGTCGAGAACCTCGACCTTTCGATCGTCAGGTCGGTTTCGGTCCGGCTTAGGTCCCCCTCCCCCGCACTCTTCCTCGGCAAGGGAAAGTCGGAGGAATTGGCCGCGATGGCGAAGGAGGACGGGGCCGAGGTCATCGTCTTCGACTCCGCGCTTTCCCCCGCCCAGCAGCGCAACTGGGAGGAGCTAGCGGGCATGGCGGTCATCGACCGCCAGGAGGTCATCCTCGAGGTGTTTGCCGACCGAGCCCACACGAGGGAAGCCGTCCTGCAGGTGGCCCTCGCCCGGATGGAGTACTCCCTTCCTCGCCTGACCCGGGCGTGGACCCACCTCTCAAGGCAGCGAGGCAAAGGCGCCATGGGCGGCGAGGGCGAGACGCAGCTCGAGCAGGACCGGCGCGTCGTCCGCAACCGGATCGCGCACCTGAAGGAGGAGATAGCCCAGGTCGTGCGCCAGCGCGGCGTCCAGCGGACCCGGCGGGTTCGGGTCCCGCTCCCCACGGCCTCCATTGTCGGCTACACGAACGCGGGCAAGTCGTCGCTTCTGAACACGCTGACGGGTTCCACCGTCCTGGCGGAGGACAAGCTTTTCGCGACCCTGGACCCCACGACCCGCCAGCTCCTCCTGCCCGGCAACCAGAAGCTCCTCCTCACGGACACCGTGGGGTTCATCCGCCGGCTGCCGCACGGGCTCGTGGAGGCGTTCAAGGCGACCCTCGAGGAGGTCCTGGTCGCCGACTTTCTGATCCACGTGGTGGACCTGACGAGTCCGCATTTCGAGAAGCACCGGGCCACGACGCTCAGCGTCATGGCCGAGCTCGGGGCCGGCGACAAGCCCGTCGTGAACGTCTTCAACAAGGTGGACCTTGCAGACGCGGTCGAGGTGCGGGCGGCCAGGCAGGCCGTGCCGGACGCGCTCTTCGTGAGCGCGAAGACCGGCGCCGGAATCGACCTCTTGATCGAGCGCTGCCGGGAGATGATCGCCCACAGCTTCGGGACGGTCACCCTCCTCGTGCCCCATGGGCGCTACGACATTG
>Ga0265314_10001838_pt1 | contig 22805 bp, 27 predicted proteins | sample 4126metaG_FD_203106 | JGI IMG/M metagenome (GOLD analysis project Ga0265314, IMG submission 203106) | Rhizosphere microbial communities from Carex aquatilis grown in University of Washington, Seatle, WA, United States - 4-1-26 metaG | ecosystem: Host-associated > Plants > Roots > Rhizosphere >... | reverse complement strand
TGGCGAAAGGCGCGCGTATATCGCCGCCATTGCAGCCATTCGTTGGCGAATTCCAGCGTCGGCGAAAAATCCTGCGAAGGATTGAAGTATGGCGTGCCGGCAAGCGAATTGCGCGATGCATACAGTCCGCCCGTAATCTCGAGTTTATAAACCGGCCCGGCGATCACGCGCTCGGTCCAGCGCGCGTACGCGGCGTCGCGGCGGTTGCTGTCGCTGAAATCCATGTGCGTGTAGGTAAGCGCCGCGCTGCGTGATTCATGGGCCTGCCAGATCACCTCGCCCGAGCCGAGCCGCGCATTGATGCCGGCAAGCCGCGCCTGCAAGGGCGTTTCGTTGGCCGTCGAATCGAGCGTGCCCCGGAAGGTCCAGTAATCATTGGGCGTAACGGCCAGTGACGCGGCCGCTCCGGTTCTGCCGCCGTTCACGTCTTGCGTAAGCTCGCCGGTGGCGGTGATCAGCGGCGAGCGGTATTCGAGGCCGGCGCCCGCGCGGTTCCACCGCCCGGTGCCATTGTCGAACTTGGCTTCCGCGGCGTAGGCATGGGCGAAGACTCTGTAGTTATAGGCAAGCGGGCTCGAATACAGCCGCGTGTCGACCGCGTAGTCCTGCGTGCCCGCCGGTCCGCCGCCGCTCGACCTGCCGAACGTGCCGTCGACGATCAGCTCGCGCATGTCATGCACCTGCGACAAGCGCGCGGCACGCACCACGCGCCCGTCTTCCGCGTCCACCGCCTGCGCCAGACCCAGCGCCCGCTTGGCATTGCGATAATCGCGCATTTCCAGCAGCGCACCGGCGCGCTCGCCGAGCGCGCCGCCGTTGTCGGGCTCGACGGCGAGTATCCAGTCGAGTTCCTGCACCGCCTTGCGCGGCCAGCCGCGCGCGCGCATCGAACTCGCGTAGTCGGTGCGGATGTCCATGTTGTACGGCGCGCGATCGGACAATTCGTGCAGGCGCTGCTCGGCGTCGCCGACGCGATTCGCGAACAGCGGCGCCATCGCGCGCGCGGACTGCACACGCGCGTACGCCGGATTCTCGCGGATGGTCGCCGGGCTCCACGCATCTATCCACTGCGGCGTGATCGCGACCGCGCCGTCTATCTCTTTGAGCGCCGCCGCATGGTCTTCGCTTTCGGCGAGCGCGTAAAAAAGTCCGATCCGCGAACCCAGATTGTCAGGGTCCGTGGCCAGCGCCGCGCGATACAGATCGCGCGCCTTCTCCGGCTGCTCGAGATAAAGGTACGCCGAGGCCGCTGCAGACTCGGCATAAGCAGGCACGGGTGCGGCACGCGCCGCCAGCGCTTCATACAATGCAACTGCGTCGCGCATCCGATAACGCTCGCGCAACGCGCTTATGCGATCGAGTGCCAACTGGCGTTCGGTCGCGGTCAACTCCGCGGCGGGATCCAAAGCGCGTTGTCCTGCCGCGTCGCTGTCGGCGAGCGCGCGGTCGAGAGCGGCGAAGCGCGCCGGCCCTTTACCCGTATCGGCTGCAATCGCCCCCCAGCGGATTTGGTGCGCAGTGCGGTCGGCAGCGATTGCCGCACGGTCCTCGGACGCGAGCACTCCGGGATTGCGATCGGCGAGTTCGATGGCGAGCTGCGGCGCGCCAAGCCGCGCGAGCGTCTGGATTTTGCCGCGCAGAGCGCCGCGATGCGCGGGTTCCAGCGCGAGTATCGTTTGATAGGCGGCCAGCGCGCCGAAGTAGTCGCGCCTGGCGGTCGCAATGTCGGCAACCGCTTCGAGCACGTCGATGCGGCGCGGGTTAGCCGCGCGCACTTGTTCGATCAATGCGGTTGCATCTTCAAGCTTGCCGGAGTCGGCGAGCGTGCGCGCCAGCCCGATTTGCGGATCCACCCGGTCGGGAAAGCGCGCGATCGCTTCGCGATACAGCGTTTCGGCCAGCGCGAATTGCCGCGTGACGCGCGCCGACGCAGCGAGGCCCTCGATCACATAGGAAGGCGCGGCGGCGCGATCGATGCGGTCGAGCAATGCAAGGGCGGCAGGATGATCGCCCGCCCAGCCGAGCACGACGGCGTAATCGCCGAGCACGTCCTGGCGCTGCGGAAAGCGTTCGACCAGCGAGCGCAGTGTAACAAGCGCCTGCGCGGCTTTTCCCTCACGCGCCTGTTCGATCGCATTGCGGTATTGCGCATCCGCGGTCTCGACCCTGACGGCATCGATACGGTCGGCGGGATATGCAGCGCCTCCGGCGCAGGCAATGATCAACACGCCTGCCATCAGCGCACTCTTTGTTCTCAAGTATCCATCCCTTAAAATCGCCGGCGACAAGCCGGGTGGTTAAGCGGCGATGCTTCCGCCACTGCGAATTACTTCGTCGTTACAAGCGTCAGGCCGCCGTCGCCTTCCCAGCGCTGTTCGGCGGACAAGTCCGACCGTTCAAACCGGCGCGCGACTTCGGGCCAATTCACCACCGGCCACCAGCCGTGCAAATAGTCCGGACGCCGGTTTTCATGTTTGAGGTAGTAGGCATGCTCCCAGACATCATTGACCAGCAAAGGGAAGTGGCCCTGCATCAGGGGATTGCCGTGCCCGGAAGTGGCAACCACCTCCAGCCTGCCGCCGTCCTGCTGCGCTCTCACCAGCCAAACCCAGCCCGAGCCGAACACTTTCTCGCCCGCTTCGTCGAAGCGGGTCTTTAATTTTTCAAGACCGCCGAAGTCACGCTTGATCGCGTCGGCCAGCGCGCCTGCCGGTTCACCGCCGCTGCCGGGAGTCATCGCCTTCCACAACATGCTGTGATTGACGTGGCCGCCGGCATTGTTTTGAACCGCGGTGCGCGCGGCTTCCGGCACCTTGTCCAGGTTGAGCAGCAGCCAGATTGCCGAGCGCTCGCGCAACTCGGGATATTTTTCCAGCGCCGCATTCAGCTTCTCCACATACGACGCGTGGTGCTTGTCGTGATGCAATATCATCGTGCGCGTGTCGATGTGCGGTTCGAGCGCCGCGTGGTCATACGGTAAATCCGGCAGCACATGCTTTGAGTGGCTCGTTGGCGAATTGTCCATGATGGCCCTGGTTAGTCGCGCATCAAACGGGCACGGACATTACGCCGGCCGTCGTGAGAATTCGATCAGATCCTTCCCGTCAACAACAGGATCACCAATATCAACACCAGCAGTCCGACGCCGCCGCTGGGGCCGTAACCCCAGTTACTGCTGTGACCCCAGGTCGGAAGCACCCCCACCAGCGCCAGCACCAGTACAATCAATAGAATCGTTCCGATACTCATTTTGTATCTCCCGGTTTTTGCACCCGGCGTGCAAAGCACGCTGCGGTGGTCGTGCGACTGTCGATGAAAGGGATTCTCGTCCAAGGCGGCGTTCCGCTCTGTTCGTTATCGTACATACCGCGCGACAAATTTCCCTATGTGCGCAACCGCACGGAGCCGGCGCCCGTTTCAGCGTAAACATTGCTCGGCGCCAGGCGTTATTTCTTTCACCAGCGGACGCGAGTCCAGGAGTCCACGCATCATGAAAAATCCCCTCATCATCGGCATTGCGCTGCTGGTCATCGGCGCCGCGGTACTCGGTTACGACCATTACAGTTACACGACAAACGAACAGGTTCTCCAGATCGGCCCGATCACCGCGACCGCCGAGAAAACGCATACGGTGTCGTTCCCGCCGATCCTCGGCTGGCTGCTGGTCGGCGGCGGCGTATGCCTGCTGATCTTCGGCATCTCGAAGAAAAACTAGACTAAGGACATCATCATGACCATCAACCTGGGGCTTACCCCGCTCGTCTCGCTGATCGCCGGTATACTGATACTGGTGATGCCGCGGCTTTTGAATTACATCGTGGCTTTTTACCTGATCATCATCGGCGTCATCGGGCTCTTCGGCGGCGGCAACTATCACTTTTGATCGCCGGCCGCGCGGGTGCCTGCGCGAACCCTGCGAATCGACTACGGAGAACTACCAATGCTCGTGACATTTCACAGCGATGCGTGGAGCAGCATCATCATGGACCGCGCAATCGCGATAACGCTGCTGAAGATGACGGGTCACAGCGGCACCGTGCCCAGCGCAATACTCGCTGCCGACATTCCGGCCGCACTCGCCCGCCTCAATCAAGGATTGGCCGCCGCCGAACCCGCAGACGGCAAGCGTGACCTGCCGCATCGCGCCAACGACACTGACGAACCGGAACCCGTAGGGATACGGCTGCGCGCCTTTCCGCTGATCCAGATGCTGACGGCCGCGGCAACCCAGGGACGCGACGTCACATGGAACGAAGGCGCATCCGTAGTTTAGGTGCTCCCGCGCGGCGCAACGCCGACTGAGGTGCGAAATCAACGGGTGAAACCGTCGAATCCGCCCACGCCCGCTTATTGCAACCGCCTCAATCCGCTACCGGCGCGCTGCCAGGTGCGCCCATAAATTCATCGAGCTTCACGGTGCCGACGAGCCGGCCATCGCCATCCAATACGGCCAGCGACCCGCGGTGGCTTTTCTGATAACGCTGGAGCCTCCTGGCATCACGACCGGCGGGATCTGCGCCGGCCTTGCCGGACCATGCGATATCACCGGCGGTCAGTACCGCGGGGTCCAGTTCGGCGGCAATCACGCGCGTGACGATGTCTCTCGCCGTGACGATACCGAGCGGACGGAGCATGCCGTTTGCTTGACCGGTGACGAGCAGCTCGGTAGTGCCGGCTTTTCGCATCAGCCTGCTGGCGTCGAGCACACTGGCCTCGCGGTCGACATGGGTCAGTTTGTGACTGGTAATTTCGTCTCTCGTAACGCTGGATTGCGGGATCATTAGCATACGATCTCCATTCTTTTTTGGGCGACAGTTGCGGCGTGAAAGAGCGACGAGATCGTAGCGGGCTCTCCATCCATGCCGGGAAACATCGATTTTGCGGGATACACGCAAGCGATTCTGTACGGAAACGTACATTTAAAAATCCGCGTCGCGAACCGGCTGGCGCGGACTGCGAACGCCGGCCGCTAACTACCGGTCCAGCATGGTAAGCGCACGCTTCGCCTGCGTCGTCCAATAACCGGAGTGCCCGTAGTGATCGTAGACGCTTATTTCCCGCTCGCGATCCAGCAACGCCGCCGAGTCGTACGGCGGAGCGTTTTTGACCGCCTGCCGGGTCACATTGACAGAGACCGTAGCGTCGGACCAGCTCACAGCGCCGATCCATGGCGGCGCGATGAGTACCTCATGACCGGCCCACCAGTGGCTCGTGGCCACAACGATGTATCGAATGGCCCAGGTCTCGTCATCGACGAGCAGGCCCTGCACGTGGCCGATGTCGCCATCAGTCGCCTTGATGTGATAGCGCATTACCGAGTTACAACTGCGCAGGTGGGGATCGTCGCCCTGATGCTGCGCAGCTTCAGCGCGCGCGTTAGCCTCCGCCACTTCGGACTGTACGGCATGCGGCATCGGCACGACACCCGTGCAGTCAGGCATCATCAGGTCCGGGTAATCTCCCTCGCCCCACAACCCGCCTCCGTTCCAGTAGTACGGGTAGCGGTAATACTCGAAGTATTGCTTTTCGTGCTGTCGCGAGACCGGCTTCTCGGTGTCGATGCCGGGGCTGTTCTTCACTTGCTCCCTGGTGATGCGGACAGGCAGTATCTTTGCCGTCCAATCCGGGCGACCGATCGAGACCGGCGAGATCAAGACTTTCCGGCTCGACAGCCAGGTGCCGGCGTTGACGACGAGATAGCGGATGACCCACGCCTTGTCGTCGAAATAGAAATCTTTCACGTGGCCGACGATGCCGTCCATCGCGCCGACGGCGTAGTCCTCCAGATCCTTCACGCTGCGTAACATGGGTGCTTCTCCTTCGAGTAAATCGCGCCTCCATCCCGCCGATCCGCGCAGTTACTTCGCGAGCCGCTTGCGAATCGCTTTCAGCTCCCGCCGATGCGCGGCGTCGCCCCTGGGGTACGTCATGCGCATGCTCGTCAGAGCATTGAGAATAATTTGCGATATGATCAGGTGGGCGTTTTGCTTGTCGTCCGCCGGTACTGCGTACCACGGGGAGTCGCGGGTACTCGTCGCGCCGAGACACTTCTCATAAGCCTCCTGGTAAGGCGTCCAGAATTTTCTCTGCTCGATGTCGGCCATGCTGAACTTCCAGTTCTTGTCCGGATCATCGATACGCTGCAGAAAACGCCGCCGCTGCTCCTCCTTCGACAGATGCAGGAAAAACTTGATGATGCGGGTGCCGTTGCCGTGCAGATGGGCCTCCAGATTGACAATCGACCGATAGCGCTGCTGCCAGAAATCGCGCACCTCCAATGCCTCGGCCGGCAGCCCTTCACCGCGCAGAATCTCCGGCTGCACGCGCACGATCAGCACCTCTTCGTAGTAAGAGCGGTTGAAGATGCCGATTTGTCCCCGCTCGGGCAGGCAGCGGGTGGTGCGCCAGAGAAAATCATGCGCCAGTTCCGCCGTGCTCGGATGCTTGAAGCTGAACACCTGGCAGCCTTGCGGATTCACGCCGGACATCACATGCTTGATCGCACTGTCCTTGCCGGCCGCGTCCATGGCTTGGAAAATCAGCAGCAGAGAATGGTTGTTGTTGGCGTACAGCAGGCTTTGCTGCGCGGTCAGCCCGGCGATTCTCTCCTTGATCAGCGCCCGGTAGTGCTTGCGTGATTTATACAGGGGCTTGACCGCCGTCGGTCGCATCGCGAGCCCGGCTCTCTTGCCTTCCACCACGCGAAAATCTTCGCAATCGGCGTCCAACGATGCTGTCTCCTGTTCTGTAACGGCGATTTTCCACTGCGCCAACGACACCCTCTGTGCGGTTCCGAACATACGGGCCGTTCCCCGCACGCTATTCTCGGTTTTTGCAGCAATGCGCGCCCCGTAAATGCGATGGATGCACAAAGACAATCCGGAATGGGTATCTGGTTCCATCTGGCCCAGGCGGCCCGCCTTGTCTTCTGGCTGCTGCTGATCGGCATATTGCTGCTGCAGATTTTCGGCGGCGGCGACACGACCCAGAAGAAGCGCGACCTCCTGCTCGATCAGTTCCAGAGCGAGCGCAAGTCGCGGGTGATCGCGCTGATTCACCGCCAGGAAAGCCTCAGCATCCTGGGCGTGCCGGTGTCGAGCTACATCAACATCGAAGACTCCGAGGCGGTGCTGCGCGCAATCCGGCTCACGCCCGACGATCAACCCATCGATGTGATTCTGCACACGCCCGGCGGCCTCGTGCTGGCCGCCGAACAGATCGCGAAAGCGCTCGCCGACCGCAAGGCCAAAGTCACCGTTTTCATTCCCCATTACGCCATGAGCGGCGGCACCCTGATCGCGCTGGCCGCCGACGAGATCGTGATGGACCGGAATGCCGTGCTCGGCCCCGTCGATCCGCAGATCGGGGACGTGCCGGCCGCGTCCATCCTCAAGGTGCTGCAAATCAAGAAGCCCCAATTCATCAGCGACGAGACGCTGATGCTGGCCGATATCGCCGCGAAAGCCCGAGTCCAGGTCGCCAGCTTCGTGGCCGACATATTGACCAAACGCCTGCCGCGCAAAAAAGCCGAGGAACTCGCGGTGATCCTGAGCGAAGGCCGGTGGACGCACGACTTTCCGGTGTCCGTCCAATTCGCCAAAGAACTCGGACTGCCGGTCACGACCGAGATGCCGCGCATAGTGTACGAACTGATGGATCTATATCCGCAGGCCAACACCCGCCGCCCCTCGGTAGTCTACGTCCCGGTCCGGGGCTATGGCGACGGCAAAAGCGCGCCCGCTGCGCCGGTCCCCGCCGATCCCAACCCGGCGCCCAAGCCCGGCAAGTAGGCACGACAAGATACCATCAGGCGCCGGCGACAAGAGCACCGCGTTGCGCGCGCGCACTTGGCGCCGGTGCGATATTCTCAACCGCAATAAAATCCGCCCGTTTCCCAGGAAAAGAAAACATGTCGCTCTTATTCGCAAAAACCGCGCTTGGACACCTCGCGCTGCAAAATCGCCTTGTGATGTGCCCGTTGACGCGCAATCGCGCCACCGGCAACGTGCCAAACGAACTCATGGCGCAGTATTACGGCCAGCGCGCAACCGCCGGCCTTATTATCAGCGAGGGCACGTCGCCCTCGCCCAACGGGCTGGGCTACCCGCGCATACCGGGCGCTTTTTCCGCGGTGCAAGTTGCGGGTTGGCGGCGCGTGACCGCGGCGGTGCACGCGCATGGAGCCAAAATGTTCATGCAGCTCATGCACTGCGGGCGCATCGCCCATCCGCTCAACCTGCCCGCGGGCGCGCGCATCCTGGCGCCTTCGGCGGTGGCGGCCGCCGGCGAGATGTTCACCGACGCCGAAGGGATGAAACCGAATGCGATGCCGCAGGCGATGAACGAAGCGGACATCGCGTCCACCGTCGAGGAATATGCGCACGCCGCGAAGAATGCGGTCGAGGCGGGATTCGACGGCGTCGAGTTGCACGGGGCCAACGGCTATCTGCTCGAACAATTCATCCGCCCGAATTCGAATCAACGCACGGACCGTTACGGCGGCCCGATCGAAAATCGCGCGCGTTTTGCGCTCGAGGTCGTTGAGGCGGTGATCAAGGCCATCGGCAAAGAGAAGGTCGGCATCCGCCTGTCGCCGTTCGGCGTGTTCAACGACATGCCCGTGTATGCCGCGATGGAAGCGGATTACGCCTACCTGGCGCAGCAGCTCAATGCGCGCAGGCTGATCTATATCCATCTCGTGGACCACTCGCCGATGGGCGCGCCGCCGGTGCCGGATTCGATCAAGGCGAAGTTCCGCAGCGTATTCAAGGGCGCGCTGATACTCTCCGGCGGTTACGATGCCGCGCGCGCCGAAAGCGATCTCGCCGCGGGCAAATGCGATCTGGTTGCCTTCGGCCGGCCGTTCCTCGCCAACCCGGACCTCGTTGCCCGCTGGAAAACGGGTGCGGCGGTCAATGCGCCCGATATGAATACGTTCTATACGCCCGGGCCGCAGGGTTACACCGATTACCCGGCGCTCGCCTGAACCATACGAATTCATGCGCCGGCCTGTTACGTGCATCAGTTATTTAATCGTTGAGGGGTAGATATGGCAACCAGGACAACAGCGAAAAAGAAAATGCAACACGCAGCGAGCAAAGCTGAAAAGAAAGGCATCAAAGAGGCAAACCAGCTGGAAGAATACGCGGGGAAGGCCGAGAAGAAGGCTGCAAAACAGGCCAAAAAAGCGGCGAAAACAATTGCGGCCAGGAAAGGGCCTGTCCTCCATTCAATGTAAACGCGGCACGTCTTAATGTTTATGCCCGTCTTACCCCGACAATGGCGGTGCGGGAATTTTTTCCGGACTCCCGTTGGATTGCCGGTAGCATTCATGCACACCGGCCATGTCATCGCGGCATGAATTCGGGCGCCGCTCAGCCTGCGTGTTTCTTCACCCAGGCCACATACTTGTCCATCCAGCCCTGCAGGAATTTTTTACTGCTCTCACCGATGTTGCCCGCCGCATCGAACAACTCTTCCTTGGCATGGATGAACGCTTCGGGCTGGCCCAACGTCGGCACGTCGAGGTAAGCGAGAATGTTGCGCAAATGCTGTTGCGCCATGGACGTTCCGATGGCACCAACCGACACCCCCATCACGCCGGCCGGCTTGCCTGCCCACACGCTTTCACCGTAGGGCCGCGACGCATGGTCGATCGCGTTCTTGAGAACCCCGGGAACCGAGCGGTTGTATTCGGCCGTGACGAACAACAGGCCCCGGGCCGCGTGGATTTCCGCTTTCAGCCGCTTGACAGACTCGGCCTGCCTGCCGTCGTCGTCCTGATTGTAGAGCGGCAAATCGCCGATTTGCACCTGCTTGAACGAGAACTCCGGCGGCGCGAGTTTGACGATGGCGCCCGCCAGCCTGCGATTGAATGAATCGCGGCGAAGACTGCCGACCACAACGGCGATTGGATATTGGCTCATGAAATTCTCCGGTCAGGGTTGGGGATAAAATTTAAAAGCGTTTCGTACGCGGGCGTTTATCTGCCCGGCCACCGCAGCGCCTTGAACGGTGGCGAATTAATGGTAACGGCGGATCGAAACTATGTTCCATCGGGTTTCCCATAACGCCTCGCAATGGTTTGCCGGTAGCCCTCGGCGGTCTGCGGCTTGATAAAGAGGGCGACGACGGCGGGGTGACTCACACGTATACGGCGTTCCAGTTCCGCAACCTTCGCTTCGATCGCGGAAGTCCGCAACTCGTCGGCGAATTCGAGGCTGAGTGCAGCCACGATTTGACTCGGCCCGAGATGGACCGTGAGAACGCCGTTGGCGTGCGCCACGCCCTCCATGGTTGCCGCGAGCCGCAGGATCGAATCGATTATCGTTTGATCGGCACGCTCGCCGATCAGCAGACTCTTGGTTTCCCGCGCGAGCAGCGAGGCCGTTACCGCCAGCACAATACCGATGAAGATCGAGGCCACGCCGTCGAAGACGGGGCGATGCAGGCTTTCCGACAGGTAGATGCCGGCGAACGCGATGCCCAGCCCCAAAAGCGCCGCGCTGTCCTCGAACAGTACGATAAATGAAGGCGGATCCTTGCTGTGACGGATTGCTCCGAAAATTTCGGAATAACGCTTCTCGGCTTTAAAAGTGCGCAGCGTGATCCACCATGAACTGCCGTCGATCAGCGCGGACAGCGCCAACACGGCGTAATTTGCGGCGGCATTCTGGATCGGCGTCGGATTCAGGACGTGAGTGATGCCTTCATGCAGGGACACGCCCGCCCCCACCGCAAAAACGAGCAGGGCGACGGCGAAACTCCAGAAATAAACTTCGCGGCCATAACCCAGCGGGTGATCTTGATCCGGGCGCGCCGCCCCCCGGTGCAACCCATAGAGGAGCAGTAATTCGTTTCCCGTGTCCACCACCGAATGAATGCCCTCGCTGAACATCGCGGAGCTGCCGGTCCAGCCCGCGGCGGCGAACTTGGTTGCCGCGACCAGAAGGTTGGCGCCGAGTGCGACATAAATAATCGTGCTGGATGAATACCGCGGACGCGTACGGGCAGTGGTCATTTTCAGATCCGCGGACTTCTCGACCCTGGTCATAGCGTTCCGGTGCAACACGTCGTGACCGCCGCAGATTGCGGCCGGCATGGTGAGCTTCCCGCTGCAAACTAAGCCCCCCTCTCGGCGGGGTCTGTACGGTATCGAACAGATTCGATTGGAACAAACGGAAATACTCTCGACAGCGATGGTGACGCCCGACAAATAAACAGGGTGCCAGAGATTGAAACCGCCAACCGACGAACCTGGCGGATGCAGTCATTGGGGTTTGCCTTGGCGGCAGCAACACAACCCGGGGAGGTGCTCATGAAAATGCAAGCTGGACTATGGATCGACCACCGCGAAGCATTCGTCGTATTTATCGGCGAAGGTACGGAAAAAACCCAACGCATAGAATCGGGCGTAGAGAAACATGGCCGGCATTCCGGCCGCGCCGCGTCGACAGAAGGCTTGGCGGACAACCAGCGCGACCGGCAATTCGCGGCGCACCTCGATAAGTACTACGATGAAGTGATTGCGCAAATAACCGCAGCGGAATCCCTCCTGCTATTCGGCCCGGGCGAGGCCAAGGGCGAGCTCAAAAAGCATCTCGAGGCCAAAGGGCTGGGCGCACGCATCGTCGGAGTCGAAACGGTCGACAAAATGACTGATCACCAGATTGCGGCAAAAGTCCGGGAGCACTATCAAAAGTAGGTTTCGGGCGTCATTCAAGCACAAACAGGCATTGACCCGATGATGAAGCGCGTTCTGTCGGGCCTGTTGTTCACCGTGGTCATATCAGGAGGCGCGGCGATGGCAGTCGAAGAACCCCCATATTCCGCCAGTCGGCAAGAACGGGCGTTTGAAGTTCGCGACTATCCCGCACTTGTCGCAGCGGAAGTAACAGTCGGTGGCGAGCGCCGTGAAGCCGCGAACGCCGGATTCCGCCTGCTGGCCGCATACATATTCGGTGGCAATACCCGGAGCCAGAGCATCGCAATGACCGCACCCGTCGTCCAGGCGCCAGCCGGGGAATCGATCGCGATGACGGCACCGGTAATCCAGAGTGGTGATGCCGGCGGCTGGATCATTCGCTTCATAATGCCGCGCGGCTACACGCTCGACACGCTGCCCGTGCCAAAGGATCCGAAGGTTCGTCTGCTCGCATTGCCTCCATCGCGCTTTGCCGTCGTGCGATTTTCCGGCCTCGCCCATGCCCAAGACATCGAGGAGAAAACCGCCGAGCTGCGCACCTACATGCAGACCAACCACCTGCGCGCAGCGAGCGTTCCCCTGCTGGCGCGCTACAATCCGCCGTGGACGCTTTGGTTCATGCGCCGCAATGAAGTCATGATTCCGCTGCAAGCCGAAATACCGGGGTGACACAAGAACCCGCCATACCGCTGAAATTCTATCCTCTGCAATCCAAGCGCTATAGCAAACAGCGCGATCGACAATTGCAAGCAACGCGTGCTATGTCCCGCCCTGCAACAGAATCCGCACGATCCCCGGAAAATACGAATTTTCCGTATGGTGCACGGGGATCCGCATGGCCCCCTGGCGGTTCTTGTCCGCGAGCGACTTGATGAGGCCTTCCACGCCACCTTCGCGGACTTTGTTCGCGAAGGTTTCACGATAATTGGTAATCAGGCTGATGCCGTCGATCTTGATGTCGTAGACCTTCCATCCGGCCGCGATTTTCTCCAGGTCATAGTCCATGGTCAGCGCATCCATCCCGGGCTGCTTCACCATGGATTTGACGGTGACCTCGGTATCGCCCGACGCCGCGCGCAGCGGCTTGAATTCGATCGCCTGATCGCGGTAACTGGACAGCGCCGTGGAATAAGTGCGCACCAGCAAGGTCCTGAACTCGGCCGTGAGCGATTGCTGCTGCTCGGGCGTGGCGGCGCGCCAGTTGCGCGCGACTGCGAGTTGCGTCATCCGCGTGAAGTCGAACAACGGCAGTATCCTGGTTTCGACCACTTCGGCGACCTTCGCCGGGTTACCCGCCTGGATGTCCTTGTCCTGCCGGATGATCGCGATCACGTCCGCAGTCACGGCTTTCAGGAGCACATCCGGCGCGGCGTCCTGCGCGAAGGAAACGGGCGCTGCAACAGCCAATACCAGCGCCAGCGAATATTTGAAAATGATCTTGTGCATCACGTTTTCTTCAGTTGAAAATCGGGGTGAACCGCGCGTTCGTCGCTAAATATCGCTCAGCGCCAGTTCGACGCCGTTGTGTATCAGCTTCTTGCCCTGAGGCAGGCTCAGGTAGGGCACGGCGTCTGCATACCCGAGGCCGTATACGAAAGTCATCACGGCGCGGCCGAAACTGCCCGTACCGTAGCCGGTGAACGTAGTGAGGCGCGTGAACTGAAATGTCGCTACGCTGCCGTCACTGCACTGCAGTTGTCCGGCGCCGCCGAGTTCGGGGCTCGACGCAAACTGACCGCCACAGGTTAGTGCGGGATTTTTCTGCGAATGAATTGTCAGCGTACCGGCGCCGCTCAGGTGGCCTTCGGCCTCGCCGACGAAAAGGTCATTCGCCACAATTGCAATGACCGCACGTGTCGCCGAGAAAATCTGCGCACCGGCTGGCGGCACCGTTCCGACCAGCCCGATGCACGTGAGCAGCACTGCAATCGCATTATTTCGCATGAAACCCGACCCCGGTTGAATTCGCCCGATCGCCGGAACGCGTAAATTGCCGGTTCCTGATCGCTGAATCAATTATCGTCCCGCTGCAAAAATGCACCGTGCGCTGGCGCACGCTTGGACCAAAAATCTTGGGCGGCGGCGGGCGGGCAAAAAAACAGCCCCCGGACTGAACGGAACCGGGGGCCGCAAGCCGCCAATCGATAGAGGAAGTAGAAACAATTGGCGGGGGATGAACTGGCAATATCCGCTTTCCCAGCGGATATTTCTGTACGGTATCGTACATAATTCGGGCACAACGGCGAATTCGGCGACTCAGCCCGGACACGCGTTCGCACGCGTCGAAATCTGCGGGAAGTCCGCGTCGCGCGTTTCATGCAAATGCAGATAAACGAGAAAATCCGCCGCCGCCGGACCGGCGTCATTGGACGATCCCGTCACCGCCGCCGGCTGTGGTGGAGCGGGATTTCGCGCCGCACCCGATTGCGCACCGAGTGCGACCGCGCCAACCGGCGGCATTGCGCGGGACGGTGACACCGGCATTTCTGCCTGCGCCACGCCTCTATCGAAGAGTACCGTCGAAATGCGGCCGTAGGCCGCCATCGACAATAAACCCACCAGTGCGAAAATCCACAGAATTTTCACGTCGCCCACCTTAATTTTGCCAGCTGTCATAGCGCCCCCTCCGCACCCGTTTTTCCGCGATGCCGCCCCTTGAATCGCCCACCGTCGGTGACATTCGACCGACATTGCGCGCTCGCAAACTTTAGCCCGGCACCGCCGGATGCACTGTACGATAGCGAACATATACGGGGTATGCGATTGACATTAAGCCGGCTGCGCATCCGGGAATACACGTGAAACCGCCGCGGACCGGTAAGGTCGCGCGGCGGGCGGGCACTGCCAGAAGCGAACAGACGTTCGTTTATTTGCTGCCCGTCACTTCGACATCGACGCGGCGGTCCGGCTGCAGACAGGCGATGACCTTGGCGCTCTTCGGGCCTTTGCAATCGTCGGGTTTGGTGACGGGTTGCGTCTTGCCTTTGCCATCCACGCTGACTTTATTCGCCGGAATTTCCTTGCTCGTCAGGTAATCCTTGACGGCATTCGCGCGGCGTTCCGACAGCTTCTGATTGTAAGCGACGCTGCCGAAGCGGTCCGTATGACCGGTCGCCATGATGACTTCATACTTGGCGCCCTGCAATGTGCGCGCAAGTTCGTCGAGCATCGTCTTGCCTTCGGGTTTGAGCACGGCCTTGTCGAAGTCGAACAGCGCATCGGCCGAGAAGTTGATTTTCTGCGGCAGCAGTTTCTCCGGCGCATTCCTGGCGGGCGGTGTAGCTTCGGGCGCGGGGCGGACCGGCGCGGCTTGTGCCACTGCCACCGGTTTCGGACACAGGTCGGGCGTGCACTGCTGGCACGCCTTGGCAGCGGCCGCGCGCGCGGGTGTCCAGTCGCTGGTACGCACGCATACCGTACCGCCCACGGCCGTCACGACGCTGAAGTCCGGACCGTTGACCAGATAACCCTGGTTAGTGCTGTTTACTTGCGCCATTGCCAATGCGGGAAGCAGCATTGCTGCGCCGGCAAATGCCAGTGTTCTAGTTGCAATCATGACTGTTACTCCTGTTATCTATTTGGCACGGGCACAAACCATGATCGAAAATCCTGGGCCGCCCCGCCGTTTATGACGCCTGCTATCTCGCAAACAATCGACCGCACCCGATCCGCCGGATGTCATCAATGGGCGAACGATAATCCCCCGCGGCAAGTAGTGCTGTACGGTGGCGCACATAGCGGCTGCTCGGCGCAAACGTGTCCGGCGCGTCGCCCCCCGCCGGTCACCCGGCAGCCGCGGCAAGCGCGCGCGGGCCCTTTAAGGTGCGCCTGGCGTGCGTTACCGCACAGACCGTCCGTGCGGCGGCGAGGAACATTTAAAGCAGGTGAATGGGCGGGTCGAACGCCTTGCCGGACACGGTCATTGCGCAGATGCGCAAGGCGTCCGGTTCGACGTGTTGCTGCGATAACTACAGGAGATCGGGATGAACCGGGAACGCTACGCAGGAATCTGCAAACAGTTTACGGGTACGGTCAGGCAAGGCTGGGGCAGGCTCGTCAACGATCCGCGCATGGAAGACGCCGGCGCGCGCGAGTTGCATGCCGGAAAAATTCAGGCGCGTTACGGGCTCTCGCAGGAACGGGCCGCGCACGACCTCGAGGATTTCTTCGCGCGCAACCGCCGCTGGGACATCACGCACCGTTAAGACCGCAATGTCCCGGTGCGCGCGACCGCGCCCGGCGGCCGGTTATCGCGTATTGGGCCGAATGTGCTTTTCGTATGGCAGCAAGCGGTCGATCTCTTTTTTGACCACCGCGTAGCACTCGCAAGTGCGCTTTTCCAGTCCCGCGCGATCCAGGATCTTGATGTGACCGCGGCTGTACTGGATCAACCCATCTGCCTGCAATTTTCCGGCGGCCTCGGTCACGCCCTCGCGGCGCACGCCCAGCATGTTCGCGATCAGTTCCTGCGTCATCACGAGTTCGTCACCGCTCAGGCGGTCCATGCTCAGCAACAGCCAGCGGCACAGTTGCTGGTCGAGCGCGTGATGCCGGTTGCACACCGCGGTCTGCGCCATCTGCGTGATCAGCGCCTGGGTGTAACACAGCGCCAGATGCTGCAGCGCGCCGCCCAGTGCGAATTCCCTTTTCAGCACGCTCGCCTTGAGGCGATAGCCGCTGCCCGCGCTTTGCACCACCGCCCGGCTCGGCGTGCTTTCGCCGCCCATGAACAACGAGATGCCGACCAGCCCCTCGTTGCCGGTGATCGCGATTTCCGCCGAGGCGCCGCTTTCCATGACGTAGAGGAGCGAGACGATGCTGGTGGTCGGGAAATACAGGTAGCCCATGTGGCCGCCGGACTCGTAAACAGCCCACCCCAGCGGCATCGCGATGAGTTCAAGATCGGGCAGCAGGCGCGCGTAGTCCTCCGCCGGCAGCGCCGCGAGAAGATGATTTTGCCTGGGAGAGTGCGGTGATGACATAGTGACGGCCTCGACTTGCCAGGAAAATTCTGCGCCATACCGGCCCGCATGAGGAGGCCCATCATGCGTGCAGCAACATTACCGGTGCGTGTAGTCTACTCCTTATGTTCGATAGCGCACAGAACTTCCTGCTGCGCACACTATCATGGTGCGATCCACGAAAGACCGGCGATCAAATTCGAGTTCCCACTGATAACAGGCACTTAGATGTCAAATCTTAAATACAAACCTTCCCTCATGACGGCACCAAGTCACGGAATGGATGCTCCGCCACCCGCCATTGCGCCGGACAATCAGTCCGCCAACCCCCAAGAACTGGAATTGGCGCGGTTAATCGTCGCCACTCTCAATCTCGAGGTCAACGCGGCAGAAATCGATCCCAACGGCCGCCTCTACCGCGAGGGCCTGGGCCTCGATTCCATCGACGTGCTCGAACTCGCGCTGGCCATTTCGAAAACCTATGGCTTGAATTTGCGCTCCGACGACGAGAACAATCTGAAAATTTTCAGCTCATTGCGCAGCCTGAACGACCATATTCAGCAACATCGAAGCAAATAAATGCCGCAGCGCCGGTGCGGCTGGCTGTGGCCGGCACTGATAGTGCTGTCGGGCGTCGGATATCAATGTCTGATCTACTCCGCCATCGGAGGAAGACTAATCGACTCCATCCGCATTGTTCTCGCATTTCTGCCGCTGCTCGCGCTCGCCTGCTGGATTGCAACCCGCGCCCGCGACAAGGTGCGCTGGTCGGTTGTCCTGCTCGCCGCGGCTGTCGCGATCTACGCCCTCGAACAGCGGGGCCCCCGGGGCACTGCCATGGCGTACGGCGCCCCTCACGCGGCAATTTATCTGTCCCTGTTGTGGCTTTTTGCGCGCACATTGCGGCGCGGACAGGAACCGCTGATCACCCGCCTGGCGCGCCGCGTGCATGGCACGCTGCCGCCGGCACTTTCCGCGTACACCCGTCGCGTGACCGCTGCGTGGTGCGTTTTCTTCGCCGCGCAGATCGTGGTGTCGGCGCTGCTCTTCGGCTTCGCGTCCCTCGGCCACTGGTCGCTCTTTATCAATGTGCTCAATTTTCCGTTGCTCGCGCTCATGTTCATCGGCGAGTACGCGTACCGCTTGATTCGCCACGGGGATTTCCCGCATGCTTCGCTGCTCGACGGCGTACGCGCGTTTTCAAGCGATGCCAAGTGCTCTACCGCTGCCGGCTGTCCGGGTTCGCGAACGTGATCAACCTGCCTTTGGTCCGCGCTTATCCGGATAACTCCATATTCGCGTACCGCGCCGGACGTCCCGTCGGCGTGGACCGGTTTCTGCATGACGTCACGCAACTCGCGCAATCGCTGCCAGCCCGGCGCTATATCTTCAATTTGTGCAACGACCGCTACCATTTCGTCGTCGGCTTCTTCGCGGCGTTGTTACAACGCCAGATAAACCTGCTGCCGCCCAATCAAACACCCGATCTGATCGGTCAGTTGAAGCACCGCTATGCCGACGTCTATTGCTTGACCGATGGCGCGAGCGCATACCATGCGCTGGAAACGGTGTTCTATCCCGCGCCGGCGGACGCGCGCCCCGCGGTTCGTTCAACTCCGCTGGTTCCTGCCGGCCAGATTGCCGCGATCGTATTCACCTCGGGCTCGACCGGGCAGCCCGTTCCGACCGAGAAGACCTGGGGCTCGCTCGTGCGCGGCGCCGCGGCCGAACTCGACCGTCTCGGCATCCGCGCATGTCCCGGCATGGCGATCCTCGGCACGGTACCGCCCCAGCATATGTACGGCCTGGAGTCCTCCGTGCTCATGGTCATGCAAGGCGGTCTCGCGCTGCACGCCGGGCGTCCATTCTATCCGGCCGATGTCCTCGCCGAACTCGCCGCGCTGCCGCGGCCACGCTGCCTCGTCACCACGCCGATACATTTGCGGGCGCTATTGAGCGAAACCGGAAGTTTGCCGCCGCTGGATTTGATGCTGTGCGCCACGGCGCCGCTGTCGCCGCAATCAGCGGCCGCCGCGGAGCGGCGCTTTGCCGCGCCGCTGTATGAAATTTACGGCTGCACCGAAGCGGGCCAGGTCGCCACCCGACGCACGACCGCAAGCGCGGAGTGGCACGCGCTGCCGGGTGTGCGACTGCGCCAGGACCGGCACGGCACCTGGGTCGACGGCGGACACGTCGAGACCGCGGTCATGCTGCAGGACATAATCGAGTTGCGCGGCGAGGCGCGGTTTCTCTTGCACGGCAGGACCGCCGATCTCGTCAACATCGCGGGCAAACGCACGTCACTCGCGAGCCTGAACTATCACTTGAACTCGATTTCCGGCGTGCGCGACGGCGTATTTGTCGTGCCCGGCGACGGCGACGGCGCGGCGAACCGGCTGGCGGCGTTCGTGGTGGCGCCCGGGCTCACCCCCGAAATGATCATGCATGCGCTGCGGCAGCGCATCGATTCCGCGTTTCTGCCGCGCCCATTGCGCCTGGTGGATGCCTTGCCGCGCAATGCGACCGGCAAGTTGCCGCGCGAGGCCCTGCGCACGCTCGCCACCGGGCGCTCCACCGGAACGGGCCGATGATGGTCGTCATTGAACGCTCATTTCCTCTCGATCATCCGGCAACACCCGGACATTTTCCGGGCAACCCGATTATTCCAGGGGCGCTGCTCCTGAGCGAGACTTTGCGCGCGATCGAAAAATGTCTCGATCTGAATTTGTCGCAGGGACAACCCGTGTCCGCCAAATTCCTGCATCCCGTGCGGCCCGGCGAAAACGTCAGGATGGAATTTTCGGAACTCAAGGCGGGCACGATCAAATTCGCCTGCGCGGTCGGCACCACCAGGGTGCTCACCGGCGCTGTGACATGCGAGGCGGCATGGACTCCGGCCTAGTTGACGGACCGCGCGAAGCGAAGACGGACGCGCCATCGCTGCCGGAATGGGTGGCGCGCCCCGAGCGCAGCAACACGCTGGCGCTGCGTTTGATCGTTGCCATCGCGCTGACCCTGGGCCGCCCGGTTGCGCGGCTGTTGCTCTACCCGGTATGCCTCTACTTCGTGCTCTTCTCGCCCGACTCGCGCGCAGGCTCGAAAAAATATTTGCGTAAAGTGCTGGCGCACAAACCCGGCCTCGCGGATGCATTCCGTCACTGCCATACGTTTGCCGCGACGCTGCTCGACCGGGTTTTTTTGTTCAACAATCAGTACGCGCGCTTCGACGTGCGCGTCCACGGCGAAGACATCCTGCGCGAAATGACAGCGAGCGGCCGCGGGTGTTTTCTGCTGGGCGCGCATATGGGCAGTTTCGAAATCATCCGCGCGCTGGGCAGGCGCAACACCGCAGCACGCATCAGCCTTGTCATGTACGCGGACAACGCCCGCAAATTCAACTCGGCGCTCGCCGCGGTCAATCCCAACCTCGGTCTGCAGGTCATCGCATTGGGCAAAATCGACTCGATGCTGAAAGTGGAAACGGCGCTGAACGCCGGGGAAATCGTCGGCATGCTGGGCGACCGCACGTTTCAGGACGAAGGGACGGCCGCATGCCGGTTTCTCGGCGACGAGGCGCGTTTCCCAAGCGGCCCTTTTCGCCTCGCCGCCCTGCTGCAACGGCCCGTGGTCCTGATGTTCGGTTTGTATCGCGGCGGCAACCGTTACGATATTTATTTCGAACGCCTCATTGACGCGTGGCCAGTGTCCCGCGCCGAACGCAAACTCGCGCTCGCACAGGGCCAGCGCAATTATGTCGCGCGCCTGGAGCATTACTGCCGCGACGCGCCTTACAACTGGTATAACTTCTATGACTTCTGGCGGCAGGCATAGCACGCGCCACGCGCTGATCGCGCTCGTGCTGGCGGCAAGCTTCATTTGCGCCGCCACGGCAGCCGAGGACGCGGCGTGGGGGATCGAGCAACTCATGCAGGATCTCGCCCAGATCAAGACCGCCAGGGCGAGGTTCGTCGAACGCAAATACCTGGCCATGCTCAATGCGCCGCTCGACTCATCCGGCACCCTTGTATACACGGCGCCGGGGCGGCTGGAAAAGTACACGCGGCTGCCTAAACCCGAATTACTGGTGCTCGACCAGGACAAGCTTACGATCGAGTACCGGGACCGCGGGCAACGGCGCACGCTCGCGCTGCAGGACTATCCGGTCATCTGGGCTTTCGTCGAGAGCATCCGCTCGACGCTGGCCGGCGATCTGCCGACCCTGAACCGGTTTTATCGCGCGAGCCTTGCCGGCAGCGAAGCGCAATGGCGTCTGTCGCTCAAACCAGCCGATCCGAAAACGCAGTCGATGGTGAAAGAAATTCTCATCGGTGGCGCCCGTAACCGGGTGCGCACCATCGAGATCACCGAAGCCGAAGGCGACCGGTCGGTCATGACGATCACCGAGGAAGCTCCGTGACAATCACCCGCCCGTCGCATCTGGCGCTGGCCGTGTGGGCGGCCGCAATCCTCGCATGCGTTCTCGTCATTGCCAGAACCGAGTTCACCGCCGATATGTCCGCGTTCCTGCCCCGCGCGCCCACGCCGGTGCAGCGGATACTCGTGCAGCAGTTGCGCGACGGCGTGGTTTCCCGGCTCATCCTGATCGCGATCGAAGGCGCCGCTCCGCCATTGCTGGCGCAGACCAGCAGGCGCATGGCAGCGGAACTGCGCCAACTGCCCGACGAATTCGCGGCGATCACTAACGGCGAAGCAACCACGCTGGACCGGGACCGCGAATTTCTCTGGCGCAATCGCTATGTGCTGAGCCCGGCCGTCACCACCGGGCATTTTTCCGGTGCCGCGCTGCGGGCTGCACTTGAGGAAGACCTGCAACTGCTCGGCTCGCCGGCCGGCGTGCTGCTTGGGAAAATACTGCCGCGCGATCCCACCGGCGAGTTATTGCGGCTCGTCGGGCAGTTCGAAGGTCAGGCGCGGCCCGCGGTGCGCGACGGCGTGTGGTTCGCGCAGGATGGCGGCCGCGCGCTGCTGGTCGCGCAAACCCGTGCCGCGGGGTACGACATCGACGCGCAGGAGCGCGCGCTGGCGCTGATTCGGCGCGCCTTTGCGAATGCCAGCGACGGCCGCGCGAGTACCGGACAGACGCTGCTGCTCAGCGGGCCCGGAGTTTTCGCGGTGAACAGCCGCGCGCGGATCAAGGCCGATGCGTTACGATTTTCCGTCATCGCCACCGCACTGGTGTCGACTTTGCTGCTGACGCTGTATCGCTCGCCCCGCGTACTGCTGCTTGGTCTTTTGCCGGTCGCGAGCGGCGCGCTGGCGGGGGTCGCCGCCGTGAGCCTCGGTTTCGGCGCGGTGCACGGCATTACGCTCGGCTTCGGCGTCACGCTGATCGGCGAAGCCGTCGACTACGCGATCTACCTGTTCACGCAAGTCACGCCCGGCACGCCGCCGGCTGACTCGTTGTCGCGCATCTGGCCGACGCTGCGCTTGGGCTTGTTGACATCGGTTTGCGGCTTCGGCGCCATGCTGCTGTCCGGTTTCCCGGGACTTGCGCAATTGGGCCTTTTCTCGATCGCGGGACTCATCGCGGCGGTGCTGGTCACGCGATTCATATTGCCGGCGCTGCTGCCGCCGGGATTTATCGTGCGCGCGGCGACAGGGCTCGCATCCAAGGTGACGGCGCTCGCGCATTCGGCGCGCGTTTTGCGCTATCCGGTAATACTCGCCACTGTCGCCGCGATAATTATCCTCGGTGCACAGCGTGAAGCGCTCTGGAGCGACGAACTCGCGACCTTGAGTCCAATCGCCGCCAGCGAGCGCACCCTCGATGAGCAATTGCGGCGCGATATCGGCGCGCCGGATGTGCGCCATCTGGTGGTCGTCGACGCCGCCAGCGAGGACGCGGCGCTGGCCGGCAGCGAGCAGATTTCCGCGCGCCTGCAGGTGTCGATAGAGCGAGGGCACATGGAAGGCTTTGAGTCCGCTGCGCTCTACCTGCCGAGCGCACCAACCCAGCGCGCACGCCAGGCTGCAATACCGGAGCCCGCTGTATTACGCGAAAGTCTGCAGGCAGCGCAGCGTGGGCTGCCGTTTCGCGCCGGTTTATTCGAACCTTTTTTGAGCGATGCGCAAGCAGCCAAATCGCAGGCAACGCTGACTCGCGCAAGCCTGCAAGGCAC
>Ga0265314_10001835_pt1 | contig 22830 bp, 17 predicted proteins | sample 4126metaG_FD_203106 | JGI IMG/M metagenome (GOLD analysis project Ga0265314, IMG submission 203106) | Rhizosphere microbial communities from Carex aquatilis grown in University of Washington, Seatle, WA, United States - 4-1-26 metaG | ecosystem: Host-associated > Plants > Roots > Rhizosphere >... | reverse complement strand
GATTCTCCGCAACGATGAGAACCTGCCTTTCGTGTACGTGCAGGCCGCGCCGGGGCAATTCGCGCAGAGGCTGGTGAACCTGGGCGCTCAGCAAGGCGACGAGACCGAAATTATGAGCGGAGCCAAGGAGGGAGAAAAGATTGTCGCGGAAGGCAGTGTTTTTCTTCAGTTTGCCAACAGCACCCGCTAGGAGGTTCTCGAAAAAGGGGACAGACAACTCTGTCCCCTCGCGTAAGGTCCTGACTTCGCGTACAAACGTGCAGGTGGACAGAACTGTCTGTCCCCTTTTTCGGCAGTTCGCTAAAGAGATCTCATGATTTCCCGGATCGTTTCTTTTGCGCTCTCGCAGCGGTTTGTGATCCTCATGGCGGCCTTGGCCGTGCTCGTCTGGGGCATCATTTCTTTCCGCAGGCTGCCCATTGACGCGTATCCCGACCTCTCCCCTCCCCACGTTGAAATCATCACGCAGTGGCCGGGGCATGCAGCCGAGGAAATCGAGCGCCTCATATCCATCCCTCTCGAAGTGGAGATGAACGGCATCCCGAAAATCGAAGCGCTGCGGTCTATTTCCCTGTACGGGCTCTCAGCGCTCGAAATGAATTTCGAATACGAGGTCGATCCATATTTCGCCAGGGAACAAGCCTTTGAACGATTGGCGAACGTGACCCTGCCGACTGGGATCACTCCGGGCGTTTCCCCCCTCTTCAGCCCCAGCGGATTGGTTTACCGTTATGTGCTGGTGAGCCCGGACCGCACACCGCAAGAACTGAAGATCATCGAGGATTGGGTGCTGGAACGCCGCTATCGTGCGGTCCCCGGGGTCGCCGACGATTCAGGCCTGGGCGGCACCACCATGCAGTATCAGGTATTACTCGATCCGAATCGGCTATTCGCACACGGGATCACCGTTCCTCAGGTGGTGCAGCAACTGAGCGTAAATAACTCGAATGCTGGCGGCGGATTCTATTCCCAGGGCGGCCAATTTTATTACGTCCGCGGGTTGGGAATGGTGAAGACGACCGAGGACATCGGCAACATCGTCTTGTCGACCAACAACGGTATTCCGACCTACGTTAAAGATGTGGCCAAGGTCGAAATCGGGAGCGCCCCCCGGCTAGGCCAGTTCGGCTACATGCAGCAGAATGACGCAGTCGAGGGCGTGATCCTGATGCGGGTGGGCGAGCAAGCCCAGGTGGTGCTGAAGCGAGTCGAGGATCTGACCAAGCAGTTAAACCAGCACGTGCTGCCGCCGGATGTGAAGATCGTTCCCTACTACGATCGCAGCACCTTGGTGGAGGAAACCACCCAGACCGTGGAACGGAACCTGCTGCGGGGGATGCTGCTGGTGCTCGTGATTCTGGGGCTGTTTCTATTTAACGTGCGAACCGCCATCATTGTGGCGCTCACCATCCCGTTCGCCTTGATGTTCGCGTTCATCTGCCTGGATTGGCGGCACATCCCGGCTAATCTTCTTTCCATCGGCGCGATTGACTTCGGCATCCTGGTCGACGGAGCCGTGGTCATGGTGGAGAATGTGTTCCGCGAGCTGGCGGAGCGGCACGATAGGGAATACAACCTGATCGACGTCATTCGCGCCGCCGCCCACGACGTCGAGCGCCCCATCTTCTACGGGATGGCCGTCATCATCGCGGGTTATCTTCCCATCTACGCGCTGGCCGGACCTTCGGGACGCCTGTTCCAGCCGATGGCGGACACCATGTCATTCGCCCTGGTGGGATCCGTCATTTGTTCGCTGGTGATCCTGCCCGTCCTGTGCTCCTATTTCCTGCGCGGCCGGATCAGGGAGCCTAAGTTCGATCTTTTCGATCCCATCCGGCGCGGTTACGGTGTCCTGCTCGGTTGGTCGTTGCGGTATCGTATTCTATCGCTGGTGATCCTGCTCTCAGTCTTCGGGGTATCTTTGTTGCTGATCCCGCGAATCGGCGCCGAGTTTATGCCGCATTTGGATGAAGGCGCACTGTGGATGCGCGCAACGGCTCCCTACACGATCTCCTTTGACGAGGCTTCGGCGCTCTCCCCGCGGATCCGCGACATTCTCAGAAGCTTTCCGCAAGTAACCACCGTGGCTAACGAACTGGGACGTCCCGACGACGGAACCGATCCGACTGGTTTTTTTAACAACGAGTTCTACATCGGGCTGAAACCCTACCGCGATTCCGCATGGCAAGGCACGATCCAGACAAAAAAGCAGTTGGTGGATGCGATCAACACGAAGATGTCGGCATTCCCGGGCGTGATCTTCAACTACACGCAACCCGCCGAAGATGCGGTGGATGAAGCCGAAACAGGGTTGAAAAGCTTGCTGGCCGTCAAGATCTTTGGCAGTGATTTGGCGACCCTAGAGGATAACGCCAAGAAAGTGAAGCGTATCATTTCGCAGGTTCCCGGGATCGCCGATATCACGGTGGTGCGTGAATTGGGCCAGCCCAGCTTGACCGTGGTGCCGGACCGGGAAAAGATCGCCCGCTTTGGGCTCAATGTGGACGATGTCAACACCATCGTGGAAACGGCCATCGGCGGTAAGGCCGCTTCACAGGTCATTCAGGGAGAGCGCCAATTCGACCTTCAGGTGCGCATGCAGGAGCCGTATCGCAAGGATATGAACTCCATCAAGAATCTGCTGATCGCCACACCCGATGGCCAGCACCTTCCCCTCAGCCAGTTCGCGGACATACAGATCCAGAACAGCGCGTCTTTCATCTATCGCGAGTCCAATTCACGCTTCATCGGTGTCCAGTTTAGCGTGCGGAATCGCGATCTGGCAGGCGCCGTGGAGGAAGCCAAGCGCGAAGTGGAACGGCAGGTGAAACTTCCGGTCGGATATACGTTCGATTGGGGCGGCGAATATAAGGACTACTTGGCGGCGCGCGATCAAATGAAAATCATCGCTCCGCTGACTGTTTTGCTGATTCTGCTGATCCTGTTCGCGCTGTACGGGAATTTGAAATTCCCGCTTATCATTCTATTCAGCGTGCTGGTGACCGAGCCGGTGGGCGGACTGCTGGCTTTGTGGTTGACGGGAACAAACTTCAGCGTGTCATCCGGCCTGGGTTTCGTTGCGCTGATGGGCGTCGCAGTGTTGACCAGCGTGATTCTTTACTCGTTCATCAACAAGCTGCGTTTGGAAGGGATGGATATCGCGACCGCCACCTACCAGGCGTCCGTGATGCGTCTGCGTCCCATCATGATGACCGCCCTGGTCGCGTGCCTCGGGTTGTTGCCGGCAGCCATGTCCACCGGCATCGGCAGCGACTCGCAGAAGCCCTTCGCGATCGTGATCGTGGGCGGCTTAGCTTCCCGGCTGCTATTGTCGATTTTTCTGTCACCGATTCTTTACTCCTTGGTGGCGCGAGAGGATGATGTTCTGAAGGTATGAAAACGATAGTTATCGCAACACTCGCTTTCGGGTTGCCCTTGTTGGCGCAGGACGGAGCCAAGCGGCCCGCTCAAGTGACCAACACGGATCGCGTGGATTTCGCGCCGGGCGGCGTCATACGCTTGACCACTTCATCCAGCAACCTATTTGTGGAAGCCTGGGACCGGCCCGAGGTTGAAATAACAACGACCAAGTCAAGCCGGCAGGCATCGTGCTTGGACGACGTTCGTGTCGCCACCGATCGCCGCTCCCCCGCCGAATTGGCGGTTACGACCACCCTCCCGTCCCGGAGCTTTTTCGACCGCCTGTTCGGCCTCAAGTGCAGCGCGACAGTCGAGCAGCACGTAAATGTCCCGCGGGATTCGCGGCTGGTAATCCATCATGGCGCGGGCTACCTAATGGTGAGCCGGATCAGTGGGGAGATCGAGGCAACCAGCCGCAGCGGCGACATCGTGCTGCTGCTTCCGGATCCTGGCCCATACGCGATCGACGCAAAAAGCAAATTCGGAAGCGTCTCTTCAGATTTCGCGGGCACTGCCCACCGAAAGAAACTGCTGAGCGAAGAATTCGCCAGCGCTAATCCGCCCCAGTCACGCCGGATCTACCTGCGCATCGGTTTCGGAGGCATCACGATTAAGGAAGTGCCGTCGACCCCGGAAGCGCCCGTGGCGGCGGGCACTCCGTAAGCGCGGATTCGGCATAGTTCAATGTCCGAGTACAACCAGGTCCTCTATCCAACGCATGTCTACCCGGATACTCATCCCAACACGCTCGCCAGGACCGCGGTTCTATTCGGTATGGACCCGCCGCCGGTTCAGCAATGCCGTGTTCTTGAGATCGCTTGCGGGGATGGCGGGAACCTCATCCCTATGGGCTTCGAGCTCCCCCATAGCGAATTCGTAGGGATCGATTCAGCGAGTATTCCGATTCAAAACGCCCAACGAGTGATTGAGCGCAGCGGCGTCAAGAACGTATCCGTACGAGCGCTTGACTTGATGGAATTCGGTCACGATTTCGGGATGTTCGATTACATCATCGCTCACGGTATCTATTCATGGGTGCCGGAGGCGGTCCAGGAAAGAATTCTTGGTATTTGCCGTGACCATCTTTCGCCGACTGGTGTTGCTTTTATCAGCTTCAATACCGGACCGGCGGGCCGCATCCGGCAGCTGACCCGCGACATGATGATGTTCCACGCCCATGCCGCCGGTATCGAGGCCGACCCGGTTCGCGAAGGCAGAGAATTCCTGCAAAAACTCGTGGACCTCGCGGACGAGAGCAGCATTTGGAAGGCAGTTCTTTGGCACGAAACTGTTCGGCTATCGAAGCGCTCGGACAGCGTGACGTACCACGATGAACTGAGTCCTGGCTACTCGCCCCTATATTTCTCGGATTTTGCAGCGGCTGCGGAGCGGAACGGGCTCCAGTTCCTCAGCGAAGTGAACCTTTCGGACGCAATCGAGACGCCGAACAAACCGGAAGCCGCGGAATTTCTCAAGCGCGTGGCCCAAGGCGATGTGATCAAGTACCAACAATACCTCGACTTTCTGGTATTTCGCGGATTTCGCAGAACCCTGCTGTGCCACCGTGAGATTAAGCTTGAGCGCAGCCAGTTCCTAGAGCGCGTTCAGACTCTTCTGGTCGCTTCACCTCTAGGCAAGTCATCCGTTGAACCTGATGGCGGAGTAGTCTTCACAAAACGGCATGGGTCCGCGAGCGTCACAACAAACAATCCGATTGTGTGCCTGGCATTGGAGCGCCTCGAAGCGGAGTGGCCACGAGCAATGCCTTTCTCGAAGTTGTCCGTGGAGGTCGCTGCGCAGGTTCCGTGGGAGCAGAGAGAGGAAGTGCCGACGGAGCTGGCGCAGGGTCTTCTTAAGCTGGCGGCGAACAAGCTCGTTGACCTCCGGACCTATCAGGCGCCGCTGGCGGAATCCGTCGGTGAGCGTCCGATGGCGACAAGCCTCGCTCGCCTGCAGGCCGAGGAAACGACCCTCATCACCACGCTGTTACATACTGAGATCGAGATCTCAGATGCACGGACTCGGCGGCTTATTCAACTTATCGATGGCACGCGCGACTTGCAGGCCCTGGTTTCGGCTATGATGCCGGATCTCGGGATGTCACGAGACGACACCGAGAAGAACGTTATGGCCGCGCTCGAAGCCTGCCGCAGCATGGGGCTTCTAGTCTCTATCGGGACCTAGAAGGCTGCTGTCTCACTTTTTCCGCGGCCGTTTCGGAACGAACGCGAGAAACCGGCGTGGATTATCCACCATGATGCTGTGCAGCACCTGGTCACTGATGCCGGCTGCTTTCAGCTTCGGCACGAAGACCGTCATCGTCTTCGAATAGCCACTCGATGCGTCGGCCGAGAACATCAGGTGGTCGGCGAAACCCGCATCGACCAGCGCCATGACCATCGGAACCTGCTGAGCGTCGCCGTTTCCGCCCTGGCGATCGAAACCGACGAACGCTCCGCGCCTGCAGATGGTCTTGTGCACATACACGTTCGCGTCCACCAGATTCCCCAGGTGCCCGATGACGACGCGATCCGGTTTAACGCCGGCGTCCTCCAGGATATCGAGCTGTTCCAGCGCCGACTTGCCGGGAATTCCAGTATGCGTGAAGATCGAGAGGTTCGTCGCCACGTGTGCCTTGCCGACTGCGCGGAACACCTTGCGTTCCTCCGCGGTGATCTCGTCCCACGAACCAATTTCGCCGAACACGCCCATTGTGTTGTCATCCGCCTGCTTGATGAGCGCCTTGACGATCTGCTCTTCGCTCATGGTGGAGATCTCTTTCGGATAAAACGGCTGCGAATAGAACCCGCCGCCCGCAACGATCGGGACCCCGGACTTCATCGAGACCTGCCGAATGAAATCGATGTCGCGACCCATGTCCGGATGTCCGGCGTCGACAATGCACGCCACGCCCGCACTCTTGACCTTGGCGACTTCGTCGGCCATCAGATCGACGTTGTGCATGATATCCGGTGGCGGTGTCGGCGGGGGACCACCCTTGGGCGCGCCGCCATCACGGGCGGGAGCCGGCGGCAAACCATTCGCGGCTCGAGCGGCGGCCGTGGCCGCTGCAAATTTCGCGTTGAAATCGGTTGCCAGCTGCATGTGCTCATGGAACAGCGTGGCGCCGCCTGCCAGTTCCTCGGGGGCGTAGTCTTTGAGGAGCGTTCTGATGATCGCGCCTTTCGGAAATACTGGCTCCTGCGCGAATGCGCCCCCCGGGAAGGCAGCGGCTGCTGCGCTGATTCCCAATACTTCGAACGCCTGCCGGCGGGTCAAACGTTGCCCGAGAAACTTTGACATGGTGGGATTATTGTAGACAATCGGGTGCATGAGTGTGATGGTTCTCGATAGGTTGCGGCAGGCGCGGCCAGGCTCAGAAGAATAGGCAGACGTCCGAGTCGCGTTTCTCCGTCGCGGAGCTGAGCACCTTCACATTCACATTTTGTCAGTAGTCTTGGTAGCTGCATCTTCGATAGCTAGGAGTCCTCGTTGAGCGGGAGTGAGGGCTGGAGGAGGCTGTCCAGGCGAACCGGTCGGGAGTGGAAATTTGCCAACTCGTACGAATCCGCCCACGTGTGTTACCGTGCCCGATTGTCCGGTTACTATTCGACCGTATGCCAATGAAAATAGTACCTTTAGATTAGTGAATCCGGGAGCCGTCAGGGGGTTCAGATTAGTGGAATCCGCGACGCCAAGGTTTCCGAAACTACTCAGGATGCTGCCCGAATTTGCGTTGCCGCTGAAAGAACTGAGGTCCGACCCAGCATCGACTCCAAAAGGATAAACAGAATACGCCAGCGTCCCATCCGCAGCCACCTTCACTCGAAGGAAAGGTGAATCAACTGTAGTGTTCGTAGATCCGAATCCATGCACAACGTTATCAAAATCGGTGTAGCTTGCCACCCATGTCACAGCACCCGCTCCCGGGTTTTGATTTCCAGGAGTGGCAGGAAGAGGAATCGGCTGCAATTCGGTGGTGCCCCAGGTTAGCGGGAAATCTCGATCCGTGGTGCTAGTTTCTGATACGGGTGTCGATTCCATAAATGAAAGCTTGAAAATAACGACTCCATCCGTGCCTCCAGGGCAAAATGGTCCCCAACAATGGTGCTGTCGAGTGTCAATCTTCCAGCACGCCTGGGCCACGGTGCTGCAATTCCCGCCCAGGGTGTCTACGAACCAGTCGCCCCCAGATCCGAAAATGCTTATGTGGACGCTCTCCGGGATGACACCGTATCCGGGGTCTGGCAGATAAGTCTCTTGGTGGCCTAGATCGTCGCCGTGACTAGCGTCTTGGCGCATCATGTAAGACGTCTTTGCCTTGGCCGATATCCCCGTGTATGAATCCGACACCGATATATGCAAATGACCAGGAGATGCCGGCAGCAGGTTGATTGCCTCGGGGAATTCCTCGGTGGCTCGGCACTGGAAGAACAAGAAACATCGCTTCTTGTAAGGAACGATTACTTTGGCGTGCAGAAGTTTCACTGATCCTCCGCCTGGAAAACTCAGATCTGCCTTAGGAACATGAAACTGGGCCTCGAACGCAGAGAGAGCAGTTATTGGATATGCGGGTTTCGTCTCGATAACCAATGACGGCTCATATCCCTTCGTTGCCGCATCCATGAATAATCCGCTTACGCTAAAGACAAGGTCATCGACACCTTCTGGAGGCATCGGCGCCATTATTGGCGAGAAGGCCCTGACCTGAGGAAGTTTGTTCGTGAACGGTAGACTCGCTATGGCCCACTGAAACTGATTCATTAAATCCTGGGCTTCAGCAAAGGCAGACTGCGTGACGCTTTGGATCGTCTGCGAAATGTTATCGACCAGCGTGGCCGCTTCGGCGGACCATTCCTTCCTTTGAAGTTCGAGCTCCGCATGGAACTGCGTGCGCGCGTAAGCGATTTCGTTGCTAATATTGGCCGCCAACTCCTGAACAATATTGTTCCCGGCGTTCTGCGCGTTGTTGATGATGGCGTCGACGCTTGACTGGAGCTGAGTTAGCAACGCGGCCAAGGTGAGTGGGGAATCCTGTGAACGAATCCTGAGCGGTCCAACTAGCAAGGAAAATGATAGAAGCACCCTTAGCAATAGGGCCGTCCGCCCCCTGCAGTATCGAAAAAGCGTTCCCGGCCAGGTGACACTTGAAGTAATCATTTCAGATTCTCCCAAATAGTCGATCGCTCTTGAAAGGTGAATTATACGATATCTATGACACGGCCGCGATTTCCAACGACTCAAGGTCCAGTTTGAACACCGGCTGCCAATCAAGTCTACGGCAGCGATATTTGGTACATCTAGATGGGAGGTTCCATGAAGCGACAATTCTTCACTCTGATCTTGTTAGGGACTGCGTCGAGCGCGTTTGCCCAACAACCTGGCCCGCGCGGCGGTGGCCGGGGCGAAGCGCCGCAACCGCCACCATTGTTCTTTAAGGAAACGTGGAAGCAAGCCCCGGGCAATGTGCCGGTGACGCAGGACTTCGTCGTGAACCCGGACCTGCAGTTGAACATCTATGGGACCGGCAAGGAAGATTTTGGCGTCACCAGCGAGGGGAATGTGCCTCACATTTGGACGGGACTCTGCGCCACATCCTGCGCCCTTACCCTCACTCACAAAAGCAGCTTTGTGGACCTGACCGGCAAGGCAAAAATCCGTTGGTACACCAAGACGTCGGGATTCCACGAGGTCCGCCCCGTTCTGAAGCTCGCCGACGGAACGTGGCTCATCGGGGACCACGTCGATGCGAACGTCTTCGACTATCACGAAAGTGAATTCTATTTGTCTGAGGTGCGCTGGCTCAAACTCGATATGCCCAAGGTGCAGACCAAGGGAACTCTGCTCGACAAGGTCGATCTGAGCAAGGTTGACGCAGTGGGTTTCGCCGATCTGACGCCCGGAAGCGGCCATGGAACCGGCGGTTACTCCGACGTCGCGTGGATCGAGGTCTACGGAAAACCCGTCAAACGCGACACAGCAAGTCAATAGAATTACGTGTGCATTTTCGTTAAGGAGAACTTATGAAATATCCTCTTACCGGCTATCACCACATCACGGCTTGCGCGGGTGGGGCGCAGGAAGACGTCGATTTCTTCACACAAGTAATGGGTTTGCGGATGGCCAAGCAAACCGTTCTGATGGACGGGTCCATTCCCATCTATCACTTGTACTACTCGAACGCCAACCTGGAGCCGGGCTCGGTGATGACCACGTTCCCGTATGGCCGCAAGCAAGGGCGGCAGGGATCGGGACAAGTTTCCGCCACGGCCTTCACGGTTGCCAAGGGATCGCTGCCTTTCTGGAAAGAGCATCTCAAGCGCCACAAGGTGGATCACGAGCCCGTGGCCGAGCGGTTCGGGCAATCCTTCCTGCGGTTCAAGCACCCCTCCGGATTGGGCGTAGAAGTGATTGAAGACGAAGCCGACAAGAGGGAAGGCTGGAGCACTCCCGAGATCGGCAAGAGCGAGTCGCCGCGGGGATTCCATGGAGCAGTGCTCTCGGTGCGGGAAGTGGCGGAGACCGAGCGGTTCTTCGTGGACGCGTTGGGATTCCGCAAGACTGGCGTAGAAGGCCAGTATCACCGCTTTGAAACCGGCACCGGCGGCGCCAACAAGACCATCACATTACTGCAGGAATCCGAGCGCCCCGCGGGGAGCTGGACGTTTGGTGCGGGCACTTTCCATCACATCGCGCTGTGGGGCGCCGATCAGAATGCTCTCGCCGAACAGAAGGCGATTTACGAAGAGCTCGGCTATACGGATGCGTCCGAAATCAAAGACCGGTTCTACTTCTACTCGATGTATTGCCGATGCCCCGGCGGAATTCTGGTAGAGAGTTGCTGCAACGCTCCGATGTCGTTCGAGAAGGACGAGACCAAAGAAGAGCTGGGCAGCAAGCTTCACCTGCCTCCCTGGATGGCGGATCGCCATGCCGAAATTCTTGCCTCTCTGGAACCTATCCGGGTTCCTGAAACGGCAATGGCGGCGACGAAGAATCCAGTACGAGTCTAGGTGGTTCTGAAACAGTACTATCTGGGCTGCCTCGCCCACGCTTCGTATCTACTGGGAGACGAGGCCAGCTCAACTGCCATCATCGTCGATCCCCAGCGCGACATCCAACAGTACCTGGTTGACGCCGAGAAATTTGGCCTCCAGATCCGCCACGTCTTCCTCACCCACTTTCACGCCGACTTCGTCGCTGGTCATCTGGAGCTGCGCGACCGTTGCGGCGCGACCATCCATCTCGGCGCTCGCGCTCAAGCGGAATACGCTTTCGCCGCGATGAAGGATGGCGATACACTCGAGTTCCCTGGAATGCGCCTCGAAGTCCTCGAAACTCCGGGCCATACCATCGAGTCCATTTCGATCTTGGTCTTCGATCCCAAGGGGGATGCGGCAAAACCGTACGCGGTTCTCACAGGAGACACTCTGTTTATCGGAGACGTCGGCCGCCCCGATCTGCGGGCTTCGCTCGGGTGGACCGCCAACGACCTCGGTGCACACCTTTACGACTCCCTCCACAATAAACTCCTGCCGCTTCCCGACCAGACGCTGGTTTATCCGGCCCATGGCGCCGGTTCGCTCTGTGGCAAGCAGCTTTCTTCCGATACGGTCTCATCTCTTGGCGATCAACGGCGTTTGAATTACGCCCTGCAACCCATGTCGAAAGAGCAATTCATTGGCCTGGTGACCGCCGACCAGCCCGACGCTCCGGCGTATTTCACCTACGATGCGATCCTCAATACCCGCGAGCGCGCCACCCTGGACCAGAATCTGGAACAAGTTCTTCATCCCATCGATCTCGAAGAGGTTCTGCGGATGGGCGATGCGGGCGCCCAGATCCTCGATGTGCGCGATCCCGCCGAGTACGCCAAGGGTCACCTGGCCGGCAGCATCAACATCGGACTAGGCGGGCAATACGCTACTTGGGCGGGCACAGTGCTCAACCGCGCCAAGCCGATCGTGATCATTGCCGAGCCGGGGCGCGAACAGGAAGCCGCCTTACGGCTGGGCCGCATCGGTTTCGATCACGTCAAAGGATACTTGCAGGGCGGCATGGAAGCACTTGCCAGCCGTCCAGACTTGGTGTGGCCGACCGAACGCATCAGCGCCCCGATGGTGGCAGAAGAGTTGGCGGGCGAGAATCCACCGCTGGTGCTGGATATCCGGAATCCGCGCGAGTGGGCGGCCAAACACATCGACCGCAGCGTGAATATTCCGCTGAACCATTTGCAGGAGCGCATCGGCGAAATCCCCCGCGACCGCCGCATCGCCGTCCATTGCGCCGGCGGCTATCGCTCTTCGATCGCGGCCAGCATCCTGCACCAATACGGCATGACGAATTTGATCGAGATGGCCGGCGGTCTCGCTGCATGGGAAGCCGCGCAGCTTCCGATTATTTCGCAAGCATAACTACAGCTCCAGGTTGCCTCGGTACAGCATATCCTTCAGGGTGAACTTGCACTTCACTTTGAGCGGCCCGAGTTTGGTGGTAAACGTCACTTCCTTATCTTCAGGCTTCAACGCGAGCAGGCGCGAAAAGTAGAACAAAGTTCCAGCCTCCGACAGGCTATTTCCAGGAGCCAGCTCGACGCGGTTCAGTTTGATCTGATCGCCTTTGTGTTCGAGCGTCGTATTATCTTTCAAGATCGCGTAGCCGGAATCCGGGTCGACACCGGGAACCTCGCCGAACACGTTGAGGATGTAGTCCTCCGGGAGCTTCCCGGGCGCTCCCCGGTTGAGCGCTTCTCGAATCGGCAGGGCCGATTCCCAGCGAACCATCGCCTTCCACGTCACTTGCGGCCCTACGTTCACTGGCCGGTCGCCTTTCGGTGTGGTGGACAGGGATTTTGCTCTGCTACGTTCGCCGCCCCCACCGCCGGCCGCGGTGGGACCTAACGACCCTCTCTGCGTGGTGTCCGAGATCGAACCCTCTTTAGCCCAGGGCGACTGGTTCAACAGTTGGTGAATCTCGGCGTCGGTCCAATCGGACGGCATTTTCTCGTTCCAAAACTCCTTCGAGGCAAATGCCGATGCGACTGCCAGGAGATTGGGGAATCCTAGCCCCGTCAGAATGGCCTGGCGTCTTGTTATCACGCTCATAATCGACGACGGCGAGCCTCCCTGCGTTACGCGCTGATTCTCCGCGCCAGCTTCTCCACAACAGGCATGATACAGTTTTCTTGGAAGATAGGAGAAATGCCGCGTATGCATCATTGCAGAGTTTATTCTTTCGGGTCTGCCGCGATCCTAAGCCTGAGCGCTCTGGCCACGCTGGCGGTCGCGCAGGGTCCTGCACCCGCGCCGCTCGTGGTCCATCAATTGAAGCCCAACGTCTATTGGATCGAAGGCGGGGGCGGGAACAGCGGCGTTATCGTCGGTGACAAGGGCGTCATTGTGGTCGACGCCAAGACCACCGCGGCGCAGGGCAAGGAACTGCTGGACGATATCGCAAAAATCACGCCCAAGCCGGTCACTACGGTTATTCTGACCCACAGCGACGGAGATCACGTGAACGGGCTGGCGTCGTTCCCGGCCGGGATCACGATCATCGCCCATGAGAACAATAAGAAGGAGCAGGATACTGCGCTCGCAGCCGGCGGCCGCGGCGCCCCTCCCGCCGGGCACCTCCCTACGAAGACCATTTCGAAGAATAAGGAGGATCTCAAGCTCGAAGGTGTGAAAGTGGAAGTTCTGCACTGGGCGCCTGCGCACACCAGCGGCGATCTGGTGGTCTTCTTGCCCTCCGAAAAGATCGTGTTCACCGGGGACATCATCACGACCCAGCCCGATGCGCTGATCCATCTGGAAAAGAATGGTTCTTCGGAAGGCTGGGTCACAACTGCTAAGGGGACCGCGGCCCTGAATGCCGATCAGTTCGTTCCCGGCCATGGAGACGTGATGACCAAAGCTGCAGTTCAAAAAAAGGCGACCGATGTAGCCGCCAAGCGGGCGAAAATCAAGGAGCTGGTGGCGCAGGGCAAGTCTCTGGATGAAATCAAGACTGCCGTGGGTGACCCGCCTCCGGCCCAGGGCAAGGGCGGTGGCCGTGGAGGACCAGGATTTGCCAGCTTTACCGACGTCGTCTACCAGGAACTCACGAAGAAATGAAATCGCGACGACGTGAGTTCCTCCGCAGTCTGGCATCCGGCGCGGCAGCACTTAGCCTGCCCCGGTTGGCCTTCGGTCAGGCGAGCCTCACCGTAACGAAACTCACCGACACGCTAACGCTGATTTCAGGAGCCGGGAACAACATTGTCGTGCTGGCGGGCAGTGGCGGGAGCCTCCTCGTGGATTGCGGCGATGCCGCGCGCGCCCAGGATGTCCTCAAGGTTACGGGTCGCGTAAATACGGTCATCAACACCCATTGGCACCTGGAATCAACCGGAGCAAACGACGCAATGGCCAAGGCCGGCGCGAAACTCGTCTCGCACGTGAACACGCAACTGTGGATGACTCAGGAGATCATTCACGATTGGGAAAAGAAGGTTTTCCCGCCGCGCGCCAAGGAGGCTCTGCCCACGGAGACGTTCTACACGACCGCTAAGACCACGGTAGGCGCTGAGCCGGTCGAATACGGTCTCATGCAGATGGCCCACACCGATGGCGATATCTACGTGCATTTCCCGCTGTCGAACGTTCTGGCAGTGGGCGACGCACTGCAGCCCGGCAGGCTTCCGATCCTCGACTTCCCGACGGGCGGCTGGATCGGCGGCATGCAGGATGCGCACCGCACCATCCTTCGTCTCGCGAACGACATCACCAAGATCGTTCCCGCCACCGGGCCGGTGATGAGTAAGGCCGAGGTCCAGGCGAGCCTCGATATCCTGACCAAAGTTCGTGAGCAATTGGTGAAGCTCATGAAACAAGGCAAAGGGGCCAAGGATATGATCGATGCGAAAGCCGTTCAGGAATTCCAGGGCCAGCTGGCCGGCGATGCGGATGCGTTCCTATTTACCGCCTACCGGGGACTTTGGGCCCACGTCCGCGAACTCGGCGGAATTGTGTAAATTTCGATAAGATAGAGGCGGCCGGAACTCTTTAATAATGCGCAACTTACTCCTCGTCGTGTTCCTAGTCGCATTGGTGGCTGGCCTGGTGGCGGCGCCTCCTCAGGACAGTAAGCAATCGCCGGCCGCAGCGGATCCGAACAGAGCACTTGTAAATCGATATTGCGTCGGGTGCCACAATCAGCGGCTCAAAACAGCGAAGTTGGAACTGGATGTCCTTGATCTCGCGCATCCGGAAAAGGACGCGCTGACATGGGAGCGGGCCATTCGCAAGCTGCGCGGAGGCATGATGCCGCCGCCTGGGGCGCCCAGACCCTCTCTGGCCGAGGTTAATTCGCTCGCTACCTACCTGGAAGACTCCCTCGATAAGGCTGGCGCTGCAAACCTCAACCCCGGCAGCGTCCGCATACATCGGCTGAACCGTGCCGAGTACACCAACGCAATGCGCGACCTGTTTGGCATCGATGTGGATGCGGCCGCCCTCCTGCCCGCCGACGATATTAGCGACGGTTTCGACAACATCGCGGCAGCCTTGAAGGCGTCACCGTCCTTTCTGGACCAATACATCATGGCGGCGCGCGCGGTGGTCAAGCAAGCGATCGGAAGCCCGCTAACTGGCAAAGACGTAAAGACGACACTTCGCGGGACGGACGCGAGCGTGCCCCTGCCTCCGGGAGCTCGAAGCGGAATCACCGCGCAGTACTTGGCCTCGTATGAAGGCGACTACGAACTTCGCGCGACCGGCAATCCGGCGGTCTTCACCGTGGATGGAGCGCTCGTAGACACGAAGGGCCGCACTCACTTAAAGGCGGGACTTCATACCATCGTCGCGGCGGCTCCGGAGCGGAGTTTCGTGGAAAGTGAAGGTGAGCTGTTTGGATTCGTTCCAGGCGGGGCGGGAACCGGATATGCCAGCACTGGAACCGGTGGCGGCGGTGGAGGAGGTGGTGGCGGCGGACGTGGAGGGCTCGGGGCAGGCGTCACCGTCAACGGTCCCTTCAACCCCACCGGCGATCCGGTCGACACGACCAGCCGTACACGCATTTTCGTGTGCCGCACTCCGGATCCGAAGGAAGAGACGGCGTGCGCGTCGCGCATTCTCGCGAATCTTTCCCGGAAGGCGTTCCGCCGTTCCATGACCGACAAGGACCTCGCGTCTCTGATGCAGTTCTACAACGAAGGCCGAAAGGCAGGCACGTTCGAAAGCGGCATCGAAAATGCCATGGTGGCGATGCTGGCGAGCACGAAGTTCCTATACCGCATGGAGCTGCCGCCCGCGAACGCGAAACCGGGCAGCATCTACCGCCTCAGTGGGACCGAGCTTGCGTCGCGCTTATCGTTTTTCCTGTGGAGCAGCCTCCCCGACGAGACCCTGCTCGCCGTGGCCGATCAAGGCAAGCTGAGCGATCCCAAAGTCCTGGAGCAGCAGGTCCGCCGCATGCTGGCCGATCAGCGCGCCAAGACGTTGACGACTAACTTCGCGTTCGAGTGGCTGAAGGTTCGCGACATGGATGCGCTGGAGCCCGACCCCTTCACCTATCCAGCCTTCGATCGGGCGCTTCGAGTCGCGTTACGCCGCGAGATGGAGCTGTTCGTCGATAGCGTCTTCCACGAGGACCGGAGCGTGGTGGATCTTCTCAGTGCCAACTATACGTTCGTCAATGAGCGGTTGGCCGCGCACTATGGGATCGAGAACGTTCTGGGCGACCAATTCCGCCGCGTGACGCTCACCGATCCGAATCGTTTCGGGCTGCTCGGCAAAGGTGCGGTGCTGATGGTGACCGCGTATCCGAACCGCACTTCGCCGGTGCTGCGCGGGTCGTATATTTTGGAAAACATCACGGGGACGCCGCCTTCTCCGCCTCCGCCGAACGTCGAGGCGTTCAAGGAGAACAAGGAAGGCGAGAAACCGAAGACCATTCGCGAAATCATGGAAACGCATCGTGCGAATCCTACCTGCAACGCCTGCCACGGCGTGATGGACCCGCTGGGGTTCTCGCTGGAGAATTTCGACACGATCGGCACATACCGGTCCATGGACCGCTTTACCCGCACCAAAATCGATACCAGCGGCAAGCTGGTGGATGGTACCGCGGTGAACGGCCCGAGCGATCTGCGCAATGCCCTCCTGAAGCACCCCGAGCAGTTCGTGCAAACGTTCACGGAGAAAATGATGACCTACGCGCTGGGCCGGGGGATCGAGTATTTCGACATGCCCAGTGTCCGGAAGATTGTGAAGGATTCCAAGCGCGACAATTACAAATTCTCTTCGATTGTGATGGGAGTTATTGCCACGCCGGCGTTCCAATCGAGTCTGGTGGAACCCGTTGCGCCAGCGGCCCCCACGCAAGTGGCCGCCGTAGCGAAGTAGAAGAGGCTGGAGGAGCATCCAATGTTTATCACCAAGAAGAACTTGTCGCGGCGCACGGTCCTGCGGGGTTTAGGAACCGCTCTGGCGCTGCCGCTGCTCGATGCCATGATTCCGGCGCGCACGGCTTTGGCGCAGACCGCAGCGAAGGCGACGCCTCACCTGGGATTCATCTACTTCCCTCACGGCGCGGTGCAGAACCGGTGGACTCCCACGGGCACGGGCGGCCCGATGGGCGAGTTCGGCGACATCCTGAAGCCGCTCGACAAATACAAAACGATGACCACGGTGTTCAGCAACATCGATAATCAGGCGCCGGTCGGCCCGGTGCACGCCCTTGCACCCGGAACGTGGCTTTCCTGCGTTCACCCGGCGATCAGCCAGGATGCGCACGGCGGCACCACGGCCGACCAGCTCGCCGCGCAACACATCGGCCAGGACACCCCGCTCCCGTCGCTGGAAGTCGCCACGGAAAGCAAGGGTGGCGGAGGCTTTTGCGACCGTGACTACGGCTGCTCCTACGCGGGCACGATCTCGTTCCGCACGCCCACCACGCCTCTTCCCATGGAAACGGATCCGAGGAAGCTGTTCATTCGCTTGTTTGGGCAGGGCGACAATGCGGCCGAACGCTCGCTGTTATCCAAGCAGTATGTGTCGCTTCTCGACATGGTCGGCGGAGAAGCCAAGGAGTTGCAAAAGGTCCTGGGGCCATCCGACAACGCCATGCTATCCGATTACCTGGAGAGCGTCCGTGAGATTGAGCGGCGTATTCAGAAGATGGAAGCCCGCGATCTCTCGCACGTCGATATCCCCAACGCACCCGCCCCCGGGCCGATCGCCTTCGACCAGCACCTTAACCTGATGTTCGATCTGGTGGCGCTGGCTTACCAGGCCAACATGACCCGCGTGTTCTCCTTCATGATGGCCGCGGAAGTCAGCGGACAGACCTATAATCACATCGGCGTTTCCGACGCCTTCCATCCGCTCTCCCATCACAACAATGAGCCGGCCAAGATGGACCGGCTGGTGAAGGTGCAGACCTATCACACCCAGGTGTTCGCCAAGTTCCTCGATAAGCTCGCCAAAATGCCGGATGGCGACGGCACCATGCTCGATCATTCTCTGTTCCTGTATGGCAGCAACATGAGCAACAGCAATGCGCACAACCACTATCCTTTGCCGACGTCGATGGTGGGCGGCTGGAAGACCATGAAGGGCGGCCAGCACTTGACGCCGCCCGAGCACACTCCGCTCGCGAACGTGCTGTTAACCATGCTGGACCGCGCGGGAGTTACGCAGGATAAGCTCGGCGACAGCACCGGCAAGCTCCTCGAGGTTTAAGGCGATGAAGATTCTGCTTGTCGCCGTTCTCGCCTCCGTGCTTCTATTGGCCGCGCTGCCGATCTTTGCGGCCGATGCTCCCGCTGCCGGTGCTCCGCTGGCGGCCGCGGTCAAAGCGGGCCAACGCGCAGCCGCGATCGACATGATCGCGAAGAAGTCGGCCGACGTCAATGCGGCGGAAGCGGACGGCTCCACGGCTCTGCTGTGGGCCGCGAACGGCAATGACGCGGATCTCGCCTCCCGCTTGCTGAAGGCGGGTGCGAATCCGAATGTCCGCAATCAGCTCGGATCCACTCCGCTCGCGGAAGCGACCTTCAATTCCAATACTGAGATGGTCAAGGCGCTGCTAGATGCAGGTGCGGATCCGAACGCCGCTGGGCCGGATGGCCAGACGCCGCTCATGGTCATCGCGCGGACGTCGAATGTCGCCGCTGCCAAGCTACTGCTCGAGAAGGGAGCCAATCCCAACGTGAAGGAAGGGCAACGGGAGCAGACCGCACTGATGTGGGCGGCTGCGTCGAACGAAGGTCCCATGATGCGCGAACTGTTGGCCCACGGCGCCGAGGTCGACGCGAAATCCGCCGTCGATCTCATGACGCCGCTGGTCAGCTCGGAGCCGCGTGCACAGCCTCGTCCTCCGGGGGGAATGACGGCGATGCTGTTCGCGGTCCGCGAAGGTTGCATAGATTGCGTGAAGGCGCTCGTGGAGAAAGGCGCGAAGGTCGACCTGCCGGACCCCGAGGGCGTGACGCCCTTGATCTCGGCGGTTTTCAACGCGCATTTCGACGTCGCGAAGTACTTGATCGATCAAGGCGCGAACGTCAACCGGTGGGACTGGTGGGGGCGCACTCCCCTGTATCTTGCCGTCGACTACAATACGCTGCCCCACGGCGGACGCCCGGACCAGCCTTCTTTGGATGAAACGCTGCCGATCGACATCGTGCGAATTCTTCTGGAGAAGGGCGCGAATCCGAATATTCAGTTGAAGCTCTTTCCGCCGTTTCGCGCAACGGGCAACGATCGCGGCCTGGATGGCATGCTGACCGTAGGCACGACGCCCTTGTTACGCGCGGCAAAGGGTCTGGACGCACCGGCGATCAAGCTGCTGTTGGAGCACGGGGCCATCGTCGACCTGCCGAATAGCCAGGGCATGACGCCTATTTTGGCGGCTTCCGGCATGGGCTCGACGGATGCCGATACGCGCGGTTACTTCACCACCTCGGATGTCCAGGACCGCTCCATTGCGTCATTGGAGTTGCTGCTCGCGCACGGCGGGGAAATCAACGGCGTAGCGGGCCGCCTGCAACAAGCGCCTTTGCACGGAGCCGCGTTCTGGGGCTGGAATAACGTTGTCGATTACCTTCTGAAGAAGGGCGCCGAAATCAACCTCAAGGACTCCCGAGGATTCACCGCCGTCGATTACGCGATGGGCCGGGCTGGCGGCAATAGCCGTGGCGGGCAGCGCATTGACGTTCACCAGGACACAGCCGACCTGATCGCTTCCAAAGGCGGAATCGCCGGAACTCCGGTCCCACAGCCGGGCGGTGGCCGTGGCGTACCCCCCGCGCGCTAGTACTATCCAGTTCATCGCCTCCTTCCAAATCGCGGTCCGGCCCGCCATGCGACTCCGGGACTTCGTATAATGTTTCCTTATCCGCCCGCCGAAAAAAGGGAGCAGTATGCGCTTGATACTTCTTTCGCTGGTCGTTTGCTTGGGCTCAGCTAACGCAGGGAGTCCTGCGAACTGGAGTGCGAACTATCCCCCCTGCAATCGCCACGCGGAGTTGCTGAGTCAAGGGCACATGGATCTCGGCGTGCGGGTGGCCACGGCGAATCCGGTTCTCGCTCGCCAGTTTCGGCGTGCGATGGATACATGGGCCACGATCCTCGACCTGGACTGGCACGAGGACGACACTCAGAATTGTTCGATTCAACTTGTGGATGGAGAACAGCAGCTTTTCCAACCCGCGGCCGTCGCGGCAAGGTCACAGTTGCCCGACCGTCTCTATTTCGATGGCTGGATTGCATTCAATCCAGGGCAGACGCTTAGCGCGACTGAGTTGTATCAGATTTCGCTGCACGAGATCGGGCATGTGCTCGGATTGCAGCATAGCTCGAACGCAAGGTCGGTGATGTACAGCTTCAATCTGGAAGGCCAGGAATGGCTCGACCTCACAGACCTGACAGCTCTAGCCGCACACCACAAACTCCGTATCGCGCCTCCCGACAAGCCGGTCAAGCTGGCACAGGCGCGGCTGTAAGCCCACCTAGGCGGACCATCCCTGGTGACGGTCCGCCGTCAATCGGCCAACAGACTTGCTCGTTCCCTAGTTTACTTGCGGTAAGCTACTTGCGCTCCGGAGATTCCCGATACAACCGGTGTTCAAACTTCTCCGCGGCGGCGGGTGTTTTGAAATCGCCCGTCAAAATTTCACGGTTCGTTGCCTTGCGACCGTAGAGTTCCCGGTTGGTATCCTCATCTGGACGAAGCGTCGCGCCTTCCAGTGAGATGCCCGCAAATAGTCCCCGCGCACGAGAGTACGACAGCATTTCCGCGTTCAGCATCGCATCCGTCTGGGCGCTGGCAGCGCGGCCGATCGGACCCGCCGCCGCAGTCGCGTCTCCGCCAATCGTAAACTTGTCAGACAAAAGGTGCTTCATACCACCATCGTTCATAACGAGCAGGATGACGTCCGTCTCCGACGCGCCGATCTGAAACCCTACACTTCCGCCTTCAACGCGCATCGCAGCGGGAGCGCTCCAACTCGTGCCACCGTTGCGGCGGCAGGCCGCGAATCCCCGGCCAAACTTTGCGCCGAAGATGAATCCGGCTTTCTTCATGCCCGGCACGACAACGACGCATTTCGCCTTGTCGAGCAAATCTTGGGGAATACCTTTGTCGTCGGCTTTCATCATATCGGCCAGCGTTTCGGCCGAAGCGTCCAGCCGGTCATCAACCTTAATTTCTCTGTCCGCCGCGTAAGCAGCAGTGCTTAGCGTGCCGGCAATTGCAAAAACCACTGAGAGCGTGTTCCGCATTGTTAGTCTCCTCGGAGTTTATGCTGCACGGGGGCTGCCAAAGTGGTAACGGTGTCGTGTAGATCCAAGTTTCAAAAGGAAGTCGATTGGTAACTCACTTTACGTTTCAGGGAGTTCGAGCAGATGCCATAAGATTCATGGCTTTGCCTTTCCCGCATGACCGCGCTCCGGCGAGTAAAACCCAGGTCGTCCTTTTTTCCAAAGCGTCGAAAAACGCTAGGCAAATTTTTCTGGTGCCCACAGGCGGTCACTAGGCGGCAACCTACCCGGCCTGGTGGCTCTTCTCAAGCGCCGACGATCTGCACGCTGATGCCTTCCGGATCTACGATATGAAACCCCGCATCCAGGTTGTCTTCCGGAGTCACCCCGCGCGCTTTCAGTTCCTTTGTCACCGCATCCTTGTTGAAGTTCTCAACCCCGATCGCAAAGTGATCCACCAGGCCAGTTGGACTCTTGTGATGGAGAGAGACCAGGGCTCTCGTCCCCATTCCTAGACGTACGATTTCGTTGGGCTTGTCTTCACTGACCGTCGTCAGTCCGAACATCTTTTGATAAAAGGCGATGGAACGCGGCAAATCGCTGACTTGAATGCTCATGTGGTCGATCTTCGCCGCCCTTATGGTGCCGGCAGGAACTTGCGCCTCGGATGCACCGCTGGCCGCGGTCAGCATCGCAAGGCCCTGAATCAACCCCCGGCGCGAGAGCGCGCCCTTTTCGAAGCGATGCAACAGATTTGAAATGATTGCTTCCATACAGCCTCCTCGCTACTAGGGCAGTTCGAACACCCACACCGTGCCGCCGCGGCCGGGCGGATTTTGAATTTCAGGAGTGAGCGATGGCCAGGTCGCTGCATGCGCGCTGCCGCTGCCCACTGTCAGCGCGATATATTGTTTTCCATTCACCGAGAAACTGATAGGCGCGGAACCCGGAACGTCGTTCAAGCGGACCCGCCAGAGTTCCGCGCCCGTGCTGTCGTTGCGCGCGCTGAACCAGCGGTCAATCGAGCCGCTGAAGACCAGGCCGCCCGCCGTCGCCAGAATCCCAGAAGTCTCGGGAGCGCGTTGACGCGCGATCCAAGTGGTCTTGCGCGTTTCAAGATTAGTCGCCTGCACGCGGCCGTAATTGCCATCGCTATCCAGGCGCGGGCGCAGACTCATACGAACGCCCGTAGTGAGGAATCCTCGCTCGCCCTTGGCAACAGGAGTGAGATCCATGCAGGATTCGACCAGTGGCGAGTACAGTGTTTTGGTTTCGGGATTATAGGCGGTGGGAATCCAGCTCCGCGCGCCGCCCGCGTGCGGGCACACGATTTTCGCTTCCCCGTCACCCGGGAGCAAAGCCGGATCGAAGGTCTTGTCGCCCGTCTTCGGATCGATCGCCGTGATGACATTCTGCAGCCCCAGATCCACCGAGAACGCATACTTTCCGGTGTCCGCTTCAACGGCATCGTAGATGGCGATCTTGCCCGCGGTCACCGATAGCGTCTTGGTTTGGCCGTTCACCGGCAGCTTCACTAGAGTGCGCTCGAAGACCCAGTCGTAATCGAACTGATCGTTGCGGACGTGCTGAAAATGCCAGACCAGTTTGCCGGTGTCCGGATTGATCGCCAGAGTGGAATCCGTGTAGAGCGCATCGTTCGTGATACCGGGTT
>Ga0265314_10001833_pt1 | contig 22843 bp, 15 predicted proteins | sample 4126metaG_FD_203106 | JGI IMG/M metagenome (GOLD analysis project Ga0265314, IMG submission 203106) | Rhizosphere microbial communities from Carex aquatilis grown in University of Washington, Seatle, WA, United States - 4-1-26 metaG | ecosystem: Host-associated > Plants > Roots > Rhizosphere >... | reverse complement strand
TACGATCACAACGAGCTCGGAAGCTGCTTCACGGATTTGGATGCGAAGCTCAGGTTGCTACTCGAAACAGTGGTGCCGAGCAATTTCGTCTCGTTGCCGCTGAAGCTGGTACAGCCCTTCATCTATGGCACTTCGATTCCGGACGATGCTTATCTGGTTAACACCAAGCTGTACCTGGCCATCACCGCGCAGATGCCTGAGGCCAATCTGATCAGCAAAGCTCCCGATCTGATCAAGATCTGCTCCGCCACGCATCTGGAACATCTCATCCGGCAGGCGTTGCCCGGCGTTCCGATGCGCCACGTTCCGAATCCGCCGGCCGCGATTCCGGTCAAGCTGAAATATCAGTACTTCAGTTTGACGCAGTCCGGCGGGGCGTATGAAGCGATCCAGCGCGCGCGAACGTTCGCGGTTTATGTTCCGGCGGATTTTCCGGAACCGCAACTGGAGCTGCTGGTTCTCCTGCCCCAGGCGAAGTAGCGCTCTTACCGTCGCAACGCGAAAATCAGAACGAGGATTACAGCTACCAGGACCAGTCCGCCCAACAACAGGATTGCCGGCGAGATTCCTGAGCGTGGCGCCGGAGTTGGGACTTGCAAGCTGGGAGCCTGCGGAACTGGAATCGAAGCTTGCGGTGTCGGCAGAGCTGGGGGAGCCGGAGCCGAAGGCATGGCGGGAGGAGTCATGCTGATCGGAAGCTGGACCGCCTGCGCCGAAGCGGGCGATGGAGATACCGAAGGCTGCGGCGGTGCTGGTGTTTGTAGCGACGGGGTCTGCATCACTCGGGTGTATTCGCCGGGACCCTTCGGCACAGGGGGCGCGCTCTGCTGCGGCACAGGCACTGGACCCGTAGCAATGTTCATTCTCGGAGCGACTGGCTCGGCGTGAACCTCGCCAGGCGAGTTTTGGTTTGGCTGGGTTCGAAAGAGCCTGGTGAATTCTCCCGCCGGAGCAGCCGCTGGCGGGGCGGTCGGAGGATGGAACTCCGGAGGAGGCGAGGGCGGCAGGCCCAATTCGGGCGGCCTGGCAGTCTGCTGATTCCCCGCTTGCCCTGCTTGGCCGGGGAGCCGAAACAACTGCGTAAACTCCCCCGGGCCGGCGGGAGTCGTCTTTGCAGGCAGGTTCGCGGGCCCGCTGCTGGCCATCGGATCCGGCAAAGGCGCAGGCGGAATGTTCGAAGTGGGAATCTGAAACGCTCTGGTAAATTCCCCGGGGCCTGTGGGTATCTTGGCGGGTCCACTGGTGACAACCGGATCCGGTGGACGCTGCGGAGGAACGTTCGCGTTGGGGAGCTGAAAGGCTCTGGTAAACTCGCCGGGACCCTGCGGAGTGGGGTTAGGAGATGAGGGAGCAGGCTTGGTAACGGGCCCGGAATCGGCACGCGGAAGCTGCACGGGACCAGTCGTATTCACCCGTGGGTTAACAGGCTGGGGTTCGGGAGCGGGAATCGGGCTCGACGCTATCGCGCTTTCGAGCCAAGCTTTTACATCCAGCAGATCGAGCTCGGACACGGTCACCAAGCACGTGGCGCCTTCCCACTCGCCAATATCGAGCAAGGGGGAACTGGCGGGCTTCTTCAGCAGATACTGGGTTGCGAGCAGCAGGAGCTTCGGGCTGCCCGTGAACGTATGCAGCAATACTGGTGTCCCGCGGGATCTTTCACGGCCTCGCCAGACCTGCACCTCGCCGTCGCCGAGGAGGTTCGTTTTGTCATACTTTCCGGCGAGATCCATGATTTGAGCGGTTACTGAATATGATCGCATCCGCGTTTGCATGGTTCAAGGGTTATGATAGATAAGTGCTTTTACCTGAGGAGCATCGGCCTTGAGGAACCTGACTCGGGTGGTGTGGTCCGAGGGCATGTATCTGGGCCCCCACCACTTCCAGACCGACCGGAAGTACTTCGAAAACTGCATCCACTTCGCCAATGATTCTCTGTGGTTCGCGCCCTGGGGTTTCGCCGGATGCGAGCTAGACCGCGAAGCACTTCGTAATGGTACGGCCTCCCTGGTGCATGCCCGGGGCGTCTTCCCGGAGGGTATGGCGTTTCAGATTCCCGAATGCGACACGCCTCCCATGGCGCGCAGCATAACGGACGCCTTTCCGCCGATAAAGCCTTCAGCGATTCTGATGCTTGCGATTCCCAAAGTGTCTCCCTCGGGCAAGAACACCGTCTTACCGGCGGATCTGCAACCCGGAGACGTTCGTTTTACTGCCGAAGAACGGCCGCTTTTCGATGAAAGCACCGGTCAGGATCAACGTCCGGTTTTTCTAGCACGCAAGAATCTGCGCCTTCTGCTGGACACGGAACCTCTCGACGGGCTGGAGGTACTTCCGCTTGCACGAATCGTACGGGACGGTACGGGTTTCGCCGTCGATGAACAGTTCATACCGCCATGCCTGAATATCAGCGCCAGCTCGCGGCTGATGTTGATTTGCCGCCAGCTCATGGAGATCCTGACGGAAAAAAGCCAGGTCCTGGCGTCTTCCAACACAGGAATGGGCGACATGTCGGGAGGCATCGCGGCCCGGCAGGTAGCCAACTTCTGGTTTGGGCACGCCGTGAACACGGCGCTCGCTTCGTTGCGCCATCTGGGGCTCACCAAGCATGGCCATCCCGAGGAACTGTTTCGAATCCTGAGCACTCTGGCCGGTGCACTATGCACATTCGGATTGGACTCGCAGCCCGTTCAACTGCCTTTGTACGATCACCTGAATCTGACCGAAATCTTCGATCTTCTGGACCGCCATATCAAAGATCACCTGGAGATGCTGCAGCCGACCAATTGCGTGTCGATTCCCCTGAAACCGGCGGCCAAATATATGTACGAAGGCGACATTAAGGATGACCGGTGCCTGAACCGTGCGCGCTGGATCCTGGCCATTCGCTCGCCCCTTGGGGAGGCGTCGTTGATCTCATCGACACCGCGTCTGGTGAAGATCTGTTCCGCGCGTTTCGTCGCGGAACTGGTGCGCCGCGCTCTGCCGGGTATGACGCTCTCACACCTCCCCGTACCTCCGGCGGCGTTATCGCCGCGTGTGGAATTCCAGTACTTCGGAATCAATCGCGAAGGACCGTGCTGGGACGACATCGCAAAGGTCAAGAAGGTTGGAGTCTATGTGCCGGGTGATCTGCCCGATCCGGAAGTAGAATTATTCGCGCTCTTGGAGTCTTAGACCAACGGGACTTCCCACGAATGAATCCGACGAACACGCTGACGGACAATCTGGCGACGATCTATCAGGAGAACCTGACCGTGATCGTGCGTCTGCGGTCTAACCGCCAAGGCATTCAAGATGCCGAGTCCTTCCGGGAGCGAATTCGTTCCGGACTCGCGGCCGCCGAGCAACAAGCCGTGCGGCGCGGCTACAGCGGAGAGGATGTACGGGTAGCTACCTTTGCGGTGGTCGCGTTCCTGGATGAATCGGTACTGAACTCCGGTCTCGCGCTGTTCGCCGACTGGCATCGTAAACCGCTGCAAGAGGAGTTGTTCGGCGTCCACATCGCGGGGGAGATCTTTTTCCGAAACGTGGACAGGCTTTTGGCGCGTCCCGATTCCGCCCAAACAGAAGAGCTTCTGGAGATCTACGAAATTTGTCTGCTGCTGGGCTTTCGCGGACGCTATACCTCTGACAGCGGAGTTCAGATTCGCTCGATTGCCACGGCGATCGCGGAGAAGCGGCGCCGGGTTCGCCGCGTGGATCCGGTGATTTCACCGCATTGGGCTCCTGGTTCCGAGACCGGCCCAGTGGCATCCGATCCGTGGATCATGTGGCTAATCTGGGCCGCCGCGGCGAGTTTCACGCTCGCCGTCGTCCTGTTCGTGGGGTACAAACTTTTGTTGGGCTCGGGAGAATCGGATCTACAGGCGATTCTGACCCAGCACCGCTTGTGAATGAAATTGTGAGCTGAGATGAGGATCACGAAAACCCACCTATTCACGGCCCTGGCACTCGTGGTCTGGATTGTGCTCGCGTGGTTCATTGGAACTTGGCTGAAGCTTACGGGAACGGACCTGTGGCTGCTCCGCGGTGGATTGATTCTCATTGGCGTCGTCGGCGCCGTGGGATTCCTGTGGCTCCGTCATAAAGAGGAGGGCGGCGAGTCCGCGTCAGGGCAGGGATCGAGCGAAGTGGACGCGGCGTTCCGCGAGGCGGATGCCCGTTTGCAGTCCCCGGCTCTCCGTGCTGAGGCGAAAGTCTCCCATCTCTCGTGTCTCTTGATCGTCGGCGACGAGAGATCGGCGAAGACCAGCATCGCCGTTCATTCCGGGCTGGAGCCCGAATTGGTCGCCGGCCAGGTGTTTCGCGATCGCGATATTATTCCCACCCGCGGCGTAAATATCTGGTACGCCCGAAAGAACGTGCTCGTGGAGGCGGGAGGGCCGCTCCTCGGCGATGAAGCAAATCGTGGACGCCTGATCCGGCGGCTGATCCCGGCACGCTTTGGTTCGATGTTCGGCCGCAGCGCGCAAGCTCCGCGTGCCGTGTTGTTGTGCGTGGATTGCGAAAGCCTTCTGAAGACCGGCGGCGCCGAAGCCAGCGCGGTCGCATCGCGGCAGTTCAATGCCTGGCTGACGGATCTGTCGCATCGCCTGGGCGCGCGGCTGCCCGTGTACGTGCTGTTCACGAAGATGGATCGGATCCAGCATTTCCAGGAATACGTCGGCAGTCTGACCGCGGAAGAAGCCGCGCAGGTGCTCGGGGCGACGCTGCCGATGCGCAACGTCACCGAAACAGGCATTTATAGGGAGGCGGAAACTGCCCGGCTGTCGCAGGAATTCGATCTTCTATACCAGTCCCTTTGCGACCGGCGCACGGAATATCTCGCGCGCGAGCACAATGCGCAAAGATTGCCGTCGGTCTATGAGTTCCCCCGTGAGTTTCGCAAGCTGCGGTCGTTAGCGGTCGAATTCCTGGTCGACGTCTGCCGTCCGAGTCAACTGCGAGCCGGTCCCCTTCTGCGAGGGTTCTACTTTACCGGAGTTCGGCCAGTTGTCGTCGCGGATGTCGCGGTGGAGCCGCAAGCTCCCGCACCCGCGCGGGGGATGGATTTGGGGGCCACGCGGGTTTTCGTTCCCGGCAGCCTGAACCCTCCTGCGATGTCGGCGTCGAGAGAAACGCAGAGCCGCCGGGTTCCGCAGTGGGTGTTCCTGAATCACCTTTTCTCGGATGTGATTTTGAAGGATCAAGCCGCGCAGCGTTCGAGCTCGACGAGTCTGACGGTCAGCACCGGCCGGCGGATTCTGCTGGCGGCGGCAACTGCCGTGGCCCTCGTGTTCGTCGTAGGGTGGACCAACTCCTGGCTCAACAACCGGGCCGTGGTGCGCGAAGCTGTGGATACTGCGCAGGCTCTGCCAGTGGTGGACCTTGGGCGGAACATCGCGGTGTCTCAGCAGCAGCTCGAACAGTTGGACCGGCAGCGACAGGTCCTGCAAAAGCTGACGGGCTGGGAGCGGAACGGCGCCCCGATGGGTATGCGCTGGGGCCTGTACGAGGGCCACGACCTTTATCCCGGCGCGTATAAAGCCTACTTCGAAACGTTCCGGCGAATGCTCCTTCGCCCGACGCAGGACACCTTAACGCGGTTCATGTCGCGGCCCGCATCGGCGGAGTTGCAGGGCTACCGGCCGGTCTACGATGCGCTCAAAGCGTATCTAATCACCACCTCGAATCCGGATAAGAGCACGCAGGATTTTCTGGTGCCCGTCTTGATGGAGCACTGGCAGAGCCGTAACCAAGGTGACGAGGACCGCGCGACACTGGTTCGCCGCCAATTCACTTTTTACGCGTCCGAATTGCCGATTCAAAATCCATTTCCCGGATCGAATCCGGATCAGGCAGCCGTCGGCTCGGCGCGTGCTTATCTCGCGAGGTTCGCCGCCACGGAAGCGCTGTACTCGGCGATGGTGTCCGCGGCGGGCGCTGCCAAGCCGGCGTTCGATTTCAACAAAGCATATCCGGGCTCGGCGGACGTTGTGACCAATACTTACATCGTGCCGGGGGCGTTCACGCGCGATGGCTTCAGCTTCATGCAAAATGCGATCCAGCGGCCCGACGACTATTTCCAGGGCGAAGCGTGGGTCTTGGGGCCCCAGACCATCGGCAGCGTGGATCGCAGTCAGCTCCAGCGCGATCTGACGGAAAAATACCGTGCGGATTTCCTGCGTTATTGGCGTGAATTTTTGCAGCGCACCAGTGTCACGCGCTTCGGCAGCGTGGCGGACGCCGCGGGCAAGCTAACGAAGCTGTCGAGCAATCAGTCGCCACTGCTCGCGGCGCTATGCGCGGTTTCCCGCAATACCACGGTGGACGATCCGGAGATCGCGAAAGGTTTCCAGGCCGCGCAGCAGGTGGAACCGGCCACGTGTAACGATCGGCTTGCCGCGCCGGGGAATGCGATGTACGTCTCGGGTCTGATCCAGCTTCAGGCAACGCTGCAGCAACTAGCCGAGAATCGAAACGATACAGCCGCCCAATCTCAGGCGACCTCCGCGGCGAGCGCGGCGCTCGTGACAGTTCGTCAGATGGCGAGCCAGTTCCCAATCGACAAAGAGGGCGGAGTCAGCGCGAAAACTCAGAGCCTTCTCGAAGATCCCATTAAATTCGCCCAGGCGTTGATCGGTGGAGTTCCCCGAGACGGAGTCAATTCCGGTGCCCAAGGATTCTGCACCCAATACCGCTCGCTGATTTCAAAATATCCGTTCGATCCGAAGGCCAGTGCCCGCGCCACGCAAAGCGAATTCGACGGCGTTTTTAAGCCCGGCGACGGCGCGCTCTGGAAACTCTACAACTCCACGCTGAATAAGCTCCTGACGAAGCAAGGCGCCGAGTATGCGGCGAATCCAGGCGGCGGAATGACCGTGACGCCGCAGTTTCTGAGTTTCTTTAATCGGGCGGCCGCGGTAAGCGACGCGTTCTATAAGAATGGAAGTCCGAACGCGAATCTCACGTTCAGCCTGAGGCCGGTGCCTTCCGAAGCCGTGGTGCAGGAAATCACGCTGACCATAAATGGAAAGACTGCCGTCTTCAAGAACGGCAAGGGTGACGCGCAGCAGTTTTCGTGGCCCGGTGCGGGCTCGCAGGAAGTGAAACTCAAAGTGCGCTTCGCGGGCGGATCCGAGTTCGACATGATTACTTACACGGAAGCGTGGGCGGCATTCAGTTTCTTTTTGCAGGCGGAACGCTGGCAGGCTGCTGGAAGCCAGCAAACCATGGAATGGACCGCGCGCTCCACCACGGGTCCGATGATCATTGGGGGCAAGCCCGCCACGGTGCGATTCACTCTCGATATGAACGGCGGCCCGGCTATCTTCCAGCCGGGATTCTGGTCGGGTGCGGCCTGCCCTGGCGCGGCCGTCCGGTAGCATGCGCGGGAGTCCTGATATCCTGACCGACAAGGCCGTTAGAGGATAGGAATGCCTGAACCATACACTACACAACGAATGCTGTCGCTGCGGAAGCTGACGCGGGCCGCCGCCGAACAGATGCGCAATCAGCTCAAGGACATCCTGTCGGCGGTGGGGCCCTTGATGCAGCCGAAGGTCGCACTCGGCGACTACGTGCGCGGTGTCAAGGAACCTGTCCGTGGTGCGGATGCCTTGTTCAAGGAAATCGAGAGCATGTATCACACGGTTGCGGCCGAGAAGCCATTCGGCGTGCGCCGCGAGCTGACTCCGCCGCTCGATTTTAGCGGCTCTTCCGTCGACGTGAATCCCCTGGAGTACAGCCATACGGCCTCGGTGAAAGGCCACAGTAAGCGAGTGGCGGTGACGTCGCCGTTTCGATGGGTATTGAGCTTCACCGGGCACTCTCTGGCGGAACTGAAGACGCTGCTGGCCTCCACGAGTCCCGCCAACGATCAGCTTCACGCATTCGTGTTGCATTACGTCACGCTGAAGTGCCAGGTGGACCGTCAGACAGCGCTCACGAATATTTTCAAAGCTCTGCGATACAAGTTGAGCGTGACGACTCAGCCGGAGTTTGGATCCCTGCCTTTGACTTGCGTTTCCGCCCCGATCTTCACGGTGCGGCCGCCTGACGAGGTCATCATCGAGACGACGGAGCTGACCGGCTCGGACGCTTTCGAGGAAGTGATCGATCTCGAGGGCCTCGCCACTTTGCGGGATCCGATGAAGGATTCGCTGGTGGAACTCGCACGCGCGCACGGCGAGCAAATGTGATTTACTTCGAACACCGCTCCATCACTGTCGCGGCTCGGTAAGTCGCCGAATGGGACAGGTCAGCGTTTGCCGCCCAAGGAAGGCGGTGGCGGTTTGGGTGCGTCGAGCACTCGCCAGCGAAGATACACGGAATACTTCTGCGCGGTCTTTTCCGGATTGGTAACGGCAATCTGAAAACCTGCGCGTCCGTCGCCATCCGGAGCGGCGTAGGAGTACTCGATGAGAGTCCCCTTGGACTTAGCATTCTTCGGGATGACGCTCCGTATAACGCCGCGTTTTTCGTCTTTCACTTCCTGGCCGCACGCGATCGCGGGACTCTCCAGGCCGCATTCTACTTCGATAAACTCGGCGGTCTTGTTGCGGGGGGCCGGCTTGTTGAAATAAGCCTGCACGTCTTTAGGCTCCTCCCCCTGTAGAGGTTTCACGAAGAGCGCGTTGTGCTTAAAGAAGAACTCGCTTTGGCTGCCGGGAGGAAGTTCCGCGGTGATCTTCAACCAGCCTTCCTTTGCCGCGGGATCGTATTCCTGGGCAGGTTTCAGCGATGCCACTTTGTACGGCGGCTGCAGCGGGATGGTCGGGATCTTGTCATCGGGAATCAGGTAGGCGATCAGGTCTTCTTTTGCGCCCGATGCGCGCAAGACATTTGCCGTAGCGCCGCTCATTTGCAGGCCGGTTACGCCGCGCGCACGGACTTCCCGGAAGACGGCGTCTGGGGTGAAGCGCTTCAGGAGAGTCTGAAGTTCCTCCAGGCTCATCGGGGCCAGATAACGCGCGCGGCAGTCTTGGCAGGCGGCGAGAACCGTCCGAATCAGGACCGCCATCTCGGCGGGGTCCCGCTTCCCTTTGGCGCCCGCGTCGATAATTTTGCCTAATTCCTGATCGCCAACGTTAAAGTCGATACCTCGGCTTCGGACCAAGTCGGTCAACTCGGGAATTTCCGCAAAGTTAGGATTCGCGATGCCTACGACAAGATCAGCCAAATTGTAGGGCTGTGCTGGAGGAGTTTGGCCTCGTGAAACAGATGCGCCCAACACCAAGGCTAACAACCAAGTCCTGGTAATCATTTTCTCTTCGGAGGCAGTCCTTGCTTGCGGCGATATTCTTCTGCTGCCTTCTCGGCATCCGTCTGCTTGTTGTCGGAAGGCTCAGGTTGAGCGGCCTGTTTTTGCTGCTGCCCGGTGGAGGAGATATTCGAATCCTGCGATTTCCCGTCACCAGAATCGCTCCCCTGATTTCGCTTGCCCCCGCCGGAACGGCCGCCTGACGGCGGGACCAGATAAACGTAAACAGCCGGTTGGCCGCCGGGGTCCGCATACATTTCACCTAGGGTGCGGCCGTTGAACCGGGTTGCGGAAAAGCTGATTTTCTGGCCGCGTGCAACCTCGAACGAACCGTCTGAGCCGAGCTTTTCCGATTGGCCGTCGATCGTTTTTGTGATTCCCCCGTTGAGATTGATGGGTTGGAACGACACGGTCTTTTGACTAAGCGCAGCTGCCATTCCGGACACCCCCGGAGCACCTTGAAAGGTCGGCTTCATGATCGTTACGGACGTTTGTTTGACCTCAAGCTCGATGTCCATATAATCCTTGTCCGAGCTTGCCCACTGAATCGAGTATTGCCCGTCTTGCAGGTCCTTCTTCAGTTCGGATCCGTCCAAGGACTGGACGACATTGTTCAGCTTCACCGTGCCCACGGAGCCCGCCAGCGTTATCCGCAACTGCGTTGGGAGAGCCACCCACTTCAGATCGAGAGACCTCTCGGGATCAGTCGGCTGGATGTTGAAGGTTTGCGTAATCGGCGTGAACCCCGCTCGCGATGCGGTTAGCGTGTAGTCCCCGGCGCCGATGCCGTATTCCAGATCGTCAGTGACATCGGATCCATTGCGGTCGACTACTTTAACCGTGTCTGCGGAATCGATGTTCACGTGCACCGCAACTTTTCTCGCATCCAGCTTCCGGGCCTCGGCAGCGCGCTGAGCGTTGGAGTGGCTGCGAACCCCCCAGATCACGAGCGCAATCGCCACCAACGCGGCGGCGCCCCCAATCACTTTGAGGTTCGCCGAAAGGCTCGGGACCATCTTGGCGGATAAGCTCTTTGCTGCGACTTTCGAGCGCGGCGCCTGAACTGCGGTGGGAGGCTGGTCGATCTTTACCGCACCAGAGGTTGTTGCCACGACCGGCGCTGCGATCGCGACAGTTTCCGCCGCCTGCTTTTGGCGAAGCCGATCCTGGATCGCTGAGCGCGTTTCTTGAAACGCCGCATCGTCCTCATACTTCGCAATCCTGTTGGACTTCTGGAATATCGCCTCCAACTTTTGGGGATCGCTGGTTTCTTGCGACTCTTTCGCAAGCTCCTGTAGTGCCGTTAGATCCTGCGTGCGAAGCTTGTCGCGATCCTCGGCTGTCAACGCCTGGCTCAGAGAGGCGCGCAACTTGATTAAGCGAGCCTCGAGCGGATAGCGGGCCAACACCTTATCCAGCTCGTTGATGGCTTCCGCCGGATTCCCCTGCACCTGGAACTCGCGGGCTTTCGACAAGGCGGCGGAGACATCCTCGTCCTGGTGCTTGTCGCGAATCAGAGTGATCAAGCTCTTGGCAAGCGGATGGCCCGGATCGATCTCCAGCGCTTCTTGCACATACGCTTCGGCCGAACGCCAGTCCCCCTCCAAATGGGTGCCCGCTTCTTTCAACAGAACCTCTAGCAGTCCATTGCGTATGGCGGAATTATGCTGATTGAGCTGGATGGCCTCGCGCAGAAGCTGAAGCCCTTCGCCGGTGGCGCCGGACTCGTAGACTGCTTTCCCGCGAGCCGCTTGCTCCTCAGCCTGGGTGGTTCGTTGTTGATACTGCTGCACTTGCTTTCCAAGCGCCGTTAGCTCGGCATCGTTCGGAAATTCCGCCAGGGCCTCATCTGTCAGCGTGCTCGCTTTGCCGTACTGATTCACCGCCAGAGCCTGTTCGATCTGACTGATCCAGTGGTTCTTGGCATCTCCGCGGGCTTGTTGCTCGCGTCTCTTCTTGAGACGGTCAATCTCGATGTCCAGGCCCGGATACTGCGGGTAGATGTTGCGCAGGATCTCCCATTGCCCGAGGGCTTCGAAGAACTGCCGGCTTTCCTCGAGCATGCGGGCGCGTCCGACCACGGCGTTTACCTTGTCCCGTCGCGCTCGCACCTGCTGCAGGGATTGCTCAAAGCGCTTCTCCGAAGGATACTTCTGCTCCGCTTCTTCCAGGATCGATACTTTGCGATCCAGGTCCGGCTCGGTCACCACCTCTTTGTCGATTCTGGCCACGTAGGAAGATACTTCCTGCCGCTGCACCTGTTCGACGTCGTCCTGCAGCACGCTGAAGACAACGTTGTTGGGATAGCTCGCCAGGACCGTTTCGCAGATGGCGGCTGCCGCCGTGAAGTTGCCCTCGGCCAGATGGCGGCGGGCCTCAGCTTCCTGCGAGGACAACTGATCGCGCTTGGAAGAGATCTCTGAGTAGAACCGCTGGTATTCCTCGCCTTGCTCCGGCGACGTGCTGAAGGCCGCACGCCGGTCCAACTCGAGCACGCGCGACATCTTGTTGACGGCCGAATCGACATCGCCGCGACGGTAGGCTTCGACCGCTGACTTATACGCTTGTTGTTTCTCGTTGCGGAGCCGGAGGTACTCTTGTTCCCGCTTCCCCACTTCCGTCAGAAGAGTGTTGGCCCGGGTCTCCTTCGGCCGGATATCGAGGACTTTTTGGAGGGCCTGCCGCGCGTGGCTGTATGCATGGTTCTCCATATGCTGGTGCGCCAGCCGGAACCATTCTTCGATCTGAGTGCCCCTGCGCTTGCCTTCGATCGCGCCCTTTAGGGTAAAGGCCTCGGTGTTCGCCGAATCGAGTTCCAGCACTTCTTGAACCTTTTGCAACGCGCGGACATACTCCTCTTCGTCAAAGCGTTTCTTGGCCGTTTCCAGCAGCTGTTTGACGGTTTTCACTCGCTGGGCTTCTTCGATGTCCTTGCGCAGCGTCCCGATCTCCGGGGTCAAATAGCTCTCGGCCTCTAGCTCCGTCAGGATTTCAGAGGCGTCATCGATATCTCCCGAATCGAAAGATTTGCGCGCCCGCTGAAGACGCGGGGTGATTCGCGAGGCGTCGAAAAGATCTATGGTTTCGCCCCGCAGAGCCTTCTGCAGGCACTCCGAGAATTCCTTGGCGCCGGAGAAGCGATAGAACGGTTCCTTCGCCAGCGCCTTGTGAATAACCTGGCTGATGGCGGGGCTTACGGCCGGATTAAAGTCCGAGATGGGCGGTGGTGTATAGCGCAGGATGGCTTGAGCCAGATCCTGCTCTCCAGCTACACCAAAAGGATGCCGTCGCGCGAGCATCTCATACGCCACCACCGCCAGCGAGAACTGGTCGGCCAGAGGCGTCGGCTGCTTGCGTTGAATCTGTTCCGGCGCCATGTAGAGCAGCGTGCCCTTGAGGCCGGTGGCCGACCGGTGATCCGTAAGGTGCGCCACGCCGAAGTCGATGATCTTCACCGAGTCATCTTCCAAAATGAACAGATTGCTCGGCTTAAGATCGCGATGCACCAGGTTGTGCTCATGCGCGGCCTGGAGGCCCCGGCAGGCTTGTGCCAGCATCTGAATGGAGCGCTCCGCCGTAAGCCGCGGACTGGAGGTCTTGATCAGTTCCTGAAGGGTGACTCCCGGCAGCAGCGGCATCACGAAGTAGGGGCGTTTCGCACCGCCTTCTTCCATTTCGCCAACGTCGAAAATTTCGACGATGTTGGGATGGCTCATGCTGGCCAAAACGGCGCATTCCCGTTTGAACAACTCGAGAACCACCTTGTCTTGAGGATCGCGAATGGTCTTGATGGTGACCTCTCGGTTCATCACCGAGTCCAGGGCTCGATACACGATGCCCATCCCACCCTCGCCCAGGATGTCGCGGATCTCGTAGCGGCCGGCGGCCTTCATAATTATGTGGTCTATAAATGATACAGGACTTGGGAACTGCCCGGGTAGGTTCCCGGCGTCGAGATTATCGAGGGAAGTACCGGTATCGGATCGAGCTCGGACCGGGCATGGAGGGCCGCATCTAAAGTCTTGAAAACGGGTGGGTTCGCTCCGCGGGATTACTATGCCTGACGGACAAAACCGCGGTCGAGCCATTTCCTGACCATGGAAAGACACTCAGCTTGTACTTTCTCGGGAGGAGCCTGAGTCTCCTGCGCCAGACGATCGACCATCTCGCCGAGGGGTTTACTCCCATCCAGTTCGGTAACAAAATCGGCCACTTCGGGCGTAAGCTCAACTACCAATCTCAAGCCGGAGGCCTGCTCCATGCGGATCATGTGAGGCCGCCGCCACTGCTGGTCTGCGAATTCCACGATCTGCGTTAACTGAACTCCTTCGGCTACCTGCAGTCTGCTGTTCCTGAGCTGCTCGTCGGAAAGAGGTTGATCGCGCAGCGCGAAGCGATGCAACATCGCGTCCCCCAAGGGCATGGAAGGCTCGGACGAAACCCGCTCAAAGTGCACCCAGTTTTGGCCGGAACGCCGCCGCATCGTCAAGAATCCCGAGTGGATCGCCTCAACTTTCTCGGACTTGTAGAAGTTGACCCACTCTTCAAATTTGCGGTAGTCGGCCTCCGTACCCGATGGAGCGTTCACTACAGGCAGGCGCGTTTCAGCGTACCGGATGGGATCATAGCCCCCGCCGGCGCAAACAACCGCATCGCAGCCGGTGCCTTCGAACCACTCCGCGAGACGCTCTTCCCACGGTTGGCCTTCGATCTTCGGCCACTCGCAAAGCATCTGAAGGAATCCACCTTCCTCAAGATAAGCCGGAGCCTGCTTGACCAGGTTGCGGCAGAATCCATCGAGTTTCATGGGGTTTTCGGCGAACATCCGATTGGAGGAAGGCGTGATGTAGAAGGGCGGGTTGGATAGAATGCGTTCGAATCGGCGACCCGCGACAGGCTGAAACAAATCGCCGGTGACGATCTCGACACTCGCTCCGTTGAGCCACGCATTGAATCGGGCAAAGGCGCACGCGCGGCTGGAAAGATCGGTGGCAGTTACCTTCTCCGCAAATTGGGACCCCGCTATGGCGACGACTCCGCAACCTGTGCCCAGGTCCAGCAGGGACCGGCAGGGCGTCCGGATCGCCAGATTCAACAGGAATAGGGTCGTGCTGTTGATCATCAGCACGTCATGCTCTCCGGAACCAGAAGTCAGGTGGGCATAGGTATCTGTCACGATCCAAAAGCCCTCAAAAGGCGCGAACATAACCGGACTGGCCAGGTAGTCGCCGGTGAGTTCGAGCAGTTCGCAGCTTGTCAGTAGCTGTAAAACATCCGACGGGACACATTGTTCCGCGGCAGACTGAGCGACGGGTTCGCCCACGACAAACCAGCGGATCAGCATGTTTAGGGCATCCAACCCGCGGGTGCGGTAAAGCAGCACCGAAAGATTCTCCTTGTTGCGGCCTGTCAGCGTATCGGTCTGAATGCGGTCGCGCACGCCTGCCGGTGTGAATGCTACCTCCCTCAAATAGTCCTTTAACCGGGTGGCCTGCCCGGCTGTCTGGGTTCTCAGCATCAACCTAGAATATCCCTTGCCGGGAAGAGAGTGGGTCGTTTTTTCGGCAGCCCGGGAAGTAACCGACGGACCGATGAGCCCGGCCGCCGTTTGTTCACGCGTAGACTGATGAGAATGATGGCAGCTAAGGCGGAAAGGATCTATTCGGAGATCCCGTTTTCTGATAGACTTACTTGTCACCGCTCGGTTTTCCAAGTCCAACGAGCTAAACGCCAGTACTAAGGAGGCGACTATGGCGCGGGAAAGTATTCAGAAGAAGCTGGAGCGGGTTCGCCCGCCCAGGGTGCAGGTCAGCTACGACGTCCAGGTTGGCGACGCGATCGAACTGAAGGAACTACCCTTCGTCATGGGCATCCTGGGAGACTTTACGGGCAATCCCGCCGAGCCTCTTCCCAGGCTGAAGGATCGCCGCTTCGTCGAAATCACGCCGGATAATTTCGATAGCGTGATCGAGAGCATGAAGCCTCACTTGGCGTTTTCCGTCGAGAACAAGCTCTCCGACGATCCGAATGCCGGGCAGTTGAAGGTAGACCTCAGTTTCCACAAGCTGGAAGACTTTGAGCCGGAACAAGTTGCGAAGCAGGTGAAGCCGCTGCGCGAGTTGCTGGAACTGCGAACCAAGCTCTCCGATCTGCGGGGTACCCTACAGACGAACGACAAGCTCGACGAACTACTGCTGGACGCTGTTTCCAATACCGAAAAACTTCAGAAGTTACAGAAGGAATTGGGGCTGGAAGGAAGCGATAAGAAGGAGTAAGGTATGGCCGAAGCGAAGAAAACCTCCTCTCAAGCAGCCGCAGTCGAACAGACGACGGAAACAAGTCTGTTGGACCAGATCGTTCAAGAAGGCCGTTTCGGAAAAGAGACGACCGCGCGGGAGCGTGGCAAGGACCTGATCAAGGAGTTCATCACCCAGATCTCGCAAGGTGACTTGGCGGTCTCGAAAGATACCGAGGCGATGATCAATGCCCGCATCGCGCAGATCGATCACCTGGTGTCGCTCCAGCTCAATCAGGTTCTGCATGCGCCGGAATTCCAGAAGCTTGAAGGCAGCTGGCGCGGCCTGCGGTATCTGATGGATAACTCCGAGACGGGCACGATGCTGAAAATCCGCGTGCTCAACGCCTCGAAGAGGGACCTGCTCCGCGATCTGCAGAAGGCGCCGGAATTCGATCAGAGCGCCCTTTTCAAAAAGATCTACGAGGACGAATATGGCGTGTTCGGTGGAGAACCCTTCGGCGCTGTCATCGGAGACTACGAGTTCGGCAAGCACCCCGAGGATATTGAGTTGCTGGAGAAGGTCTCCAACGTAGCCGCGGCGGCGCATGCGCCGTTCTTAACGGCGGCGGATGCCAGCCTGATGAACCTGGACAGCTTCACCAATCTGGGGCAACCCCGCGATTTGGCGAAGATTTACGACAGTACCGAATTCGCCAAGTGGAAGAGCTTCCGCCAGAGCGAGGACTCCCGTTACGTCGGGTTGTGCGTCCCGCATATTCTCATGCGCCTTCCTTACGGGAAGGACACCAAGCCGGTGGACGGCTTTAACTACGAAGAAGCAGTGGATGGCACCGATCATTCGAAGTATCTGTGGGGCAACGCAGCCTATGCCCTGGGCGCGCGACTGACACAGGCCTTCTCCCTGTACGGCTGGTGCGCAGCGATTCGCGGCGTGGAAGGCGGCGGACTGGTAGAGGGGCTTCCCGCTCACAATTTCCGGACCGATGAGGGCGATATTGCCCTCAAGTGTCCCACCGAAATCGCCATCACCGACCGCCGTGAGAAGGAATTGGCGGATCTTGGGTTCGTGCCGCTGGTGCACTGCAAGAATACCGATTATGCGGCCTTCTTCAGCGTGCAATCGGCGCAGAAGCCGAAGCTGTACGACAAAGAGGCGGCCAATGCCAATGCCCGTTTGTCTTCCCAGTTGCCTTATATCCTAGCCGTTTCGCGCTTCGCGCATTATCTGAAGGCGATGATGCGGGATAAAATCGGCAGCTTCATGTCTCGCGCCGAGTGCGAACATTTCCTGAATAACTGGATCAACAACTACGTGATATCGGACGACACCGCCGGCCCGGTACTCAAAGCCCGGCGTCCTCTAAAAGAGGCGCGAGTCGAGGTGACGGAAGTAGCCGGCAAGCCCGGAGCGTATCGAGCAGTCGCTTTTCTGCGGCCTCATTTCCAACTGGATGAGATCGCCGTTTCCTTACGGCTGGTGGCGGAATTGCCCCAGTCGACTAGAAGCTAAATGTAGGGCTGGTCTCCCGCCTTCGGAAGGCGGGTTGGGTGGTTTAACAAAGCATCGAAAGGGAAAATCGGAGATATGGCATTAGTTGATTATTTCTTGAAAATATCGAACGGCATCGATGGCGAGAGCAAGGACAGTAAGCACACGAATGAGATCGAGGTTGACTCCTTCTCATGGGGTGTCTCGCAATCCGGTACGGCCGGAAAAACCGGTACGGGACAAGGAGCCGGCAAGGCCAGCTTCCAGGACATGCATTTCACGACGAGGCTGAACAAGGCCAGTCCAAAATTGAAGCTCGCGTGTGCCACCGGCCAGCACATTGACGAAGCCACTCTGGTTGCCAGGAAAGCCGGCGGCCAGCAAGAGGAGTATCTCAAGATTAAGTTGACCGGCGTGCTCGTTTCGTCCTATCAACAGGGAGGCTCTGCCGGGGGGGACGTCGTACCTACCGACCAGTTCTCGCTCAACTATGCCAAGATCGAGTACACCTATCAACAGCAGACCGATAAGGGTAGTGTAGGTTCGCCCGTTGTCACCGGGTACGACTTGTCGGCGAACAAGAAGCTCTAGCGGACCCAGAACCGTGCGATAACGGACCGGAGCCGCCATCGGCGGCAACCGGATCCGAGCTGACCGCCTATGACTACAACGGACCTGTTTCAAGCCGGCCGGCTCGAGGAAACCATCGGCGCCGTCAGTGCAGAAATAAAGAGCAATCCCACTGACGTGCGCCGGCGCACGTTCCTATTCGAACTTCTGTGCTTCAGCGGGGATTACGACCGCGCTGAAAAGCAACTGGCGTTACTCGCCGATCAAAACAAGCAAACCGCCCTGGGCGGGCTTCTCTACCGCGGCGCGATGAATGCGGAAAAGACCCGCACCGAGATGTTCCAGCAGGAGCGCTTTCCTCTCAACTCCAGTTCTACGGCTCCTGTTCGCGGCACCCTGAACGGCAAACCATTCTCGAAGCTGGAAGATCCCGATCCAAGATTAGGCTCGCGTCTGGAGGTCTTCGCCGCCGGCGATTATATGTGGATTTCCTTCGCGGACATCGCCCTTCTGGAAATCGACCCGCCGAAGCGTCTTCGTGACCTCCTGTGGACTCCCGCGCGCCTTAAGACCGGTCCGTCCTTCCGCGACCGCGACCTCGGAGAAGTGCTTCTGCCCACCCTTGCCGCACTGAGCTGTCAGCATCCGGACGACGCTGTGCGCCTCGGCCGGACCTCGGAATGGTGCGCCGACGAGAACGGGCGAGAGGCACCTTACGGGGCGAAAATGCTGCTGGTCGACGGCGAGGAGTTCCCGTTGCTGGAGGTTCGCCGGCTGGAAATCGAGGCGGCGGCTCCCGCCGACTAGACCATGCCCGTGCGGGAAGATATCCTCACTCCGATTCCCGGCGACAATCCGGGTGGCGCGAATCTACGCCACGCCCCGATCTATGACCAGATCAAAGAAGCCCGCCGCCAGGAGGATTCCGGTCCGCAGGGCGACTGGGAACATGAGATCAAGAGCGCGAATTACAAGCAGGTCGTCCAGCTAACGCAGGACACCATCGCCACCAAGTCCAAGGATTTGCAGCTGGCCGTTTGGCTCGCCGAAGCGCTCATCTATCAAGAGCACCTGCCGGGCTTGTGCGCCGGACTCACCTTGCTGCAGGGACTGATCGAATCCTTTTGGGACTCGTTGTATCCAGAGTTGGAGGATGGAGATGCCGAGTTCCGCGCCACGCCTCTGGAGTGGCTGGGGAACTACTTCGATCCGAGCAAGGGATCGTCGCCGGCGATGGCGGTTCGCAGGATTCCGATTACGAAATCCGGGCTCGACTGGTTTCAGTACAAGACTTCGAGATCCGTGCCTTCCGAGGCGGAAACTCAGGGTAACGAGACTAAGTCCGAAGCGCGCAAAGCAGCTCTGGCCGACAAAAAACTTACGCCGGAGGAGTTCGATCTCGCTTTTCGCGACACTCCCAAAACGTTTTATCGGCAACTGGAATCCGATTTCAAAACTGCCGCCGAAAACCTGGAAGCGCTGGACAGCATTTGCAAGGAAAAATTCGCCGATGTCGCGCCTGGCTTTCGGGAACTCCGAAGAGCGATCGAAGACGTTTCACAGTCGGCTCGCATCCTCCTTCAGGAAAAACTGAAGCAGGATCCAGATCCCGTCGCCCCTTCCGAAATTCCGGCCGAGGGCGTCGAGGGAACCGAAGCGCTTTCCGCGGATGGGATGCCGGAGGAAGGGCTCGAAAGTTCCGGGACTCTCGAGTTGCGTACCCGCCAGGACGCCCTGCGAATGCTGATCGCCGCGGCCCGTTTCCTTAGGCGCTCATCTCCGTCCGATCCTGTTCCGTATCTTGTGCTGCGGGCTGTGCGATGGGGTGAGCTGCGAGCCGCGAACGGAGACCTGGCCGGGTCGCTGCTCGAAGCTCCGCCGGCGGACATCCGGGTGAAATTGAAGACTTCGGCTCTGGCGGGAGATTGGAGTAAGGTGCTCGAGATCGCGGAGAGCGCTGCGGCGGGTGGGTGCGGACGCGGATGGCTGGATCTGCATCGTTACACGATTCGGGCCTGCGAAGAACTCGGGTATACGGGCGTCGCGCTGACGCTTCGCTCCAGCCTGAAGGCGCTGCTGGCGGATCTTCCGAAGCTTCCCACGATGACGCTCGCCGACGATACCGGCACGACGAATCCTGAAACCATGGACTGGCTGGTCCGCGAGAACTTGTTTACGCCAGCCGCGTGGGGAGAGAGCAGTGGCGATTAAGCCGGCGGGTAGCATTACACTCCCGCTGCTCGATCGGCTAACCGACGAGGATCCGAAACGCGGAGAGGAAGTGGCACTATCCAGGTCAAAGTCGCTGGCGGCGCTCAAGGTCGCTGTTCGGAGGGACCTGGAGTGGCTGCTCAACACTCGCCGGGCCGAGCGTGCACTGCCCCCTAATGTTTCGCGTTCCGTATTCACTTATGGCTTGCCGGAGCACTCCTCGGGAACTGAAGATCGGAGCCAGGTGTTTCAGGAACTGGCTCGGCGCATGGAAACGGCCATTGCAATTTTTGAACCGCGCCTCGCGGGAGTGAAAGTCACGCTATCGCCCCATCAGGACGCAACCATCCGAAGAATAGATCTGGTCATCGAAGGCCTTCTGAGAATTGACCCGAGCCCGGAACACGTTAGCTTCGATACGTCCCTCGAGTTGACCAACGGCGAATATCTCGTTAAGGGAGAAGCCGGTGGCTGATGAGCTGGTCGGCTATTACGAGCGGGAGTTGGGCTTTCTGCGCCAGATGGGCGCGGAATTCTCGAAGAAACACGGGAAGATCGCGCAACGGCTCGGACTGGAGCCGGATCGCTGCGAGGATCCGCACGTCGAACGCCTGCTGGAAGGTTTTGCCTTCCTGGCCGCCAGGATTCACCGGAAGCTCGACGATGAGCTGCCGGAGCTGACCGAGTCTCTCTTTAATATCCTGTATCCACATTACGTGCGGCCCATTCCGTCGATGTCGGTGGTGGAGTTCCACGCGGATCCGGAACAAGGCAAGCTGACCACCGGATTCCGCATCGCCAAAGATGCGATGCTGTACTCCCGGCCGGTGCAGGGAATTCCATGTAAGTTCCGAACCGGCTTCGAAACCACTCTTTGGCCCCTGGAGGTTTCCGCGGCACGCTGGACCTCACCGGATCGCTTGCCGATACCGGTCAAGGCTCCGCAGGCTGCCGCCGCATGCCAGATGGAACTGACCTGCTCTCCGGATGTCCGCTTCGATGCGCTGGATCTGAAGTCGTTGCGATTCTATCTGAGTGGTGAACCGACGCTGGTATCCACGCTTTACGAGCTTCTGTTCAACAACCGGCTCCAGATCCTGGCGCGGGATCCCGCTAAGGGCGCGCGAGCTCCGCTGATCCCACTGCCGGTTTCCGCGTTACAGCCCGTGGGCTTTCGCGAGGACGAGTCGCTGCTCCCGTTTCCCCGGCGCTCCTTCGTTGGCTATCGCCTGCTGCAGGAGTACTTCGCCTTTCCGGAAAAGTTCTTCTTCGTCGAGTTAGGCGAGCTGGATCAGCTGGCTGCGGCGGGATTCGGCCGGTCGGCGGAGATCATCTTCTTGATCTCGCCTTTTGAACGGTCCGATCGCCATCAGATCCTCGAGATGGGTGTCTCGGCGCAGACCTTCCGGCTGAACTGTTCCCCGGTTGTGAATTTGTTCACGCAGACGGCCGAGCCGATCCGAATGGATGAGACCCGCACGGAGTATCCGGTGGTTCCGGATGCGCGCCGCCGCCGGGGCATGGAAGTCTTCTCCATCGACCAGGTGCTTAGTTCTAGTTCGGGCTCCGAAGAGATCACCTATTTCGAGCCATTCTATTCGCTCCGTCATGCGGCTGCGGGCAATCCCGAGCGCGCCTTTTGGCGGGCCATACGCCGGGAGGTGGATTTCGAAGATCGCTCCGATCTCGCGATTTCGTTTCTGGATCTCTCCGGACAGGCTGTACGCCCGGAGGTCGACACGCTGACCGTTCGCTGCACCTGCACGAACCGCGATCTTCCTTCGACTCTCCCGTTCGGCCAGGCGTCGGGCGATTTTGAGCTTGAGGGCGCTTCCATCATCAAGCGTGTGGTGACTCTGCATAAGTTCACGCCTTCCTACCGTCTCCCCGCGGGAAAGGAACTGATGTGGCGATTGCTGTCGCACCTTTCCTTGAACTACTTGTCCCTGGTGGAAGAAGGACAGGAGGCCTTGCAGGAGATTCTCAGGCTGTACAACTTTTCGGAGTCCAGCTATGCCGAACGCCAGATCGACGGGATAAAAAGTCTGTCCAGCCGGCGGCACTTCGGCCGTGTAATCTCCGAGCACGGAATCCATTTTGTCCGTGGAGTCAAGGTAGAAATGGAGCTCGACGAGGAACAGTTCGTGGGCGGGGGCGTGTACCTGTTCGCGCAGGTGATTGAGCAGTTCCTGGGCCTGTACGTCTCGATGAACAGTTTCAGCCAGTTGGAAGCGAGAACCCAACAGCGGAAAGGAGTCTTGAAAGAATGGCCTCCGAGAGCCGGACACAGAATCTTGCTGTAGTGCCCGATCCGGTAGAGGCGCATCTCCGCCGGGAGCCCTATTGCTTCGAGTTCTTCCAGGCTGTTCAGCTTTTGGAGCGACTCTCGCCAAACGCTGCGCCCGTGGGCCATTTCGTGCAGCCGCACACGGAATCCGTTCGCTTCACCGTACATCCGACGCTGGCCTTCCCGGCGAGCGAGATACAGTCCTTAACCTACCGCGAGAATGAGCCTCCGCTCATGAGTGTGAACTTCATGGGTCTGACTGGGCCGCTCGGCGTGCTGCCCATCCACTACACCGAGTTCATTCAGAGGCGCCGCGCGGAAGGCGACACCAGCGCTCGCGATTTCTTCGACCTGTTCCATCATCGGATCATTTCGCTGTTTTATCGGGCTTGGCAGAAATACCACTTTCAGACCACCCACGGCCGGGATGAGCATGATCGGATCCGGCTTTATCTGCAAAACCTGGTTGGATTGGGGCACGATGAGCTGCTGAACCGGCAAGTGGTGCCGGACGACGCTCTCCTGTTTCACGCTGGTTTGCTGACGCAGTACCCGCGCTCGGCTGTCGGCTGCGAAAGTTTTCTGGAAGATTATTTCGGAGTTCCCGTTCGAATCGAGCAGTTCGTGGGAGCCTGGTACCCACTGGAGGTCGACTCACAGACGTGTTTCCGCGACGAGGACGGAATCTCGGAGAACCTCGGCGGAGGAGCCGTCGTGGGCGACGAAGTGTGGGATCCCCAGGCGGGCTTGCGTGTTGTTTTGGGACCCTTGATCTTAGCGCAG
>Ga0265314_10001830_pt1 | contig 22865 bp, 17 predicted proteins | sample 4126metaG_FD_203106 | JGI IMG/M metagenome (GOLD analysis project Ga0265314, IMG submission 203106) | Rhizosphere microbial communities from Carex aquatilis grown in University of Washington, Seatle, WA, United States - 4-1-26 metaG | ecosystem: Host-associated > Plants > Roots > Rhizosphere >... | reverse complement strand
ATGGCGTGCCTTATAGCGACAAGACAGTGCTGACGGAATACTACGATCGTACCAATGAGCCGAACGGCGATAGCTGGCTGGTCGTCACCACTGTGGTAGACGACCCGACGTATCTCAACCAGCCCTTCATCACCAGCACCCACTTCAAAAAGCAGAACGACCAATCCGGCTGGAATCCGTCCGCGTGTGCAGCGCGGTAGAATAGTCCAGCAGTAAACTAAAAGGCGCGCCGCAAATGTCTCCCCGTTCGGGGGAGTGTGCAAGGAGTTGACTCTATGGATATGACGCATGTGCACCTTCTTCTGAACCACGTTCCCACGATTGGTTTTGGGATCGCGCTCGCGATGTTCGTCATCGCCCTGCTGATGAAGAACGCCGAGCTCAAGCGCGCCGCCCTGGTGCTGTTCGTCGGCGTCGGCATGCTCACCATCCCCACTTATGTCAGCGGCAACTCCGCCGCCGAAGTCATTTGTGAAGGAGGCACCCGCGCCCCCACCTGCACTGACTCCCTAGTTTCGAAAACTTTGATTCAAACTCACGAAGGCGCCGCCCTGCTGGCCTTCAGCGCTATCCTGCTCACCGCCGCGTTCGCCTGGCTAGGCCTTTGGCAGCTCCGCCGTACCTCGAACGTCGAAGGCTGGACCACTGGCCTGGTCCTCATCATGTCCCTGGTCGCTTTCGGATTAGTCGCGCGGGCCGCCAACATCGGCGGTGAAATCCGCCACTCCGAAATCCGCGCCCTCCAGGAACAACTGATGCCGGACGGCAAGAAAATGCAAGTTCCCATGGAGACCACCACGCCCGAAGGCCACTTCGCGCGCAAAGTGGGAGCCTTCGTCCTCAGCCTTCCCTACGGTTGGCCGTCGCTCGAAACCCTGCACTTCATCGGCTTGTCGCTCTTGATCGGCGTCGTCCTTCTGATCGACCTGCGCATGCTAGGCGTCATGAAAAACGTAGCCTTTCCACCCTTGCACCGCCTCTTGCCTTGGGCGATTTTAGGATTCGGCATCAACCTGGTTTCCGGCATGCTGTTCTTCGTGGCTTCGCCCGAACAGTACGCGCACAACATCGCTTTCATCTGGAAGTTGATCCTGATGATGCTCGCCGGCCTCAACGCTTTCTACTTCACGCTGTTCGACGAAGCCTGGGTCTTGAAAGCCGGCCAGGACGCACCCTTCGCCGCCAAAGCCATGGCCGTATCGGCCATCGTGCTGTGGGTAGGCGTGCTGTACTTCGGCAGCATGCTACCCTTCATCGGAGGAGCGTTCTAAGTGCCGCTAGGTCTGGAAGTCCTTCTGGTAGTAATGGCCGTTACTGCGATCTTCGCGGTGTTCGGTTATCTGATCGATAAAAGCGCGGAGCGCGAAGAACGTAAAGAGGGACGCTAGATATGAGTTTTCTGAATACGCTCGAGCAAATGCCGTTCAGCATCTGGGTGCGCGAGTCCAGTTCCATCTGGGCGTTCCCCACGTTCCTGGTAGTGCACACCATCGGTATGTCGGTCGTAGCCGGCCTTAGCGCGATGATCAGCCTAGCGGTCCTGGGCTTCTGGCCCAAGATCCCCCTCCGCCCCATGGAGCGCCTCTACCCGCTCATCTGGATCGGCTTCTGGGTCAACGCTGCCACCGGCACAGTCCTGCTCATCGCCGACGCCTCAACCAAACTTACCAACTGGGATTTCGGCGTCAAGATGGCCTTCGTATTCGCCGGAGTCTGGCTGATCACCCGCACCCGCAAACAGATCTTCGGCAGCCCCGACATTGACCGCGGCCTGCTCCCCGCCGGCGCCAAGGGCTTAGCCTGGGCCTCCCTCATCTGCTGGTTCGGAGCCATCACCGCCGGCCGCCTCTTAGCCTACCTGGGCCCCGTATCCGGCCTCAGCGGCGTTACCAACAAGTAGCCCTCTCAGCGCCCTTCCAAATGCTTCAGGCGCGCGTCAAGCACCATCCGCATGTCGTCAAAACGAGTGTCCATGTGGGACCTAAGATCGTTCAATCTTGCCGAGAAATCTGAGCGCAAGTCACTCAGTCGGGAATTGTTGATCAGAATTCCGATCAGAACTGTTAGCATTGTGGGAACCGAGGCTAACGCAATCGACAAAACTAGACCAGGATTGATATCCATGCTTCCTATATAAAGGTAGCAGAATCCAGGAATTCCTCTCACCTAAAAGTTATCGCCGGACCTTGCGGTCCGGCGATTCACCACTCTACGAAATAACCGGCGACGCGGGCGCAGGCCGACCTTACTTTGCCGCCGCCATAGCCGCGATCTTCGTGCGGTACTCCGGATACATCGTCTCCGACCCACCCCGCGTAGCCTGTGCCGGCAGCTTATGCTTGTCCGCAAACTCGGTCAGGAACGTGTTGGTCCCCGGCAAATGATGCGGCACCATGCCCAGCGGCCGGTCGATCTCCACCACCGCTTCGCACGGATACGGCGCGATATTCTGCTGCAGATTCAAATTGAAATCGGTCGTGCGCACAAACGGCTCGGTCAAATAAACGGGATCGTTCACCACCACCATCCACGTCAAATGATCGCCATGCCGGATAATATGCTCCGTCACCGTCGAGCGGTCGCTGCGCGGCACGCCATTGCGGCGGATCCAGCCCGCCTTCAAATGCGTGGTCGTGATGGTGAGCATATCGCCCTCCCACTTGCCGGTCGAAAATCCCTGCCACGTGTGCGCCGCGAACTCCGGCGGATGCGGACGCCCGTCCATCCAAATGGTGCGCTCCGGCGCCTGCCAGGAGATATGCGTGTGCCACGCGATCGTCTGCTGCGTAGCCTGATCGACGTCCTTCCACCAGCGCGTATTCGCCGGTCCGCGCATCCCGTAATCAGACGGATGCGGCTTGCACTGATGCTCCGGCAGCGCCAGCAGCGAAGCATCCCAGCTATCGGCGCGCAGCCGTGCCGCGTCGTTTAGCGGAATACCAAGGTAGTCGCCGATCTCCGGCCCAGGCCCGCGTTCCGGCTGGTCTTCATGAAAAACCGGCGCCCATTCTCCCGCCAAATCGATGGCCTGCGCAAAAACCGGCGCGCTCACGGCTCCTACGAACACAAGTGTAGATAGTATTGTTCTGGAGAGTTTCATATTAGTTAGTCTTTCGGCGGATTGCTCAAGCTGTTATAGGCGTTGGTGACGAAGCGGTCGGTAGCGGCTTCGTTCTGCGCGTATAGCGGATCGTAATCCCGCGTCAGCTTCGCGGCCTTCACCTGGTCGAGCGTCATGCCCTTCTTGATCGCGTCCTGAAAACGGTCGCGCAGGATGGTCGCCATGTCGCGATATTCCACCACATCCGCCTCATCGCACAGATGTCCGTGGCCCGGAATTACGTAGGTCCCGCCTTCTTGCTTCTCGGCAGGCACGGTGATTTCGATAATGCGGTTGAGCGCCGCCACCAGCCCGTTCAAGCTGCCGCCGCGCGTGACATCCGCATTCGGGAACCCGCCGGGAGTGAAGATATCGCCGGTCGAAACCACATCCGAGCGCCGGAAGAACACCATGGTGTCGCCGTCGGTGTGCGCGTGGTGCGGATGAATCAACTGCACCGCCTCGCCGTTGAAGAACACGTCTTTGCTGTCGCCGAAATAGGTGTCAGTAGGGAACGCGTCGAACGGAATCGCCGGCTGCCCTGCCGCCGGAGGCGTGCTCATACGGTTCAACACATTCTCATGCGCTAGAATCGCCGCCGGAGAATTCGCCGCCACCTGCCCCGCGAAGTTGCCGCCGACGATGATGCCGCCTGCCTTGGACAGCGCTTCGTTGCCGCCAATATGATCGCCATGCACGTGCGTATTGATGATGTAGCGGATGGGCTTGTCGGAAAGCTTATGAATCTCCGCCAGCATCTTGTCGGCCATGGGAGCGAACTGCGTATCTACCACCAGCACGCCGTCCTTGCCCACCTGGATGGTGCTGTTACCGCCCGCGCCCACCATCATGTAAACGTTGCCCTGCACGGGCAGCACATGCTCTTCTACTTTGGAAAAATCCTGTTGCTGCTGGGCGTAAACATAACCGCCGACAGCCAGCATGGCCGGAGCGGCGATGAGCGCAGAGGTCCTCAGCGCCCGGGAAAATTGAATCGATTTCATGGGTTCCTGTAATTCTTTCTTTTGGGTATTCGTTATTTCGAAGCTGCGGTATTTTCTTTTTTCAGTTCAGCCGCAACCTTGACCCGGTATTCCGGATACATGGTCTCAGCGCCGCCGCGGGTCGCTTCGTACGGCAGCTTGTACTTGGTGCTGAACTCAGTCAAAAACTTGTTGGTGCCGGGCAGGTGATTCGGCACCACGCCCAGCGGCCGTTCCACTTCCACCACCGCCTCGCACGGATAAGGCGCAATCACCTGCTGCGGGTCCAGCACAAAATCGGTCGTGCGCACAAACGGTTCCGTCAAATACACCGGGTCCGTCACAATCACCATCCAGGTGAGGTAATTGCCGTTGCGGATCATGTGCTCGACCACAGTAGCCTTCTCGCTGCGCGGAATCCCGTTGCGGCGAATCCAGCCGTTCTTCAAATGATCCGTCGTGATGGTCAACATGTTGCCTTCCATCTTGCCGGTGGAAAAACCCTGCCAGGTGTGCGCTGCATACTCCGGCGGATGCGGACGCCCATCCATCCAAATCGTGCGCTCCGGCGCCTGCCACGAGATATGCGTGTGCCACGCGATCGTCTGCTGCGTCGCCGTGTCCACTTCTTTCCAGATACGGGTATTGGCCGGGCCGCGCATCCCGTAATCGGACGGATGCGGCTTGCACTGATGCTCCGGCAGCGTCAACAGCGATGCATCCCAGCTATCGGCGCGCATACGGGCGGCAGCAGTGAGCGGAATTCCAAGGTAATCGCCGATGTCCGGACCCGGAACACGCTCCGGAAAGTCTTCATGAAAGCGGTTAGCCCATTCGCCCGCCAGATCGATCTGCGCCGACAGCGGCACCGCAGCCAAGCCCAGCACCATCAATAAAGAACCGCCAATCGCTCGTTTCATAACATACCTCCCAGGAAGCACGACCCAGCTTATGACATCACATCAAAGTGGCGAGTGTCAACCGCCGTTCGGGCGGTGCGCATACCGCAACCAACTACCCTTCTGTGATATACAGCCCCAATTCCCCTCTTGGCGGTTGACGCGACCGTCATTTAATGTATCCTCAATTCTATGTCCAAGAACATGACCCGTCGCGACTTCGCCGCCGTCGCCGCCAGTGGCCTCGCCGCCGCCTCGCTTGTCGCCCGAGCCGCTGAAACCGGTTCGCCGACCTCCGCGAAAGTCCCGCTCGACCTCGCCGAATGGAGCTATTTCTGGGTCGGCGTCGACCGCGCCGATCTCGCCAGCGGCACCGTCGTCAACGGCCGCCAGATGTACGTCGAATCCTGGATCCCCGCGCAGGTAAAACACCCCTACCCGATCGTCCTGGTGCACGGCGGCGGCGGACAGGGTCTCGATTGGATGGGCACCCCCGACGGACGCCCCGGCTGGGCCACGTTCCTCGCGCAAGAAGGCTATCGCGTATATGTAGTCGACCGCCCCGGCCACGGCCGCTCGCCCTTCCATCCACTGACCCACACCGCCTTTCCGCCCACCGCCGGCCCGCTCGAAAACATCTCGGGACGCTTCACGCCCCCCAATCCCACCGCCGCGTCCAAGCCAGGCCCCTTCCAACATTTCCACAATCAATGGGTCGGCGAAGGCACCGTTGGCTCGAAAGATCTCGACCAGTTCGTAGCCTCGCAAGGCGGCGCGTTTGTGCAGATCCAAGGAGCCCCGGCAGCCCCCGGTGCGCCCAGCCCGGCCCAGACGCAGATGACCGCGCTCGCGCACCAAGCCTGGCGCGAACGCGGCGCCCTCTTGCTCGACAAAATCGGACCCGCCATCATCATGACCCACTCCGCCGGCGGCCCCTTCGGCTGGCTGGTCGCCGAGATCCGTCCGAATTTGGTGAAAGGCATCATTGCCGTCGAAGGCGGCGGCCAATCCTTCACCGGCAACAACGTCTGGGGCATGTCCACGATTCCGGTGGCCTACGATCCCCCAGTAAAGGACGTGTCCGAACTCAAATTGGTAGATGTTCCCTCGCCCGAAGAAGGCGTCGCGCCCTACAAGCTGCAGGCCGCGCCCGCGCGCAAACTCAAAAACCTGCAAGGCATTCCGATTGTCATCGTGACCGCCGAGGGCTCCTTCAATTCCCCCGGAAATCCCGGCGCCGTGGCGTACTTCAAACAAGCCGGCTGCCAGGCCGAGGAATTGCGCCTCACCAAACTCGGCATCCACGGCAACGGCCACATGATGATGGTCGAGCGCAACAGCCGCCAGGTGCTCCAGCCCATTCTCGATTGGATGTCGAAGACCGTCGAGAAGTCCGCCCCCGTCACGCAACCGCGCCCCACCGAAACCGCCATCAAAATCGCCGACAACGGTTTCTTCTGGACCGGCACCGAGCACAAAACGATGCCCTACGGCACGATTCTGCGCGGCCAGATGTACGTAGAATATTTCATCCCCAAAGAAGTCCGCTCGAAGTATCCCATCGTGCTGGTGCACGGCGGCGGCGGTTCCATGCTGCATTACATGGGCGTCAACGGCATGGCCGGATGGGCGCACTATTACATTCAAGCCGGCTATCCCGTGTACTTGGTCGACCGCCCCGGCCACGGCCGCGCGCCCTATCATCCCGACGCGCTCGGCCCCATCAGCGCCTGCCCGACCTATGGACAAATCACCAGCGACACGCTGCGCGCCGCCAAACTTCCCAATAAACAATGGATGGGAACCGGCGACATCGGCGATCCCTTGCTCGACCAAATCATGGCCGGCCAAAACGCCGCCCCGCAAGACAACGTAATGGCGCACGGCCTGTGGGCCAGCCGCGGAGCCGAGCTGCTCGACAAAATCGGACCCGCGATTATCCAAGTCCACTCCGCCGGCGGCCCCTTCGGTTATCTAGTCGCGAACGAGCGCCCCAAGCTAGTGAAAGCCATCGTCAACGTAGAAGGCGGCGGCGCCGCGTTCCAAGGGCAGAATCAATGGGGCCTGGTCGACGTTCCCGTCGTGTACGATCCGCCCGTCTCCGACCCCAAACAACTCACCACCAAAGACGTGAACGGCTACAAACTCCAAGCCGACGGCAACGTCCACAAACTGAAAAACCTGCAAGGCATTCCCATCGTCTACGTAACAGCGGAGCGCTCCGGCCGCAATGGCGAAGGCCACGTGGCGTTCCTAAAGCAAGCCGGCTGCGACGCCGAAGACCTTCCGCTCAAGAGCAAAAACATCCTCGGCAACGGTCACTTCATGATGTTAGAAGCCAACCGCAAACAAGTCTTCGACGTCCTCGATGGATGGATCAAACAAAAAGTTTAAACTCAAAACGGGGACACTCTCGTTTCCTCGCACCGCTATTGGCTGCGATCCGTCGGCAAGGGTGTCCCCGTTTTCTTCCTTTTACTCATGGCCCGCAGTTCGAACATGACGTCGTCGCCCTCAATCAGATCTCCGCGTCGTACCGAAGCTAAGCCCGCTTCAATCTTGCGCTCGATTTCACGAAGGCCGTCGGGCGATAGGTCTTCTTTCTTGGTTTTCATTGCTACGCAAGCTTACCATTCCGCATTTTCAGGAGTAAAAATAAATGGCATCGAATAACACACCCCTCGATCTCGCCGAGTGGAGCTACTTCTGGCTCGGCGTTGAACGCGCCGAACTCGCCCGCGGCACCGTCACTTCCGGCCGCCAGATGTACGTCGAATATTGGATCCCCGCGCAAGTGCGCCACCCCTTTCCCATCGTCATGGTCCACGGCGGCGGCGGGCAGGGCACCGATTGGATGGGCGCCCCCGACGGCCGCCGCGGCTGGGCCACGCATTTCCTCGAAGAGGGATTCCGCGTCTACGTCGTCGATCGCCCCGGCCACGGCCGCTCGCCGTTTCATCCCGACATTGACGGCCCCTTCCCGCGCGGCGCCGCCACTTACGAAGGCGTCGCCCGCCAGTTCACCGCTCCCGAGAAAGCCGAAAAACCCTACGGCCCGCAGGCCGCGAAACACACGCAATGGCCCGGCACGGGAGTCCTCGGCGATCCCACCGTAGATCAAGTCATCCCCGGCCAGGGCGGGTCATTTATAAACGATCTGGAAATGACGCACAACGTCTGGCGCCAGCGCTTAGGCGAGCTGTTCGACAAGATCGGACCCGCCATGATCATGACCCATTCGATGGGCGGCCCCAACGCCTGGATCGCCGGCGACGAGCGCCCCGGCTTGGTGAAAGCCATGATCGGCATCGAACCCGCCGGCCCGCCCTTCGGCAATCTGAAGTACGGCGTCACCGCCTGCAAGATGACATACGATCCTCCCGTCAACGACGCATCCGATCTGAAGACCGTGAAAGTGACGCCCACCGAAGCCGGGCAAGACGAGTATTTCCTGCAAGCCGAGCCCGCGCGCAAACTCAAAAACCTGCTGAACATTCCTGCGGTGCTGGTGACGTCCGAAGCCTCTTATCACGTCCCCTACGATCCCGGCACGGTAGCGTTTCTGCGCCAGGCCGGCCTCACGCTGGATCACATCAAGCTCCCTGAAATCGGCATCAAAGGCAACGCGCACTTCATGATGATGGAGAAGAATAATCGCGAAGTCTTGCAGCCGGTGCTCGATTGGATCTCCGCGAAAGTCGAGAAAAACGTAGTGCGCTCGAACTCCGCGCACGCAGGCGAAACCGCCATGAAGCTGGCCGATACCGGCATCTTCTGGGTGGGCGCCGAAAAGAAAAAGATGCCCTACGGCGAAATCGTCGCCGGCCAAATGTTCGTGCAATATCTGACGCCGCGCCAGGTGCGCCAGCCGTATCCCGTCGTGCTGGTGCACGGCGGCGGCGCGCAGATGCTGCATTTCATGGGACAAGGCGACGGCGAAGCCGGCTGGGCGCATTACTTTGTGCAAGCCGGATACCGGGTTTATTTAATCGATCGCCCCGGCCATGGCCGTGCCCCGTATCATCCGGATGCGCTTGGCCCCATCAGTCCTGTGCCGACGTATGAATCGATTCTCGCGGATTTGAAGCGCACCGCTAGCGGCGCGCACAAGCGCTGGCAAGGCACCGCCGAAATCGCCAACGACACTCGCCTCGATCAACTCTTTGCCCAGCAAAACGCCGCCCCGCGCGACAACGCCGCCACGCAAAAAATGTGGGCCGTGGGAGGCGCCGAGCTCCTCGATAAAATCGGCCCCGCCGTGTTCCTGACGCACTCCGCCGCCGGACCCTTTGGATATCTGGTCGCCAATCAGCGCCCCAAACTCGTAAAAGGAATCGTAGCCGTCGAAGGCGGCCTGCCCGCCGACGATCAGTTCCAGCCCGAAAATTATCGCGGCTTCCCCATCGCGCTCGTCACCGCCGAGAACTCGGGCCGCACCGGCGCTCCCGCCGCGGTAGCGCGTCTCAAAAGCGGCGGCTGCGCTGCCGACGATGTGCAGCTCAAAGACAAAGGCCTGCTCGGCAACGGCCACTTCATGATGTTAGAGAACAACCGCAAGCAAGTGTTCGACGTCATCAACGGCTGGCTGGAGGAGAAGGTCAAAGCTTAGGTCGTCGTAGGGAAGGCTGCGCTCTCCAGCGGCTAACCGCGACCAACAATCCGAGGCCCGCCACGGCGAGTCCCGCGGAAGCCGGCTCCGGCGTGGCAGAAACCACGAAGGTGCCGGAAAAGGTTGCGCCGCCGTATCCGCAAGGCGGCGAGAATCCTAAAGCGCAAAGGCCGGTGCCGAGCGTGGGTCCGGAATCTAGCACCAGAGATCCCACGGAATCGCTGATGGTCAGCGAGAAATCGGCCACTTGGTTTCCCGAAGAATAGCCCGCGCCTTGCGACACCATCCATTGGAAGACGATAGATGGATCGGTGACGGTGGTCGCCGTCAGGCAATTAAAAACCTGAACGTCGCCGGGGCCGGGAGCCCCCACGCACCCGGGAGGCGTAGGTGCTGATGCATTGTTGAGCTCAAATTGAAAGAGTTCACCACCTCCGGATATCCACCCAAATGGCTCTGCAGCGGAGATCGTGCCGGTTGCAGAATCGTACTCGAAGATGAATTCGAGCGGATTGCCCGACGGCAGGAAATCGATCTTGAATTCAGAGGCGAAGAGCGGCCGCGAGAACGCGCTCTCTAGCAAAAACACGCATAGATCTGCAAATAAAAAAGGGGACGGTCCGAAGACCGTCCCCTTTTTGTTAAGCGGTGTAGCTGGCTTAGAACTGATACTTCAGAGCCAACTGGATCAAGCGCGGATTCACCGAGGTGCTGGTGATCTGGCCGAAGTTGCCGGGGGCGCCGAAGTTCAGGCCCACCGGGATATTGAATTGCGGATGGTTGAAGAGGTTGAAGAACTCCGCGCGGAACTGCAGCGTGGCGTTCTCGTGGATGCCTCCCACGCGGGTGCTCTTGGCGAGCGTCGCGTCGAAGTCAAACTGGCCGGGGCCGTAAATGATGCCCACACCCGTGTTGCCCCAACCGGTACCGCCGGTTCCGGTGGTGCCATTGCCACCGATGATCGGAATCGTCGTCAGAGCTGCCGTGTTAATGTAGCCCGCACCGCCGCTGGCGCCGCCGAGGCGCGACTCAATGCCGCCGGGCGTAACCAGTTGCGCGTAGGTGAAGCCGGGAGCGATCTGCGCGGTGGAAGCAAGCAATGCGGTGGCTCCGGACAAGCCATAGATCGCACCGCCGCGGCTGTCGAGAATGCTGAGCGGTTGTCCGCCCTGAATCGTCGTGACACCAGCCAAGCTCCATCCGCTGGTCATCACGCCGAGCGCGCCCTTCATGTGGCCGTTCGGGATTTCGTAGCTGTAGTTGATCACCAGGCGCTCGGGGCGGTACTGGGGATTCAAGCCGTATTGTGGCGCCGTCGGGTTGCCGATGTTGGTCGACCCCGGTCCCGGCGGGATGCCGGTGGCGTAGCCCTGCGTGGTAAACGCACGGCTATACGTGTAGGCGGCCTGGAAGCTCAGCCCATGCGACATCTGCTTGCGCAGAGTGAGCTGAAGGCTGTTGTATTTGTAGTCGCCCTGATTGTCGGCGGCTTGCAGACCGGTGGGCGAGAAGCCCAGGTAGGGCACGCGCTCGCGGGCATTGGCCGTGGTGTTGGTGGTGATGCCGTTGACGGGAGCGGTGGCCGAAGCGAGGAAGGCTCCGTTCAGGATGTGCAGCGTGTTGGGCTGATGAATCCCGCGCGAGCCAACGTAACCGGCTTCAATCATCCAGGTCGGTGCGAGTTGGTATTGAACGTTGAAGTTCCAGGAGTAAACCAGGGGCGTGATCAGGTTATCCACCATGAAGGACTGCGCCAGATCCGATCCCTTATTGGTGGCGAAGTTCAGCCAACGAGTCGGGAAGGTTCCCAGCGGAATGCTTTCAAACGGCTGTGCCAGCGAAGCGAACTGGTTGGTGCTGGCGCCCTGATCGAGCGTGATCGAGTACGGCGGGCTCTGCTCGACGGCGTGACCGATGGTGTTGCCGGGAACGCGATCGTAGAAGTAACCGGCGCCGCCGCGGACAACCAGCTTGTTGCTGGCGATCGGCTGCCAGGCGAAGCCCAGGCGCGGAGCGAAGTCGAGCAGCGGTACGCCATTCTTGCTGGGAACCGGGCTGCCAAGTTGCAGAACACCGGCCGGGACTGCGCCCCAGCTCTTGGTGTCGAAGTTGTTCACCACAACCCAACCGGCGGCGGTGGCCGTGGCGGGGCTGTTGGGGAAGCTGGCCGGATTGTTGACGCTGGCCAGTTGCGAGAGCCACAGGTTGGTGGCGTTGCCGTATTTATCGGCCATCAAACCGTCGTACTCCCAACGGACACCGACGTTCACCGTCAGGCGCTGGTTGACTTTGATATCATCCTGCACGAACAGGTTGCCGTTGCGGGCTTTGTAGCCGTGCACGATGCCGCCGGGACCGCTGCGGACCGCGAAGTTATTGGTGTTGAGAACGTTGCTGAAGCCGGAGCCGTTGCAAACGCCCACCGCCGCTGCGCCGCAACCGCCGGGCAGTCCGATAAGGAAGTCGTCAAAGGTCTGGAAGGCCGTGATACCGTGCGAGAGGCCTTGATAATCCCAGAACCAGTTGACCTGCTCGAACTCACCGCCGAAACGGACCGTGTGCTTGCCGATGTTCCACGACAACTGATCGCCGGCTTGCGCCTGGAAGTTGTGCACGGTTTCATCGTTCGACGAGCTGCCGCCGGCCTGGAAGAAGCCGGGGATGCTGATCACGGGGCTGAACGGCAGACCGCCGCCCAGGAAGTTCGAACCCACCGGAGTGTTGGGGTAAATGTTCGACGCGTAGGTGCTGACCGGAGGATGCTGATAAGCATCGGTGGTGGTGCGCTGATAGGAAACGTGCAGCTCATTCACCATGTTGTTGTTCACGATGGTGGTGAGTTTGGTGACCATGTTGTGGTAGCCGAACGGGTCGGTTCCCGGAGTTCCAGGCAAGTAGGACGCGCCCAGGAAGTTGATGCTTTGGGGCTCCCACGAGCGATAGAAGCGGAACGCGATGGTGTTCTTCGCGCTCATCAGGTAATCCAGGTTCAACATGCCCTGATATTCTTTGTCGTAAGCCGGCTGGCTATAAGTGACGCCGGACTGGAAGTTCGACGTGCCCGAGCTGGGAATGAAATAAGTTCCGTCGGCGTTCTTGGCCTGCAGGAACTTGACGGCGATGGGATTGATGTTCGATCCATCACAGGCAACCTGCATGCCGGTGCCGGCTCCGCCGCCGCCAGGATTGGTCAGGAAGCTGGAGTTGCCGGGATGATTGCCGGGGCAGAAGGCCGCGCCCAGTTGCTGCGTGAAAGCTGCGGTGTTGGAGCGGTCACCGTTGGGGATCGGAGGCAGCGTGATACCGGTTGCATAACCCTGCGACGCGATACCGTTTTTCTGCCAAGTCTGCTGATAGGACGCGAAGTAGAACAACTTGTCCTTCTTGATCGGCCCGCCGAGCGTGCCGCCGAACTGGTTCTGGTTGAGCACCTGCTTCGAACCACCGGAACGGTTGCGGAAGAAGTCATTGGCGTTCAGATCGGTGTTGCGGAAGAATTCAAACGCGGTGCCGTGGAGAGCGTTGGTGCCGGATTTCGTCACCACGTTCACGTTGGCGCCGGGGTTGCGGCCATAACCCGCGTCATACAGCGAGGTCTGGATTTTGAATTCCGCAATGGTGTCGGGGTTCGGAATACCGATGGTCGGATAAGTCGAACCTTCGGTGGCGAGACCGCTCGAGGCGTAGTTAACCACCGAAACGCCGTCCATCTGGAAGGTGTTCTGCGCGGTGGAGGCGCCGTTGACGGCGATTTCCATACCGCCGCGGCCCAGGGCGCTGGCGTTGTTCACGCTGGCGTTGGCGCCGGCTGAGAGGCCCAGCAGGTTGGTGTAATTACGCGTGGTGAGCGGAATGGAAGTGGCGGTGGCCGAGCCTACAACCGTACCCATCGAAGAGCTGGCGGTTTGCAGGGTTTCGACGTTGGCCTCGACCGTGACTTGCTCAGCCGCGGTGCCGACTTCGAGTTTCTGGTCAAATACCGGGGATTCCGTTACGTTTACGTTGATGCCCGTCGCCTCGGCTCCCTTAAAACCGTTGGCGGCGAACTTTAGTTTGTAGGCTCCGGGCTGAATAAGCGGAAACCGGTACGTACCGTCCCCACCCGTGGTGGCGGTGCGTTCCTGGCCCGTGCCGGCGCTGGTTAGTGTTACGGTCGCATTGGGAATGACGGCGCCGGACGCATCCGTTACCGTTCCCTGCAGCGATCCGGTAGCCGCGGTCTGTGCCATCAGCGGCAAGCAGACAGCGAGCAGACACACGAATAGCAGTATGTTCAGAACTCTTGTTTTCATGACTCCTCTTTCAGTGTTTACAGCCCCTATTGCGTACGGGTCACGTCAGGACGAGGCCCTATCACCCAAAGATACGCAATGCGGAAAGAATAGCGGTTCTCTCGACCGCCTGTCAATACCCAATCGGATAGCATTGGGGGGAAGGATACTGATATGACACTATTTAGCGCTACATTAGTGGGCTCTTATGCGCAGCCGGAATGGTTGATTGACCGCAAGCGGTTGGGCAGCCACAATCCGCCACGTGTGCGTGAGAAAGAGTTGTGGCGAGTGGCTCCGGAATGGCTGGAGCAGGCGCAGGACGACGCGACGCTGCTGGCGATTCGCGATCAGGAACTGGCGGGGCTGGACATTTTGACGGACGGCGAGATGCGGCGCGAGAGTTATTCGAACCGTTTCGCGACGGCGCTCGAAGGCGTGGATCTGGTGAATCCGGGAACGGTGCTGAGCCGCAGCGGAGTGCCGGATCTGGTGCCGCGGGTGGTGGGAAAAATCCGGCGAAAATATCCGGTGCAGGTTCGCGATGTGGAATTCCTGCGGGCGAATACAGATAGGCAGATCAAGATTACGGTGCCGGGTCCGTTCACGATGTCGCAGCAGGCGTTGAACGAGTTTTATCCTAGCGAAGCAGCGATGGCGCTCGATTACGGGGCGGCGGTGAACGAGGAAATCAAGGACATGTTCGCGGCGGGGGCGGACGTGGTGCAGATTGACGAACCTTATATGCAGGCGCGGCCGGAGAAGGCGCGGGAGTTTGGATTGGATGCGGTGCGGCAGGCGCTCGACGGCGTTACGGGGACGACGGCGATTCATTTGTGTTTCGGTTATGCAGCGGTGGTGAAGAACAAGAACAAGCCGTCGAGTTATGCGTTTTTGGAAGAGCTGGGCGCGACGCCGGTGATGCAGATATCGATTGAGACGGCGCAGCCAAAGCTGGATTGTTCGGTACTCGAACGGCTACAAAACAAAATCATTATGCTGGGCGTGCTGGATCTTTCGACACACGAGGTGGAGACTCCGGAAGTGGTGGCGGAGCGGATAAGGTGGGCGCTTCCTTATATAAGCGCGCGGCAGATCATTGTGGCTCCGGATTGCGGGCTAAAGTATTTGCCGCGCGCCGTCGCGTTCGGAAAAATGCTGGCGATGGTGGAGGGCGCGAAGCTGGCTAGGGCAGAGGTTTCAGCTCCGGCTTGACGTTGTTGGGCAGCGGGTAGCGATCGACGTCCAGCATCATCGACACGTATTGGAAATAACCCATGGCGGCGATTAGGTCGACGACGCCGCGCTCGCCTAGCTGGTCTTTTAGCTTGGCGTACGTAGGGTCGCTGACCTGGCGGCGGTTGAGGAGTTCGTCGCAAAAATTGTAGACGGCTTCTTCGTCGGGCTGCAGCAACGCGGGGCGTTGGCCGGCGGCGATGGCGTCTCCGATGGCGGGGTTGAGTCCGGCGCCTTGGGCGGCGCGGCGGTGGGCGAACCAAACGAATTCGGAGCGCCAGAAGGCGGCGGACATCATGATGGCCAGCTCGTTCAATTTGGTGGGGACGGTGGAGCGGAAGCGCGGGTAGGCGCCGAATTCGTGGGCAACGCGGCCGAGGTCGGGGCTGCGCAGCAACATATTATAAGGACCGGCGGTGGTGGGGTTGGGTCCTTTCACGACTTGGTCGATGAAGGCTTTTTGTTCGGGCGTGAAGTCGGCGGCGGCGATGGGCTTGAAGCGGTCGCCGCGCATGACCACCTGCGGAGGGGTTGCTGGGGCTGGAGTTTGGGCGTGGGCCAGGCCGGCGAGGGCGAGCAAAGCGAAGTAGTGGCGGTGAATGCGCATGGCCAATTCTATATCGACTTCTATGGCGACATCTATAAACGACAGGCACACTTCCGCTGAGGGTGGTCTCAATTTTTCGAATCGTCTCGCGGTGGGCTGCTTTTTTAGGGCAACCCACCGGAGTGGTAGAGGTCATGGACGGCTTGCTGGTCTTTAGAAAAGTGACTGAATGAACCAGTTTTCTGCTCTCTCCCATTTCCTCCCGCGGCAACTTTTAACGATCACCAGAGAATCGATTCTCTCCTGTCCCGCCCTCTCCACAATGTTTCCAGGACGGCTAGCCCATCGCTTTCACGACGGGCGCGGATTCCAACTTAACTACGACGATTAGCCTGCGCAGGCTTGTACTGCGAGATCAGTATGCACCGCGGTAGTTCTGACGCGGGGAAGTTCAAAGCTCGAAGTGATTGAATTGCGGGGGAATGGAGCCTTGAGGTTGCTGTGATGCGGGAGTATACTCGGGCCGTCGTTCAGAAAAGGAGGCCCACGATGGCCGAGAAAGACAATATCCTATTTTCCGAGCAACAGATCGCCGCGTTGAATTCACGGGATCTGGATCGATACCTGGCGCGGATCGACGATTCTTACGTAGGGCATTCAGAAACGGCTCCGACGGCGATACGGGGGCGGGAAGGAGTCCGGCAAAATCTGGAGGGGCTGATCAGAGCTTTTCCGGATCTGCGGATTGAGATTGAACAGATCCTGGCGAGCGGGGATTCGGTGGTGACGCGGATGCATGTGACGGGAACGCATCAGGGGAGCTACGCCGGGATTGCGCCGACGGGCAAGAGCATCAGCCTGCAGGCTTGCAGCGTGGTGGAGATTCGCAAGGGCAAGGCGGTGCGGGGACGACTCTACGCAGATAACGCAACGCTGTTCCAGCAATTGGGCGTGTTGTCGCTACCGAAGGCGATGTCAGCGGGTTGAGGACGGCCGAGACGGGCGATCTCCGGCGGAGGGAGATCGCCCGATCTTGTTTAGCGGATGATTGCTTCGTGCGGTTTTTTTTCTTCCAGGACGGCGCGGACGCCGGACGCGTAGGCGGGGTCGATTTGCTGGAAGAGGGCTAGCTGGCGTTCGACGATGAAATCGGGGACGCCTTGCATGGCTGTCGCGATGTTGGAGAAGAGGCGGGCGCGCTGGCCTTCATCGAACAGGCGGAAGAGGGCGCGGGGCTGGGCGAAATCGTCATTGCCTTCGCGATGGTTGTAGCGGGCGGCGTCGCCGGAGATGTGCAGCGGGGGCTCGGCTACCGATGGATCTTGCACAGGGCCGCCGAAGCTGTTGGGTTCGTAATAGGCGTCGGGGTTGCCGGTGTTGTTGTCGAAGAAGCGCATGGCTCCGTCCTTGTGATAGTGATGGACGGGGCATTTGGGCGCGTTGACGGGCAGGGATTCGTAATGCGTGCCGATGCGGTGGCGGTGGGCGTCGGCGTAGGAGAAGACGCGGGCTTGCAGCATTTTGTCGGGGCTGTAGCCGATGCCGGGCACCTTATTTGAGGGGCTGAAGGCGGCTTGCTCGATTTGCGCGAAATAATTTTCCGGGTTGCGGTTGAGTTCTACGGTGCCGACTTCGATCACGGGGTAGTCGGCGTGGGGCCAGACTTTGGTTAGGTCGAATGGGTTGTAGGGAGTTTTCTCGGCGTCGGCTTCGGGCATGATTTGGACTTGCATGGTCCAGCGGGGGAAGTCGCCGCGATCGATGGAGCCGTAGAGATCCTCTTGATAACTTTCGCGGGTGTGGCCTACGACGGCGGCGGCTTCGGAGTTGGTTAGGAAGCGATGGCCTTGCTGGGTTTTGAAGTGGAATTTTACCCAGAAGCGCTCACCGTTCGCGTTCCACAAGCTGTAGGTGTGGCTGCCGTAGCCGTTCATGAAGCGGGGGCTGGGGGGCAGGCCGCGGTCGGACATCAGGATGGTGACTTGATGGAGGCTTTCGGGGCTGAGCGACCAGAAATCCCACATGGCTGTTGTGCTGCGCAGGTTGGTTTTGGGATGGCGCTTTTGGGTGTGGATGAAGTCGGGGAACTTTAGGGGATCGCGGACGAAGAAGACCGGCGTGTTGTTGCCGACCAGATCCCAGTTGCCTTCTTCGGTGTAGAACTTCATGGCGAAGCCGCGCACGTCGCGCTCTGCGTCGGCCGCTCCGGCTTCGCCGGCTACGGTCGAGAAGCGGATCAGCATGTCGGTCTTCTTGCCGACTTCGCTGAAGATTTTCGCGCGGGTGTATTTCGAGATGTCGTGGGTGATGGTGAGCGTGCCGAAGGCGCCCCAGCCTTTGGCGTGGACCACGCGTTCGGGAATGCGTTCGCGATTTTGGTGGGCTAGTTTTTCTAGAAGCTCGTAGTCTTCTAACAGGACTGGTCCGCGGGGGCCGGCGGTTAGGGTGTTCTGATTGTCGGCGACGGGCGCTCCGGCTGTGGTGGTTTGGCGGTCTTTCATGTGATTCTCCTCGGCTTATGATGCACTTGCAAGACCAGAGTACGAGGAAAGGGTTCATCTGTAAAATCGATTGTTTCACTTGATATAATAGACATAGACGATTTATGAATCTGACGGAACTGGCTTATTTTGTGGCGGTTGCGGAGCATCGTCACTTTGGGCGGGCGGCGGAGGCGTGTCACGTCAGTCAACCTACATTGAGCGGGCAGTTGCGCAAGCTGGAACTTGAGTTGGGAGTGACGTTATTTGAGCGGAACAACCGGCGGGTGGCGATCACTCCGATCGGCGAGAAACTTTTGGAGCATGCGCAGAGAGTGTTGGACGAGGCGGGGGCGGTGGAGGCGGTGGCGCGGTCGTCACGGGATCAGTTGGCGGGGCCGTTGAAGTTGGGGGTGATTCCGACGCTGGCTCCGTATTTGATGCCGTTGATTTTGCGGCCGCTGCGGGAGGCTTATCCGAAGTTGACGATTGAGTTGTGGGAGGACATCACGAGTTCGCTGCTGGAGCGGTTGCGGGGGCAGCAGTTGGATGCGGCGCTGATTGCTACGGAGGTTCCGGGGGATTTGACTTCGGTCGCGTTGTTCGATGAGCCGTTTTTGGCGGCGCTGCCTCCGGGGCATCGGCTGGCGTCGCGCAAAGCGATTCACGAGGCGGATCTGGCGGAGGATTTGTTGGTGCTGGCGGATGGGCATTGTCTGGCGGGGCAGGCTCGGGCGGCTTGCGCGGGCCGGGGGGAGCATCAGGCGCGGCGGGCGTTGCAGGCGGCGAGTTTGGAGACGCTGGCGAATTTGGTGGCGGTGGGGTACGGGACTACGCTGGCGCCGAAGTTGGCGGCGGGATCGATGGAGAGCCGGGGAGTGGTGCTGCGGGCTCTGGCGGGTAGGGCTTCGCGGACGATTCGGTTGGCGAGCAGGGGGAGTTTTCCGAGGCCGAAGGCGTTGCAGGGGGTGGCGCGGGTGATTCGGGAGAGTGTGGCCGGGGATTTAGTCTGAGAACCAGGTTGTGAGGTCACGGTGGCCGTGGACTACTCGGAGGATCAGGACGTTGGGTTCGTGGACACGATAGATTACGACGTATTCGCCTACGGCGAAGCTTCGCGATCCGGGGCCGAAGTCCACATCGCGGACGCGTCCCATATAGGGATGTTGGGCTAGCAACAGGAATCGTCGTGTGAGCGAATCAATTAAACGGTTGGCAGCATCAATGCTTCCGCTTTCGGTGGCGATGTAGAACCAGATGCGGTCTAGATCTTCTACGGCCTGTGACGCGAGGCGATGGGCCATCAGCGCGGCGGCTGTTCGGCGGTCAGGCGCGCGAGGCCGCGACGCTTTACCTCTCCGGCCAGCTCGCGCATGGACTCTTGAGTGATGGGAATTCCTGCGCCGCGGTCGAGGGATGCGGTGGCGTCGTCGAGCGTCGCCTGCAGCGCGGCGCGTTTGCGTTCTCGCTCTTCCCACAAAGCAAGCGCTTCGCGGATTGCATCCTCTTGGCGTTCAATCCGACCGCTATCAATTGCGGCGCGGATGAAAGCTTGTTGGTCTGGAGTCAATTGGACTTCCATATTCTCAGGCTACATCATCTACAGGACGATAACGGCGGCGCCGTCTACGGAATCGCTTTTGACGGCGGCTAGGGCTTGGTTGGCTTGCTCCAGTTTGAAGGTGGTTACATTGGGCTGGAGGGCGATTTCGCCGGCGATTTTCAGGAAGTCGCGGGCGTCTTGGCGGGTCATGTTGGCTACGCTGCGGATTTGGCGTTCGCCCCAGAGGAGGCGGTCGTAGTCGAACTGGGGGATGCGGTCGAGGTGGATGGCGTTGATGGCTACGATGCCTCCTTTGCGGAGGCTGGAGAGGGCGGCGATCACTACGTCGCCGCTGGGGGCGAAGGTGATGGCGCGGTCCAGTTCTACTGGGGGGCGGTCGGTTTCGGTGCCGACCCATTTGGCTCCTAGCTTGGCGGCGAATTCGCGATGGGCGGCGCCGCGAGTCGAGACGTAGACTTCGCAGTTCCAGGCGTGGAGGACGGCTATTGCGAGATGCGCCGAGGAGCCGAAGCCGTAGAGGCCTACGCGGTCTCCGGGTTCTACGCCGGCTACGCGGAGGGCGCGGAAGCCGATGATTCCGGCGCAGAGGAGCGGGGCGGCGTGGATGTCGTCTAAGTTTGCGGGCAGGGGGAAGACGAAATCGTGGCGGGCTAGGGCGTAGTCGGCGTAACCGCCGTCGACGGTATAGCCGGTGAAGGTGGGGGCGTCGCAGAGATTTTCTTGATGGCGGAGGCAGTAGGGGCAGGTGCCGTCGGTGCCGCCGATCCAGGAGACTCCTACGCGGGTGCCCACTGGTAACTCTGGAGTTGCGCCGTCTACGATGTCGCCTACGATTTGGTGGCCGGGGATTAGGTTCGACTTTAGGGAGGGGAGTTCACCTTCTGTTATGTGGAGGTCGGTGCGGCAGACTCCGCAGGCGCGGACTTTCAGGAGGACGTGGTTGGGTTGAAGCGTGGGAGTCGCTATAGTCCGGATTTGTAGCGGGTGCTTGGGACTATCGAGGACTGCGGCATGCATCACGGGCTTACACCATCGCGGAGGGGGGCGCGGGGTCTTCGGGGCGGCCGGCGGTGGATAGGGGGATGCGGATCATGGCGAATCCCATGATTAGGAGGACTACGAAGCCGATCGCGTACGATGGGTCCTTGAAGACTTCGAGGACGGCGATGTCTTTGAATTTGAAATAGGCGAAGAGGAGGCCTGTCAGGGCTTCGCCGGCGATTAGGCCGCTGGCTATTAGGATGCCTGTGTTTTCTACTCTAGTGGCTTGGGCGGCGTTGTGATTCGCGGCGCGGCTGCGGTTGTCGGTGATTTGGCGGATGACTCCGCCGACGAAAATTGCGCAGGTGGTGGAGAAGGGGAGGTACATGCCGACCGCAACTAGCATGGGGCTTCTTACTTTGAACATGATTAGGACTACGCCGAAGATCGCGCCGGTCACAACCAGGGGCCAGGCCATTTCTCCGCCTACGATTCCTTGGGCTAGGGCGGCCATTAATCCGGCTTGGGGGGCGGCTAGTTTGGGGTCGCCGAAGCCGGTGCCTCCGCTTTTGATGTTGCCGATTTGCAGGATGTAGAGCGGGAAGTACATTACCAGACACGAAACTACTACAGAGATTAGTTCGACGATCTGGATGCTGCGCGGGGTTCCGCCTAGGATGTAGCCCGCTTTGAAATCCTGCATGAGTTCGCCGGCTACTGCGGATGATACGCAGACTACGGCGGCTACTCCGAGGACCACGGCTACGCCACCGGGGCCGGAGACTCCTAGGGACACCATGAGCAGGGCGGCGATGATGAGGGTGGAAAGTGTCAGGCCCGAGACGGGGTTGTTGGAGGAGCCGATGACTCCTACTAAGTTTCCGGAGACGGTGGCGAAGAAGAAGCCGACGATCAGCATGACTACTGCCGCAACGACGGCGGCTACGATTTGGCCGGAGATGTAGAAGTAGAGGGCGATCATCAGCAGGAAGACGAGGCCGATTAACGAGAGCACGGTTTTCGATCCCATGTAGCGTTCGGTGCGGGCTAGCGATTCCATGGGCGGGGTGCCGTGGCGCACTTCGGCTAGGGCGCGGCCGAGGCTCGAGGTCAATTTTTTGCCCATGCGGATTAGTGTGTAGGCGGCTCCCACCATCATTCCTCCTACGGCAACGGGGCGGATGATGTAGCGCCAGACGGCGGCGGCCAGGGCAGCCCAGCCTCCGTCACCGGCGCCGGGCGGGAGAAATTTTTGGAGGTCGGGGCCCATGAAGAACATCATCAAGGGGACTAGAACGCCCCAGGCTAGCAAGCTGCCGGAGAAGCTTAGGGAGGCTAGTTCGGGGCCGATTACGTAGCCGACTCCGACTAACGCGGGGCTGATGGTGGGGGCGGAGACTGTGGAGATGGCTCCGGCTTGCAGGATGTTTTGGCTGCCTTGGGGCCCTAAGCGGACGAAGCTCTTGCCGAGTTGTCCGATGCGGATGATGAAGTCCTGATCGACGGCGTAGGCTTTAAATTCGCCTAAGGCTTGGATGAGGGTGCCGAAGCCGATGCTCCAGAATAAGTAGCGGGCGGCGTCGGAGCCGCGCTGGCCTGCTTTGTGGATTTCTGACGCGGCTACGGATTCGGGGAAGGGGAGCGTGGGGTCTTCTACTAACGCGCGGCGGACTAGGGAGACGAAGAGGACTCCGAGGACGCTGCCTACTAACATCAGCGACGTGGATTTCCAGTAGGCGTGGGCGGGATCGAAGGAGGTCCAGGAGCCGGACATTACGAAGGCGGGGATGGTGAATATGGCGCCTGCTGCTACCGATTCGCCGATGGAGCCGGCCGTGCGCGCGATGTTTTCTTCGAGGACCGTACCTTTGAAGGCGCGCAGGAAGGCCATGCCGATTACGGCGGCTGGATAGGTGGCGGCGATGGTTTGTCCGGCGTGGAGTCCGAGGTAGGCGTTGGCGGCTCCGAGGACGACGGACATCACTAAGCCGAGCAACACGGCGCGGAGCGTGAACTCCTTCATGACGGTGCCTTCGGGTACGAAGGGGCGGTGCGGCGGGGGCGCGGGGGTGCTCATAAGGGGGCTGTTCGCACGATCATAGCATCCGACGTGGGCGGGGCGTGGTGGTTACAATTAGGTTCGTATGAGTACCCGGAGAGCTGTGTGTTTGTTGAGTGGCGGGCTCGATTCGTCC
>Ga0265314_10001829_pt1 | contig 22875 bp, 21 predicted proteins | sample 4126metaG_FD_203106 | JGI IMG/M metagenome (GOLD analysis project Ga0265314, IMG submission 203106) | Rhizosphere microbial communities from Carex aquatilis grown in University of Washington, Seatle, WA, United States - 4-1-26 metaG | ecosystem: Host-associated > Plants > Roots > Rhizosphere >... | reverse complement strand
TTCGAGCGCTTCGCCGCGCTACCCGCTCGTGACAGGGCGAAAAAGACTACTAAACAACTACTAAAGTACACATCAGGAAGTTGAACAACTAGTCCGGCGGGTTGCAAAGTACACATCGTCTAGGTTGAAAGATTTTCGGTTGCGCCAAGGTTTGGGCTAAATCTTCGCGCCGACCCATTCTGAATAGCTAAGGAACGTGGACGGTCGCCGTCGGACTTCGTCTCCGGGCCAGGAGGGCTGAACCGGTCCGTCTGCTGATCGCTGTCCGAGACTGGAGTCATCGGCGCGACATTTCAGATGGTCTTTGGAGCCTTGGACTTTGCGGCAGGCGAGACGTAGATACATCTACCGAGTCGGCGTCGAAAACCGGGCGCGACAACCGGCCCCACCTGAGTTGAGCATCGCTCGACGATCAACGAATGGCCCCGTGCTGAGTCAGGGAAGGTCGTGGGGGAGTCCAAACGCATGACCCGCGGCACCCCTACCGCGTATGGTTCGGATTCTTATTCGGCCGCTGTTGGCCGCTTCAAGGGCAACTTGCTTGGCGGCCGCAGGCCGCCGGTGTCCGCGGGCATTTAGATCAGCAGAATATGTAACGCGTCCCCTCTATCTTGCTTACTTTCTTTCTTCCTTTCTAACTTAAGCTTAGGGAAGCGTTACATAGCTGCTTCATAGATGCCCCCGGAACAGAATTGGGTGCCTCCTAAGCTGGAGACGCCGCCGCGGCGAGCTTTGCTTTATCCCGACACTTTCGCGTTCGGGCTGCGTTCAAAGCTCGGCGGCGACATTCCTCGGGGTCTGCCACTCCGGTAGCCCTAACAACCGAAGCCAGAACTATTTCTGTTGCCCGGCCACAGAAGTCGGCGATCCTGCATGCCGAGCATTCGGACGACGACATATCCCTAACCCCTGGGAGCATCACGCAAGAGGGGAGCATCTGCCGCGGCGCGATGGTCTCGTGCGGCTTTGCGGCGCCCCCTTCAACAGAGGCACGCCCCGTTTCAAGACGGTCGTCTCCAAAGGCGAGCTTTGCACGATCTTGAGGTACAATGCGCAATACGAAGCAAGCGTGACCAATGAGAGAGTCGGAATGCCGCTGCTTGATCTGCTCAATGACCCAATCTTGATGAGCTGTTTGGGCCGCTAGTCCGCGGAATGACTCTTCTCGGTAGTGAGGTAGATCTGAAAACATAAAGCGGGTCTGACAATGCTCCTCCCAATGAGCTATGACGGCGAACGCAATTCGTTCCTGATGCTTCCCGTAAAGCTGATTGATGTAGGGGATGCGCTCCCAGCCCGCTCTCAATAAAACTTCGAACGCCGCCTGGAGAAAGATGCCGTATGGGACGCCAAGTTGATCGGCGAACTGGCGGGCCCGCCAGAAGGATGTGAATTCGGTTCGATTGTTCTCTGGCTTGCCCCGGCTCACACCGAATTTGCGAAGGGATTCTTCGGTGTCAATATTCTGACCATACTTCCGTCGGTACAGCTTCTGGAACTCGTCCCGAAAGGTGAGTGTCGCCTCCTTTGGAGACATGAACCGATAGTCGAACCATTTTAGGTGATGAAGCTCTCGCTCATCAACTCGGTCTTTCTTGCGAAAGAACGCCATCGTTTCGAGGCTATCTTTTTGTCTTGCTCTGAATATTGCGTCAGTTTCGGTCATTTATCGGGTGCAAGCGGTGTTCCGCTTGCCCTTTCTTGGGCTGCGGGTGAAGAGCGGATGCTCGTTTAGAGATATAGCGACCTCTGCGAGCTAACCGGCTTCGATCTCCCAGGCGCCCATTGACGGCGAGGGCAAAAGCTCTCTACGCCATCAAATGACGAAAAAACGCGATCGGAAGTATTACAAAGGGAGATTGGCCAAGGATTATCCTGCCATCTATGCGGAAGTTCTATCGGGTCGGATTAGTGTTCGAGCCGCAAGCGCAAAGGCTGGGTTGATACACCTACCCACTCGCGTGGATGCGCTGAAGCGAGAATGGAAAAAGGCCAATAACGGTCAGCAAATCGAATTTTGGGGTTGGGTAAGAGCAAGGGTGCCAAAGCGCGCCTTAAAACCGATCGCAGATCCTGATGGGCGGCTCCGCCTTCCCGTGCGGGCGTTCCTGTCGCGTTGGATCAAAGATCATAAATCCAAGCCGGGACGAATTGCTAAGCAGATTGGATTTTCCGTGTTTGATCCGACCTTTCGCATGGCAATAGAGGGCGGTCATGAATTGCGAGCTGAGGTTATCCCGGAACTCGCCAAATGGATGGCAAAAGAGGGATTTCGATAGACAAAGCTGTAGATGCATCTACCCTTTGGTCTTCATTTCATCATAGGTCCTTACCGGGTAACTTTGGTGGCCATCGGGTTAGGACGACGATCGACAGTTTTGGTAATCCGCCTTCGGATACGGCGGTTTACTTATCAGCCCGCGGGAGGAGCCTTGGGCGCGAAGGCGCGTACGAAGCGCTGCAGGGCGGCGTTGGCGGCTTTTGGGCGGTCCCGCCAAGCGTCGCAATCTTGGCAATCGTCAGATTCTTGGCTTTGGTGCGCCTAATCTGCGGAGATTTCTAACCAGCGCTTGTTAGGGCTGTCGCCAGGTCAAAGCCGTACCAAATCGAAAAGAGTTTCAGCACGACCAACGTGCCGAGCGTCGCAATAATAACCAGCAGAAAACGCGGAGGGATGCGGAGAAGAACCTGCTTCATGCGCCTCTATAGGCGGTCTGAGGGGGTGGCACAATCACGGCGTGGACTCATAAACGTCAGTCGAATGCTGCCGTAGAGCGGCGGCGAATGCCCGCTCTTGGCGTAACATCGGACATTGGTCGGTCCGGAGCTGAATAGCTTCGCAGCGAATGCCCAAAGCGGACATCTACCGCGCGCTCCATCGAGTTGGACTGTTTGCGGACCATCGTCTCGCTTTTTGTCCGCGCGCACTGGAACCAAATAAGTAGCGGCGCTGATTGATAAAATACGGTAACGACCTGCCCATAATCCAGATTGTCACTTTGGAATACCATTTTCTCCGTATGTTAAATTCAAAAGTTCCATAAGTTTTACCATCTATCATTCGTGGACTACGCAGCTGAAATATTTCGCCGTGAATTGTTTCGCGACGAAAGCGGGCCGCACCACGAGTATTGTCGATGGAGTCGTGACTTATGGATCAAGCCGTCGCATCGGTGCAGGCCGCGCCCGTCATCCTAAGCCTAAGCGCTGATCACTTGGAAAACGTCACGTCCGACGCGATGGAGTCGGTTCAGTTCGTCAGCTTCGCCATCGGCGATGATCAATACGGCGTGGACATTATGGCGGTGCGCGAGATAAAGGGATGGTCGGATATCACCCATTTGCCGAAGCAGCCTGACTACGTGCGCGGCGTGCTCAATTTGCGTGGCGTCATCGTTCCGATAATTGACCTGCGCTGCCGCTTCGATCAGGGATTTACGGACGCGACGCCGTTGCACGTCGTCATCATCGTGCAAATCGCGAACCGCCAGGTCGGCCTGCTTGCCGATCGCGTGCTCGACATCGTCTCGTTCGAGCCGTCGCAGGTGCAGCCGGTTCCGAAGGTCTCGAAATCGGTATCCGCGGATTTCCTGTCGGGCCTCGTAACCATCGAGAACGTGATGCTGGCGTTGATCGATCTACCAAATCTATTGTCCGACGCATCCGGCGGCTTCTCCGCGCTCCCGGAAGGAAACATGGCGTGCGTTACGCCGCGCCTCAACTGACATGCTGCGCGGTCCGCAGTCACCTAATTTAATTGAAATAGGAATGTACCATGAGCTTCAATCTGCTGAATAATATCCGCATCAAAGCGAAACTCTACGGCGGGTTCGGTCTGCTTATTGTAATTTGCTTGGGGCTCGCCGGCTTCGGCATAATGCAGTTCAGCACGATCAAGGCGACCGGCGGGACTATGCAAAAGCAAACCGCTAATTCCATGCGTAACGTCAAAGTAGCGGACTATCTCGAAAAAATGCGCCGCAGCATACTTCGTTACGCGTTTGACCATGATGAAGCCTCGCTAAAGGAGAATAGCGATCTCGGCGCCAAGATCATTGTGTCTCTTCAAGAGTCCGAAAAACTGACGTTAGTCGAAGAGCGGCGCAAAGTATTCGGACAGGTAGCGGAACAGACTGCAGCAATGCAGAAAAGCTCCAAGACCTTGGTCGATACGTCGAACCTAGCGGAATCGGCTAAGGCCAAATTGTTCAAGATTGGTGACGACTTGACGGCGGTCAGCGCCAAGCTTGACGAATCGCTTAAGGGCGCCGACGCGTCGATTGTCTTGCTGGGCTCGGAGGTCGCTACCGAACTGCAAAAGGTCCGGGTAGCGAATTGGCGCGCGCTGGCGACCAGCGACGTTGGCGGTTTGACAACTTTGAAGGCCGCGACGGTCAAAGCAAATGCCGTGATTGCCACGCTGGAGAAGGCCGATCTGCCGCAAAGCGCTCGTCCGTTGGTTGCTTCCTTGAAAACCGTTGTCGCAGACTACGCGGCGACCAGCGCGACCACGATTGAAAATGTCGTCAAGGTTAGGGACCTCTACGTCAAGGACGTGGCTCCTCAGATCAAGACAATGCAGAAGACGATGGAAGATGTAGTGGCTGCATCGGACGAGAGCCTGCAAAGGTCGCAAGCTGCAGTGAACGATACCGTAGCAAACGCAGTATTGATGCAGGAGATCGCAGCCGGGCTCGCCTTGCTGATCGGTGTTGCCATGGCCTGGATGATCGGCGGTGCCATCGCCAATCCGATCGTTGCGGTAGTCACAGAAATCAAAAAGATTGCCGAGGGCAACTTTAAGGTCATCTTGCCCGGCCTTGGCCGCAAGGACGAGATCGGGCAGATCGCCGGCGCGGTTGATGAAATGGCGCGCAAGGTCAGCGCCACCATCGGAGAGATCAGGGCGTCCGGCCGCGAGGTTACCAACGCCTCGGCCGAAATCTCGAGCAGCACCACGGACCTGTCGCAGCGCACCGAGGAGCAGGCCGCCAGCCTGGAAGAAACCTCCGCCTCGATGGAGGAAATGACCGCAACGGTTAAGAAGAATGCGGATAATGCAAAGGAAGCAAGCCGCCTTGCTTCCAGCACGCAAGATGTCGCCGATCGCGGCGGTCAGGTCGTCGCCAAGACGGTAGACGCTATGGCCAAGATCGAAGATTCATCGCGCAAAATCTCCGACATCATCGGAGTGATCGACGAGATCGCTCGCCAGACCAACCTCTTGGCCCTCAATGCCGCGGTTGAAGCAGCCCGGGCCGGCGAAGCCGGCCGTGGCTTCGCGGTGGTGGCATCCGAAGTGCGAAGCCTGGCGCAGCGTTCGTCGCAGGCGGCCAAGGACATCAAGGACCTGATCACCAGCAGCAACGGCCAGGTCAAGGACGGCGTCGAGTTGGTCAATAAAGCCGGTCAGTCGCTGACCGAGATCGTCGAGTCGATCAAAAAGGTCACGGCCGTTATCGGCGAGATCGCCAATGCCAGCGCCGAACAGGCGACCGGCCTTGACGAAATCAACAAGGCACTGACTCAGATGGACCAGGTGACGCAGCAAAACTCTGCGCTCGTGGAGGAGAACGCCGCGACCGCCAAGACACTCGAAGGTCAAGCTAAGGCAATGGACGATCAGGTTGCGTTCTTCCAGATCGGCGATGCCGACGTCGAACCGGCCGCGGCGTCAGCTCCGCACCTAGCCCGCGCTACGCCCATAGCACGCCCGAAAGCCGTCACCTCAAAACGCGCTGCTGCTGGCAAGCCGAATGTCGTAGCGAGCCGCGGACCGGCCGCGCAGATGCAGGCCGGTCTTGCGACCGCGTTGAAGATAGAGCCGGACTGGAAGGAATTCTAAAAGCGAAAACTGGGCAAGGGACGCACATCTAATTTGTCGAATGGCGCGCGCCCTTGGGACTTTGTTGATGTATCCTGTGGCAACGGTGGCCGTTGTTGGCACTTAGCCGGCAAACCGACCGCGCCGGAGTTTGTCACCTATTGGGCCAACAGCGGACAATCGGTTGGTCGGTGCCTCAGCAGCTCGGCAGCGAATGACCCAAAGAAGGCAATAGTGTTTCGCAAAAAAAGAGCCTGGCCGAAAGGCCAAGCTCTTCATGTCTTACCGAACGAGGAAGTTAAGCGGTCTTATTGACGAACGCGCCCGTGCCAGGAGCTGTTGCCGCTTGAACGGAAGCTTTGGTGACCGATTCGTCTCCGTCGGAGTCGTGGTCCGGTCCGGCACCTTCAGCCTTTTCCGAATTTACCGGAGGCGCACTGACTGGCTTGGAATTGACCGGCGCTGGGGGCGAAGTTCCAACTGCAGAAATACTCATTGGCAATACTCCATCTCTCATTCCGAGAGTTTATCAGTGCTAGGAGTTGCGGCCTAACGTCGAATTAAATTAGATGACTAATGATGGTTAAGTTGCAAACGCCACAGCCGAATACCGCCAATGCGGTGTCGCGTGGCCAATCTGTATATGCGATTTTCTCCTCTCCGTTATTTGTTTGAATTCTGACGGCGCCTTGATCTCCCTCAACTGTGGCTAGCAACTTTTCGGTGAAAAGTCTCTGAAGTCGCTGAAAGAGGAACGAGTCAATGTCATTTGAGCGTGTCCTGCGCTTTTCACTCGTCTCTATCGCCGTTGCTGGATTGACAACAGGAATTATCGCTTACGTAGCAGACTTACCAAGCCTTGCTGATCTGTTTTGGACCCTAGGAACTGCGCCCGTTATTGCAGGGCTTGCAATTTCAATCGTGCGGGATTTTCTTGCTGGGCGCCTCGGAGTCGATGCGGTCGCGCTCGTGTCCATGAGCTCCGCAATCATCCTCGGTCAGCCGTTGGCCGGCGCTGTAGTCGCACTAATGTATTCCGGTGGTAATGTACTGGAAGATATCGCGATTGCGCGTGCCGAACACGATTTACGTTCGTTGCTAGATCGTGCGCCACGCGAGGCACATCGCCGCGTCGGTGACCGCATCGAGGATGTGTTGATTGGCGTCGTTACGGCCGGTGACCACCTCTTGGTGCGGGCTGGCGAGGTCATTCCGGTCGATGGTGTTGTCACATCGAGCGAAGCAACGATCGACGAGTCGGCGCTGACTGGCGAGCCAATCCCGGTGATTAAGGCTCGTGGCGCGCCTACATTCAGTGGCTCTTTGAACTCGGGCGAAAGCTTCGAGATGGCCGCCACGTCTGCCGCCGGCGAAAGTACGTATGCGGGTATCGTTCGCCTGGTAACCGCGGCGCAGACCGCCAAGGCGCCGTTTGTACGGCTTGCCGATCGCTATGCTCTGATTTTCCTGCCGGTTACCCTCGCGCTCGCCTTCATCGCTTGGTTCATCTCAGGCGATCTCATTCGCAGTCTCGCTGTGCTTGTCGCGGCGACGCCATGTCCGCTGATTTTGGCGGCACCCGTCGCCTTCATTGCGGGCGTTGCTCAGTCGGCCCGGCGCGGCATCCTTGTCAAAGGTGGTGGCCCGCTCGAAGCGCTGGCGCGGGCGCATACTGTACTATTCGACAAGACGGGGACGCTGACGGTCGGCGGTGCGCGGCTACTTTCAGTCGAGGTTGCGCCAGGCCAGACGGCCGATGAGGTGCTGACGCTCGCCGCATCGCTTGAGCAGGCTTCGCATCATGTTATCGCCGGTGCTATCGTTCAGGCGGCGGGCGAGCGGGGTCTTTCCCTGAAGGTGCCTGCTCAAGTGCGCGAAACAATGGGCGCCGGGCTGCACGGCGAGGTCGATGGGCGGCGAGTGAGCGCGGGCTCAAGGAACATGATTCTTGCGCGCCAGAGCGCGCCTGAATGGGCGTTGAGGGCGGTTCGTCGCGCTTCATGGCGATCGGCACTCATCGTTTTTATCGCCGTCGACGGCCGACCAATCGGCGCTCTACTTCTCGCCGACGAGCTGCGCCCAGATACACCGCGCGCCATAAGAATGCTGCGTGAGGCCGGCGTTGCGCGAATTGTCATGGTGACTGGCGACCGCGCTGCCGCTGCGCAGGCGATTGGCGCCGCGCTCGATCTCGACGCTGTGTTGGCAGATCGCGTTCCATCTGACAAAGTTGACGCGGTTCGCTCCGAGCAGCGACTACATCCGACGATCATGGTCGGCGACGGTATCAATGACGCTCCGGCACTGGCATCCGCTGACGTGGGGATAGCGCTTGGCGCGCGTGGTGCTAGCGCCTCGTCCGAAGCGGCGGATGTGGTTATTCTTGCCGATCGTCTCGACCGGGTCGGCGATGCAATTACGATCGCTCAACGTGCACGACGCATTGCCGTGGAAAGTATTATTGCCGGTATGAGCTTATCGGCGCTCGCCATGATAGCGGCGACGATCGGATGGTTGGCGCCTGTACCGGCGGCAATTGTCCAGGAAGTGATCGACGTATTGGTAATACTCAATGCCCTAAGAGCCTTGAGCCCAGCCCGCGGTCGCGCTAGGCGCACGATTCCGGCGTCAGTCGGACGCGAAATGCGCCACGACCACATCGCGCTCATCCGCAGTCTCGACCGGTTGCGATCGATTGCAGACGCGCTGGATGGTGTGCTTCCCGAGGATGCAGCTGAACTTATCATGGAAGCAAATACTGTCGTACAGAAACAGGTGGTTGAACACGAGCGGGACGATGAGGGCAGCGTCTATCCCCGGCTGGCTAAGGTCCTCATGGATGGTCACGGTCTTTCGGCAATGAGCCGGGCGCACCGTGAAATCCTTCATCTCGCGCGCCTGCTCGCGCGCTTGGTCGAAGACTTGCCATCTGAACAGATAGACCGCTTCCTCGTTCGCGACGCTCAGCGTGTGATCGAAGCCTTAGAAACCCTTGTGCGCATCCATACGGCGCAGGAGGAGGATATCTACGAGGGGGTCGTAGCGCGTTAGAAGCTGCGCGCTGGCGAAGCGGGCCGCGGATTTGCGGTGGTCGCGACGGAGGTGAGGAGCCTGGCCCCGCGCTCGTCGCAGGCGGCCAAGGACATCAAGGACTTAATCACGAACAGCAATGGTCAGGTCAAAGATGGCGTCGAGCTTGTCAATAAGGCCGGTCTGTCGCTCAGCGTGATCGTCGCGTCAATTAAAAAGGTGACGACGGTCATAGCCGAGATTGCCAACGCTAGTGCCGAACAGTCAACCGGTCTCGAGGAAATCAACAATGTCTGCTTCTGGCACTTAGCGTCGCTCGCTGCAATGCACCGCCAATGACGCTATTGGACCGACAGCGGACAAGCGCCCGACCCAGGGTCGCAATAGCTCCGCAGCGAATGACCCAAAGCGGACACTATCACCGTCGAACCACGGTGCTATTGTGTAACTACGCGCCAGGAGGTTCACGAAGGAGTGTCTTCGAACCTTTTTAAAGGACTAAAGGCACTCAAATTAATATAATAGATTAACACGTTAGAGATGCAGCCTTTTCCATCCTTCCTTAGGCGGCGCTGCTTAATGTCGGGAGTTCTCCGGTCTTCACGTTATGCCCGCCTGGAGACTCCGAAGGAAAATGCCGGTGCAGTTAAAATTTAATATGTCGTTCGGCTTTTCGAGTTCAAATCGATGGGGACCGTTCCCATTTTTGGCGCGGTAACCGCCGCCGCACCAGCCGATCGAGCCAAGCCGATCGCTGCCGCAAAGCTGGTCAGACAGATAAAGGCGGCCGGCACCACCGCACCTAAGCAGAACTTGGATTGACTGGAATTCTAGATGAAATTTGTGTCAGACTTGTCTATCGGCAGCAAACTGGCCTTCGCATCCGGTCTCAGCATCCTGTTGGTCGCCGTCATTACCGCGAGTCAGTTCATCAATGGCTACAAGGCAGACGCCGCGCAGACGATTTCCGGGCACGAAAAGACCTTATTGTACATGACTTCGGAAGTGCGAGGCGCCGCGCAAGGCATGCAGGTCGGCGTCAAGGATATTCGCCTCGCGCGTGATGCCGCGACTACGAAAGCGGCTGCCGATTTCATTCAATCGCAGCTCGTCGCCGGGCTGAAACTCATCAATGACATGCACTTTCTATCGGCCGACGCGATCTTGCTTGACCGGCTACTGAAAGTGAAAGGCAGCCTTGAACTCTACGCGGCGGTTAGCAAGGAAATGACTGCCGTCAAAGCGACGATCTTCAGCCTTCTCGCGAAGGCCGCAAATGGGGAGTCATCTTCCGCGGACGCAGCGCGGATCGCTGCGCTCAATGACGAGGTTGACGCCATATCGAGTTCCAAGACGCAGCCGCTTCGCAGGGAGTATCTCAAACTGCTGGATGAGGTTATCCAGTCCGCCTCGCAAAAAAGCGTCGCTTTCGACGCCGAAGCTGCTTCGGCTACGTCCACGGCAAAATACATAGCAGCCGGCTTGAGTGGTTTGACGTTTATTGTCCTCTTCGGCACGGCGGTGTTCGGCTCACGATCAATCGCCCGTCCGCTGCGGGCGTTGACCAAGCCGCTTGGTGAATTGGCCGAAGGCAATTTCTTGGTCGTCGTCCCCGGATTGGGACGTAAGGATGAGGTGGGTCAAATCGCCCACGCAGTCGATGAGATGGCGGGACGAGTCCGCGCGATCATCGGCAATATCAAGAGCTCGGCGCGCGAGGTCACCAACGCCTCCGCTGACATCTCCAGCAGCACTACCGACTTGTCGCAGCGCACCGAGGAGCAGGCTGCGAGCCTGGAACAGACTTCGGCGTCGATGGAGCAGATTTCTTCGACTGTTAAGCAGAATGCCGCAAACGCTCAACACGCCAGTGAATCGGCCGGCGTGACGCGGCAAGTGGCCGATCGAGGCGGCGAGGTTGTCGCCAAGGCCGTGGAGGCGATGGCCAAGATCGAAGACTCCTCGCGCAAGATCGCCGATATCATCGGCGTCATCGACGAAATCGCGCGGCAGACCAACCTGCTTGCGCTTAACGCCGCGGTGGAAGCAGCCCGCGCCGGTGAAGCCGGCCGTGGATTCGCGGTGGTTGCGTCAGAAGTGCGCAGCCTCGCACAGCGCTCCGGACAGGCCGCGAAGGACATCAACGCGCTCATCAGCAACAGCAATGTCCAGGTGAAGGATGGCGTCGCGCTCGTCAATCAGGCCGGCACGGTGCTGCGTGACATCGTCGGATCGATCAAGTCGTTCGCGGACACGGTGTCGGACATCGCCGCCGCGAGTGCCGAACAGTCGATCGGCCTCGAGCAGATTAACAAAGCTATGACGCAAATGGACGAGGTGACGCAGCAGAACTCGGCGCTGGTCGAGGAAAATGCCGCCACCGCCAAGACACTCGAGCGCCAAGCGCAGGCGATGGACGAACAAGTCGGTTTTTTCCAGATCGGAGCGCCGGAGGGGATGTCGTGTCGAACGCCCGCCGTCGGCTAATGGCTAAAGCCAACCACGATCAAAGGTCGCGGCACCAAGCCATACTGCACCCTGCCGCCTGACTGTCGCCAATTCACAGGCCCTACAGTTCGCGACGCAGAGAGACAAACATGAATAGCAAGACGCCAGGGTTTTTTGACCTGAAGACCGTCACTCTTTTACGTGAAACTCTCGACGACGCATGGGCTTGCCTTCCGGTGGCGTAGCGGGGGGGACCACGAGCCGGACCCTTTTAGCCGATCCGATCCTCAAGCTACTGCCCAAGGCGAGCGTGATCCCGAACGGTTGCGTGAAGCCGCGCTGATGGCCGCTGACGCCTAGCCCACAGCCTCCCCAAAACCCGGATTGGGAAATTCGAGTCGAGTGGGCCAGCGAACAGTCCCTGGAGTAGCGGGGCATTCAATAAACCGCTGCCATCCCAACGCTGGGGTAGTAGCCGAATTCAATGTCTACTGGAGCGCTCCGTTCCTTCCAGCGCCAAGGTTTGGGGTGATTTCCATTGCGAACCCAATCACCATCCGGATGGGCTTTCGGCAAATTGCCGCGGACATCGACTCATCGGTCGCAATACCGCGCCGGAGCCGCTCGCGCGGTTAGCTCCATCGGTCGGATCGCCCTCAAATCCGACGCGGAAGATTAAATTCGGTTACGTAGGCTCGAACCCGGCCTGGGAGCCAACTAAAGGCGGCCTGCTCGGTGGAGATATCTGCAATATTTAACACTGTCGGTACTGAACCGATTAAAATTGGGATCTCTGAAGGCGCAGTTGTCAATCATGTCGCGTTCGACAGAACCGATTGGCGGGTAACCGGCACTAATGACCGAGTAAACAATCGGTATCGCGATCATGACCGCGACAACAACGCCGACCGCAATACCGATGTGAATTGGCTTTATCGTCGGGGGTAGATTTTCCATTAGCGCTGCTTTCCTGGTTATCGGCTTATTGCCGTCTAGTCGTTTCATTGACGCGACACGGTAGGTTCATCCAAAGTCAGCCAACGTCGTCAGCCCAATCGACCAACTAGATTCACTGCGCGGAGATGTGTGTATCGCTGCAGCATTCGCAGCTCTTTGTGCCCGCTGATCGCGCTCACCTCAGCAATATTGAGCCCACGCTCGAATAGGCGAGTGATCGCTTCATGCCGCAGGTCGTGAAAGTGGAAATCTGACATCCCTGCGCGCACGCGAAGATGCTCAAAAGCGAGGCGAACCGAGTTGCCAGACATCGGAAAAACTAGGTCAATATTCGGCCGCTTATGCTTCGATAGGTCAGTCAGAATGCCCATCGCCCGCCGAGATAGGGGAACGTCGCGGCTCTCGCCGTTCTTGGTGAGCGGCAGATGCACGGTCCGTTTGGTGAAGTGTACGTGCTCCCAGCGAAAGCCAAGCAGTTCACCCCGACGCATTCCTGTCTCTATAGCGAGAATGATAAGCTGCTTAAGCAGAGGCGTTCGCCCCCTGTCACAGGCTGCAAGTAGACGCTCTTCTTCGTCATCTTCGAGGCGTCGCTTGCGTCCCTGAGGAACAGTCGGGCGTCGAACCATTTTGACCGGATTGCGTGGGAGCCAGAGCCCCCATTCTCGGAGCGCCGTTTCAATTGCGTGACTGAGGGTGTTCAACTCCCTGACTACAGTCGCAGGGGCAACGTCTTTGAGACGGGTGTCACGATATGTCGCAATGTCTGTGCTGGTGAGTTTCGCTAATGTGCGATGTACTATCGGTCTGCGTAGAATTGCGTTGATACGTGATTGCTCAGTATGCGCACTGCGCTTGGTAGGTGACACCTGACTGCTGTACCGCGTTAAGAGCTCACCGAGTGTCATTTTTTCTGCAAGGCGCGTGTCAGCGACCCAGCCTGATCGATCCGCCTCGGCTTCAATTTCACGTGCCCATCGAACCGCTTCGGTTCTTTTATCGAACGACTTGCAGCGCGGGGCGACGCCCCTGCGCCTGACCATCGCTTGCCAGCGTCCTCGTAGCTGTCTGATTGTCGCCATAGATCAGCACGCATCCTTCTGAAATCACTGAAGGACATCGGTCGTGCGGAGCCAAGGACTATCCCTCCATAGCCCTGGTTGTGTTGGCAGTGTGCCGCTTGTGTGCCGGTCGCTTTGAGCGGGAACGATGCGGACGTGGAAAGACCTATTGGATCAAGGGCATCCAATTTTCGACGCCACGCGAAGCGCGTCGGAAGCGTTGCCGTGCCAAGGCAAAGCTCTGTCGCTGACTAAATCGAAATGTGTTGTTGCCGACGTATGAGCTGGGGCATCAAACGTCAGCTTTTTGGAGCAAAACAGACAAAATTCAGCTTCCATTCGGCGGGAGTTTTTCGGTTAATGACCCCACAGGCGACATTCGGCCTTAACTATTCGTGCGGCGCGAGGCGGTTCATTACGGAAACCGCCGTCGTCAAATCGATCTGCCGTTCCTTTTCGATATTGTGGACGGCATCGATCCACCGTCCGTTCTTGGCCATCGCCACCAATTCATCGCGGTAGGCCGGGCTTATGTCTGCGACGAGCGCGTCCACTACTTTGGTCCGTTCGAGGGTCTTCGCCTTTCCTTCTTCGCGAGACTGTTTCATCCAGGCCATGGTGCCCTCTTTCGGGCACGCCAAGTCCACTTTCCACTCGCCCGCTTCCAAACCTAGCTCCGCAATAACCTGACGAACCTTCGTATCCGTGGCCTCGACAGTAATCTGCACCTTGCGCGTCGGCCGCGCCGGATACACGAAGCGGCCAGGGTAAAATGCGTCCATGAGCAGCGGAGCTTCAGGTCCGAGGTCTTCAATCTGGAACTTGTATTGCTTGGAAACCGGAGCGTCCCCGATCCAGTTGGTGACCGTGAAAGAAAGCAATTCCGCACCTTCGCCAGAGAGGCACTTGAGCGATCGGCTATCGATTAATGCGGTGATTTGCGCGGGCTCCTTGCTGTTGATTGCCGCAACAAAGCGACTGACGAATGCGTCCGGCAAGGCATCCGACGCTCTGGTGATCGTAGTGAAAGCGCCGCATGCGGATATGAGAGCGAGACGCCAAAGACCGGCGATTGTGAAGATGGGATGACAAAGGCGGCGCATAAGACGACTCACATCGAGCCCGACAAACAAATTAATATCAGACCTTGTCTGCAATGTCTGCATTTAGCGGACAAACACCGAATGTCGGAAATATCCTAACTAACTGAGCTGAACAGCGTAAAAACGGCGCACAGCAACGGGCTTGCCTTGCATTTTGCATCGACGCAGAATTGCGCCGTGAACTCAGGTTCAACACAGCTCCGCATATGGTGCGTCGGCCTCGCCGTTACTGGGTTGGCCGTGGTGATCTCTTATTTTTGGATTGATCGGCCGGTTGCGAATTTTGTGCATGCGCAGATCGCCGATAAATCCATATTCATCTGGATGCAGCGCTTTCCCGAGGCGTTACCCTGTTTTTCGGCGGTTATTCTCGTTTGGGCAGGAGTTTGGGTCCTGCTCGGACGGGCATTGTCGCGCTGTCAGTCGGTGCTGCTTTTATGCGCCTTGAGTTACGTCACGTCGGCAGCCGTGAACAACCAGCTCAAATTCGCCTTTGGCCGTATGTGGCCTGAGACCTGGGTCAATAATAATCCCTCTCTTATTCACGATGGCGCTTATGGCTTTGCTCCATTTCATGGCGGCCCGGGCTTCGCCTCGTTTCCGTCCGGGCATGCCACTGCTATTTGCTCGGTCATGGCCGCGTTGTGGCTGTGCTTGCCGCGCTGGCGCGCTGTCTATGCGGTGTGCGTCGCCGCCGTCGTTATCGGACTTCTGGGCGCGGATTATCATTTTGTGAGCGACATCCTCGCCGGCGCCTTTGTCGGATGGTCGGCAGGCTGGACGACGGTCACAATTTGGCGCGGCCGGAATCATGCAGCGCTATCCCAATAATAAGCCCCAGCCATGGCTGGCCGGCTAGAGGGCACCCAGCTGAGAAGCTAATTCACGAATGACCGGTATGGAGCTGTTGTTCTGGCTCGCGCGCTCCTCCGTAGTGATATTTAATGCCAAATTTATCGTCGTTATCGAAAACTGAAACGTTGCCAAACCTACACCCAGCATTGCCAGGATTAATGGAGGGAGCGGTCGCTAGAAAGCTTCCGATCCTAGCTTCCGAATCAAATTTGGAACATTTCCCACACGACGCCGTTCCCGACTGGACGATCTTGGGTGAAACATGCCGTCTGCACAGTGCGTTGGTCCACGATAGGTGTTCTGATCGCCATCTCGTTATTCTCTAAGGTATGCGCTTTGACCGTTCAGCATCTTTGGGGCCAAGGTTTTATCTCGCTGTCGATAGGACCCGGAATCGCGTCAGTGTGTGTTATTTTCTGTTTTGTTATATATGGCCGAGCGGACCACAAAAAATGAAAGCACGTGCCTTGAAGAGGTCCGACAAAGCAAAGAGGTCCGACAAAACGGCGCCGATTCAATCCCGCTTTGTTCAGGCGCTTGGTCCTGGCCTTATTACAGGCGCGGCGGACGATGACCCAAGCGGTATCGCAACCTATTCGCAAGCGGGGGCGCAATTTGGTTTTTCTATAACTTGGACACTGTTATTCACATATCCCCTGATGGCTGCCATCCAAGAGATCAGTGCGCGCATTGGCCGTACTACCGGCATGGGTATCGCCGCCAATCTCCGCCACCATTATCCAAACTGGATATTACAATGCATCGTGCTCTTGTTGATCGTTGCGAACACAATCAACATCGGGGCGGATCTAGGCGCAATGGGAGACGCGGTGAGCTTGTTAGTCGGCGGTCCGAAATTTTTATATGTAGTGGGCTTCGGAATTATTTGCGCAACGTTACAAGTCTTGATTCCGTATTCACGCTATGTCTCGATACTAAAATGGTTGACATTCGTTTTGTTTGCTTACTTCGGCACAGTCATGGTCGTGAAGGTGCCATGGAGCGAAGCCGCGCGTGGCTTTTTCATTCCGACATTGACCGCTGATGCAAGCTTTTGGACCGTGGTTGTTGCCATATTTGGAACCACGATCAGCCCTTATCTATTTTTCTGGCAGGCTTCTCAAGAAGTTGAGGAAGTTAAAGATATCGCAGAACGTAAACCGCTTATCGAGGCGCCTAGCCAAGGGCCTGATGCGATCAATCGAATTCAAACCGATACCTACATTGGCATGGCATTCTCGAATCTCGTGGCGCTCGCAATCATGGTTACGACTGCCGCGACACTTCACGCGACAGGCGCCACAGATATTCAAACATCAAGCCAAGCCGCCGAAGCTCTAAAACCAGTTGCCGGGCCATTTGCCTTCGCAATATTCACGCTCGGGATTGTCGGTACAGGCTTGTTGGCAGTTCCTGTGCTGGCTGGATCTGCGGCCTACGCATTATGTGAAGCACGAAAGTGGCCTTTTGGTCTTGCGCGCAAGCCGTTACAGGCCAAGGCATTCTACTCGACTATCGTCATTGCGACGCTTAGCGGCATCGGAATTACGATTTCTCCCCTTGATCCCATCAAAGCGCTATTCTGGAGTGCCGTTATCAACGGCGTTGTTTCTGTGCCGGTGATGGCAATGATGATGCTTATTACCTCGAACAAAAACATCATGGGGAAGTTTGTTTTAACGGGCGGTTTGAAATTTATGGGATGGCTTGCGACGGGGGTAATGGCCGCTGCCGCCATCGGCATGGCGGTTACTTCGGGAATGTAGATTATTTGCAGACCGCTTTAACTTACCGTCCGCGAATTATGTGCATATCGGACGACAGAGAGAAATAAAAGCAGGTCCGAATTCGCGCGATTATTGTGTCAGCCGCGCGTTAGACACGGCCTTCTGGAAAAGCGTGTTGATCGCAGTCGAAATTCCCTGCGTCGGGCTAACCTCCGTATAGTAGCCGGGAGTTGCACATGCTTGGAGATTCTGGGCGATCTGACTGTTCGGCGACGGGCCCCACGGACCTTGATTGAAGGGATCAATATATTGCATGTACCAAGCGTTGGTCGGTAGTTGCTGATAAGTCGTGTACAGGACAGCGATATTGACACCGCGATTTTTCATCGTCGTGCAGTTGGCGACGGTGAGCGGCTCCATGCAGCGCCCCCCCAATCCGCTGTCCAGAGAGCTTTGCGTGCAAGTCGATGGGTAGTTGTAGTCGGCGACCCCATCGGTGACGAAGAATAACCATTTCTGCGGATATGCTGGATTGGTGCCGTTCCCCGCCCCGGGCGTCGGAATTGCCGTGTTCATCGCTGACAATACGCCGTCAAAATCGGTCTGCTGATCATTGTTGTAATTCTGATAAGGAATGGTCATCAGGTCGATGCCGCTTGCTGCAGTTTGTGCTGCAGACATGCTGGAAGATAGGGCGAACACTTGATTTAGTGCGACCGAACTCGCGTCGGCACCGAAGTCGTAGATTGCCATCCGAAACTGGTTCGAGACGACTTCCATTGAGGTCGCCGTGGATGTGAGTTGCGCGACCGCCTGCGCGACCACGTCGATGCGCATCGTCACACCGTGAGCCTTGGCGATTGCATAGTAGTTGTTGGCGGGATCAGACGTCGTATGACATGCGAAGCCGCATTGGTCCGGCGTGTTGGCGACCATTGTCGCGACATCGGTGGCCGTGGCTCCGATCCCCATAGACGGGGTGTTGTCCAACAGCATGTAGAAATCCATATAGGTAGGCACAGCCGATTGGGCAACGGAGGGATTGCCCGAGTTCGACACTGCTAAGTTGTTTATCCCCATGATGCCGAGAAAGGCAGTTGGAATACTTGCGGTATAAGTTATCGTTGCCTTGCGATTATTCGTCGAGGCGGTGTCCACTACCAACGCCGTGACCGACGAAACGGAGCCTACTTTTAGTGGATTGGCAGAATTTGTGACCTGCGCATTAAAAAATGCGACCGCGGCCGTTTGTACAGCAGAATCACATGACGAACCGAAGCACGCCGACATGGAGGCCTTGCTGACAGCGTTCAGAGCCGCTGCGTCTGCGTACGCATCCAACGTCGTCTTGAGCCTTGCTGCGCGGCTGTAGTCGATAGCATATCCAGACGCCAAGATGATTGGCACCGAAGCGATTGCAAACGTAATCGCAATCGTGCCACGCACGTCAGAGCGAATATCCTGAATTCGCTCGAGCAAAATTCTAAGGGCGGCCTGAGGGGACATGCCCTCGTTTTCCCATTTTAGGCCAAGCATTTTTAATCGAATTCGGTTGAGCCACGGTTAAACAATACTTTTCCAGATTGTTGTTGGGCTGCCCTCAGAAGAAACACCAAGCTCCGAAAATGGCGGGAATAACTACGTAAAATGACTGGTAACCAGTCAGCGGTACCATTCGCCTTGGTCCGCACGGCGCATAAACATGGCATTAAATTTTTCACTCAGGGCCCGAACGTCGAAAGTTTTGTGGCGCTTCGTTCGTAAACAGGACGGTGCGACTGCCGTTGAATTTGGCCTCGTGGCGCTCCCGTTTTTCGCGCTTCTGTTCGCGCTGCTTGAGACAGGAATCGTATTTTTCGCCGGGCAGTCGCTAACAACCGCGACTAACACAGCGGCCCGGCTAATTCTCACCGGACAGGCGCAGAACCAAGGCCTTACTCAAGCAACGTTCACGAACGGCATCTGCGCGCAACTGACGGGCCTATTCAGTTGTAGCGGTGTCTACGTCAACGTGCAGACCGCGGCGAACTTTGCATCTCTCAGCACGACGCCGCCAGTTTCCAACGGAGTACTCAACACGGCAAATATGGGATTCAACCCTGGAGGCCCAGGCGACATCGTTGTGGTCCAAGTCTTTTATCAATGGCCGATCTTCGTCACACTTATGAATTCGAGTCTGACCAATATGAGCAATGGTACGCACCTTCTCGTGGCGACCGCGGCCTTTCAGAACGAACCATATTCCCAATGATGCCTCGCCGCGCGCTCAAATTGCTGAGAGTTAGCCGACTTTTTGCGAATGACAGGCGAGGCGTTTCAGCTATCGAGTTTGCACTCATCGCCCCGGTCATGATTGTGTTGTACATCGGTATGGTCGAAATAACCGAAGGCACTGCCATAGACCGGCAGGTAACACAGACTGCCCGTGCAATGGCCGATCTTGCGTCGCAGGCTAACCTATCTACCAATTACGATATCAGTTCCACTCAGCTTGCTAACATTCTCGCAGCCGCGACAGCTATGATGTACCCGAACTCAACGTCGTCGCTTCAGATCACGATTACTGGAATCAATATCGCTGCTAACGGCACTGCTACCGTCTTGTGGAGCGGGGCTAACGCGAACACATCCGCTTTAACCAAAGGTCAGACGTTGACCGTACCGAGCGGGCTAAAGACCGCCAATACGGCATCACAGCTGATCTGGGCAAAGGTCACGTGGCCCTACACGCCTAATCTCGGTTACGCCATCACTGGAACCGTAAACCTTACGGATCAATTCTACTTAGTTCCACGCCAGGCGACCACCATCACTTGCAGCGGGTGCCAGTCGCACTGACCCAATAAACACACTAACGATAAGAATTTGGCTCTCGATTTTTTACTGATTAGGCCGTTCGCGCAACGCGACGGCACATCGTAAAAAAGAGGGGCAGCCCGCTCGATTGAGGCACGTCAGTTTGTTTCACATCGCGCTATTCAAACTTAGCGTTGATCGGGACGGGGTCACTAGACCCGTGTATATTATTGATTGGCCACAACGATGCGTCCAAAAGTTCAAAAGGGAGACCTGCCTCATGTCGCGGATTTCGACAAATCTTGCGTGTCTCGCCATTGCAGCCATGCTGTCGTCTTCCGCTGCGGCGCAGCTTGTCACGCAGAAAAATATTTCGCTTGCGATGGCGCAATCCATAGCTAATGCCGCGCTCGCTCAGTGCGAGAGCATGGGCTACAAGGTCTCCGTGGCAGTCGTAGACCGTGGCGGCCTAACAATTGTCATGCTGCACGGTGACGGCGCCGGATTGCACACGCCTGAGGGGGCCGAACGCAAGGCTTACACCGCGCGCACATTTAGTTCGCCTTCAGCAGCATTTGCCAAGCGGATGCTCGACGATCCAGGCTCCGTCGGTTCGCGCCAGTATACGCGCGTACTCGCGCTCGGCGGTGGATTGCCTATCAAGGCAGGTGAGGAAGTGGTCGGCGCGGTCGGCGTCTCTGGCTCACCCGGCAAGGACGACGTCTGCTCACAGGCTGGCATCGACAAGGTGGCTGATCAGCTCAAGTAGTATGCCGATTCCTGAAATGTTCTGGTTGGTTTCAATCTCGGTGATATAGATCAACCATTGCTTTTGCGTGTTCTTCTTTTTTATGGACCGCGCGTGATAATTTATGCCGCGCCGCAGCATTCGCGCGATATGGCTCCCATAAGTGAGGGGCGGATATGCAGCGCTTTTTGAATTGGCTTGTCGCTGATTTTGATGCCTTCGGCCCGCACGTCCAAAATTGGGTGCTAATGGCCGGAGCTATAATTGTGATTGCCATAGTCGTGGCGTGGCAAGACCTCCGGACCCCACGCAGGTAGGCCGCTTCAAACTGGGAGGACAAGTGAAGTGGATTCCAATTATCGCGCTGGATTTATTCATTTCGACCTATGCCGGGACGAAGGCCGAAGCGGCCGGCATGGGCCGAGAAGCTTGCCGGACTGAGATCGCATCCAAACGCCCCTGTCGCGGCAATCACCTTGCCAGCCCGGCCCTCAGGGCTTGTTATCGAGCGGCGATGGCGCGCTGCCGGAAGGGCGGACCGGGCGCGCTCTAACGATAGCGCGCCGCGCATCGCCACACTGCAGCGATCTATTCGAATGTCACGCCGACGGTATCACCACGGCGCCACAGCATGCGGCAAGCTTTCTCGGTTTGGGCCGTTGGAGAAAATCGCAGTCCGAACCGATCAGGTAGCTCGCGGGTATTCCGAAAGACCAAACTGGCACCGCCGGAAGAAGCGTTCTGTATCGTGCAGCTAGCCGCATTCGCGGTGCCGCAGCCCACCAGCGTTTCGTGTGGAAGCGCGCTTGTCACGTACCAGCCGACTAATTTGACGCGCTGTATTGCGCTCGTAATGCGACTGGGCTGGTTGCCACGCAGACGGGGCGTTGCTGGCTAGGCAATAGTTCTAAAGCGCGTTTTGACGAAAAACGGCGTCCAAATGGATGATCCGAGTGCCGCAAATGTGGCTCTAGACTAAACGGGACGCTTTTCACCCCCGGTGGTCCTTGATTCGTAAGGCTATCCGACAATGGCGTGGAGCAAAATTTCCAGCTTCGGAGGGCAGCGGTCCATTTATCTCCGTCCTAGGAATTGGACGCGCCGGCGAGAGCACGTTCCGCCCTTCCTAGCCGGCGCGTCCACTTAGTCATGGCTGGCAGTTCACCAAGCCATTTGGCCGGCGTATCTGTGCCGGCCTAGTGGGCTCCGAACGGGTTCGCCGCCATCCCCACCACCGCGATTGATCCGCCACCGTGTGCGGCTTCTCCTGCGGTCCCCGCGCTTACTCTTGGGTCCGGGTCCCCAAAACTTCGCTTATGCCGCAACAGCCTCTCCCTCGGAGAGCTTCTGAAATTCGGCTAAGATATCGCTGTGATGTTGAGCCAGGTAACGAACCACCCGAGCGTTACCGAGCAGCTTACTGAGGTATCCATTGGATAGAACAAGGTCCAAATGGTCTGTCCCGTACGACTTCTCGGCGACCCTGAATTCTCGTTCTAAACTCAAAGACTCCCTCTCCATCAGACCGACTTGCTCGGGAGTGAGCCCTCTCACATTTTTTGGCTTGTCTGGTTCAACGAGCTGCGCTTGCGGTGTCGCTGCGACTAGGGATTGCGCGTAACTGAGAGTGTACTTGTTCATCGCCACCATGAGTTCCGCAGCTTCGATTTGGCGCAATGGAGCCATTTTCCTAAGCTCGGCAAAGGTATTCAAAGCGATGTGTTTGTCTTTAAGAATGTCGGCCACTTCGGGGCAAATGCCGTCCAAGAGTCGCCGCTTCCGAATAATGCTTTGAACGTCAACGTTTAACGCTTTAGCGATTTTCTTTTCCGAGACGCCTTTCTCGATCGCCTTCAGAATCATCCTGTGCTCCTGAATGATCGCAAGCCGGTTGACTCGTTTATTGTACGTAAATGCTTCATCGTCGGTTGAGATGATACACGCGACTTCGTTTCGTCCCATGCCTTTCAGAACGTCGATGCGCAGGTGTCCATCAAGCAGAAGATATTTACCGCGGTCCTTCCTGTCTCTTGCTATGACAGGCGGCTCAACTAGGCCTATCTCACGAATAGACGCAGCGATTTGCTGGTACTTAGACGAATTTCTGACTGCGTCAGAAACCAACTTCAAGGGTTGAATGTCCTCAATCGCGATGCGAAGACTTTAGTCTTCGAACGCCATTTTTACGGCGGGAATATCTGTCCTTTTCGTCATTAGAACTCCGCGCTCCCGGTCTCAAGACGAAGCGCTATATTCTTTGGAAGGGTATCCAACCCTTCTGCTCGAAGTAGGGTTATCAAATTATCATCTGCGAAGAGCTTGCGTA
>Ga0265314_10001827_pt1 | contig 22905 bp, 13 predicted proteins | sample 4126metaG_FD_203106 | JGI IMG/M metagenome (GOLD analysis project Ga0265314, IMG submission 203106) | Rhizosphere microbial communities from Carex aquatilis grown in University of Washington, Seatle, WA, United States - 4-1-26 metaG | ecosystem: Host-associated > Plants > Roots > Rhizosphere >... | reverse complement strand
GCAACTAGTCCACGACTGGGCTTGACATGAAGGATCGTAGTATGTTGTCAGTCCACCTTTCCCGCCAAAGTCGCGATTGGCGAGATCCGCCGGAATCGATTCGTAGTACTGCCCATAGTGGGCAAATATTTTGGAGCGTCCTTCTTTGGTCGGGTCATAGACCAGGCCAATCCGCGGCGCGAACGAATCGGAAATCGAGATTGCCGTGTTGCCCATATAGTCCGTTAACCGCTGCGCCTCCCAACGCAACCCAACATTCACAGTCAGGTTGGACAAGGGTAAGTAACTTTCTTGAATAAATGCTCCCGTGTTGTACGCGCGGTTCTTGGCCTCGATCGAATCTTGATAGCCAGCGAGACCATAGAGCGAATCCACCTCAAGGCCGGGCGCGGACGATGGCAGGACCGTGACCCTGCCACGCGCCCCGTCTGGGCCTGAATACCACGACTTCTCGTCGTATTGATTCAATTCGTAGTCGATACCGTACTTGAGCTCGTGCAGGCCGAGCGCCGAAAAAATGTTGGTGCTCTTGATTTGACCTGCCAGCCGGATGGCCGAGACATCGGTCAAGTTCCCGTACCCACCGGACTGGTATCCCTGGACTGGACACCTTTGAAAGCCCGTGACAGGATCATCCTGGCATAAACTAGCCACCAGTGGATTGAACTGCGCCAGCGATGGATTGTTATTCCAGGTCACGTTGTTGGCACTCTCCACGTCCCCATAGGGCGACCGATCCGAATAGTTTTCCGTATGCAATCCCACGGTGGCGTCGATGCGCCAGTGGCGCTGAAAGAACGCCGATTGCCAGTGCGCGATGATGTCCTGGCGGCTGCTCTGTTCATGGATCATGCCGGCCATGAGATCCATGTTCGCGTCGCGCATGTACTCCTGATCTTTGCGAATGCCGACCAGGCTCAGGCTCACGGTGTGGTCGGGCCGTATTCGCCAAGTCAGCTTGCCCGCATAGTTGTGCGTCGTCGACTCGCCTGGGATCACCCGGCTGTAGAGCGGCTGGACGACGGGCGAACCATCGGGGTTGGTTGCAAGCTGGCCATCCCTCTCGACAAGACGATCCGCGTACTGAATGAAGTTGCTGCGTCCGATTTCGGGCACGTAGCCCATCCAGATGAAGAGCTTGTCCTTGATGATGGGACCGCCGACTTCGGCTCCCATTTGTGTGGTGTAGTCCGGCTCCGTGTTTCCAGTCAAAACCGTGGAGCTGTTCAATATTCGCTGCTGGCTTCCCGACATCCACCCCGGCTGGACCCAGGAAAAGGCGCTGCCTTTCCATTCATTGGTGCCCGACTTCAGTGCCATGTTGACCACGCCGCCAAGAGCGCGGCCGTACTCCGCACCAAAGCCGGCGCTCACGACCTCGACTTCCTCGAGAAAAGCCACATGGAGGTTCGTGGCCAGCATGCCATCGCGCAGCGCCGTGACATTGAGACCTTCGAGGTAGTAGGCGTTGTCCGCCCCCGTGCCACCTGATAGCGAGACTCCGGGATTGCCCTGAAACCCGACGGACAGTGGCGGCGTGTCGTCGTAGGCGCCCGGCGCCTTCTGCATCAGCGACGCGACGTCGGCACCAGCGTTGGGGACACCATCAATGAAGTCCGCCCCGAACGTCGCGCCGATACGCGATGAACCGACGTCGATGGCCGGCGCGCTGAAAGGGGCGGCGACCACTTCGACCTGCGCGGGAACCGCAGGCAAACGGACGTTCACGCGAACCGTCTGGTCGACCGACACGGTCGCCTCGCGCTCCGCCAGCACATCGTTGCGATGGAAACGAACCGTATAGCGCCCGATGGGCAGGGCGCGAAATTGGTAGCTGCCTTTCGCGTCGGTCAGTGCCGCCAAATCGCCTTCGGGGCCGCTGGCCACCACCGTCACGCCAGCGACGGGCTGACCCGAATCGAGATCGCGAACCTGGCCCAAAATCGCGCCCTCGGTGGGCGCGGCCGCTCGCACGTCTTGGGCTGGCACCGCCATCAAGGCAACCATCACGGAAACAACTAACCACGCGAAGCTATGGAATCGTTTCATGCTTGTTGGCCCCTCCTGGTGAGCGAACCGCTGGCTGAAGGCACTTCGGCGGAAGTCAGCGTCACCTTTAGGGAATTGATTGTCAAGGGCGGGCGCCAGGCGGATCCCGCACCTTGCAATTGCGAGCAGCGGCAAAACGCGGACTATTCGAGTACGGTATCGCCCATCAAGTAACGATCGATGCCGATGGCGGCGTCGCGACCTTCGGCGATGGCCCACACCACCAGCGACTGGCCACGCGACATGTCGCCCGCCGCGAACACGCCGGGCACGCTGGTTTGTTTGTAACCGTCGACGGCGACGTTGCCGCGCCCATCGAGCTTCACGCCGAGATCGCCGAGCAAGCCTGCCTTTTCTGGGCCGAGGAACCCCATGGCCAGGAGCACGAGATCGGCGGGCAGGATGCGCACGGTTCCTGGCACTTCCTCGATCTTGGGCGGGCCGCCGGCCTGGGCGGCGAAGCGAACCTCCACCACCTCGATGGCACGCGCGTGGCCCTTGTCATCACCAAGGATGCGCTTGGTTTGCACCTGGAACTGGCGCGGATCCTTGCCGAAAATCGCAGCGGCCTCTTCCTGGCCGTAATCCACGCGAAAGATCTTGGGCCACTGCGGCCAGGGGTTGTCCACGGTGCGCGTTTCCGGCGGTTGCATCAGCAGTTCCAATTGCACCAGGCTCTTGCAGCCATGGCGCAGCGACGTGCCCACACAGTCGGTGCCGGTGTCGCCGCCGCCGATGACGATCACGTGCTTGTCCTTGGCGGAAATCAACCCGGCCGCGGCCTTGTCGCCGTCGAGCAGGTGCTTGGTGTTGGCGGTGAGGAACTCCATGGCGAAGTGCACGCCCGCAAGCTTGCGTCCTTCGACTGGCAGATCGCGCGGCACGGTGGCGCCGCCGCACAGAGCGATGGCGTCGAATTCCTTGCGCAGCTTTTCGGTCGGGAAGTTCTTGCCCACCTCGGTGTTGACACGAAACTCGACGCCCTCCTCGGCCAACAGCTTGATCCGGCGATCGACGATACCCTTGTCGAGCTTCATGGCAGGAATGCCGTACATCATGAGCCCGCCGATGCGATCCGCGCGCTCGAACACGGTGACCTGGTGGCCAGCCATGTTCAATTCCGCGGCGCAAGCGAGACCCGCGGGGCCGGAGCCGACGACGGCAACCTTTTTGCCGGTGCGAAAGCTGGGCGGGTTTGCCACCACCCAACCCTCGGCGAAAGCCCGGTCGGCGATGGCGGCCTCGTTGACCTTGATGGTGACCGGCGGCGCGTTGATGCCCAGCACGCACGATCCCTCGCACGGCGCCGGACACACGCGACCCGTGACCTCGGGAAAATTGTTGGTCCGGTGCAGGCGGTCGATGGCTTCTCGCCAGCGCCCCTTGTAAACAAGATCGTTCCACTCGGGAATCAGGTTGTGCAGCGGACAGCCGCTGGCGAGGCCATCGATGATCTTGCCCGTGTGGCAGAAGGGAACGCCGCAGTCCATGCAACGCGCGCCCTGCTCGCGCATGGTGGCTTCCGGAAGATGTTTGTGAAACTCGCCAAAATCGGCGACGCGCTCGCGCGGCGAACGATCTTCGGGGACGGTGCGATTGAACTCGAGAAATCCTGTTGGCTGACCCATTCCTGTTACTTTCCGTGAAGTCGAGCGGCGTCCTTGGAGTTAAGTTCGAAGGCGGCCATTTCGGCCTCCTCGCGCGACATCCCCGTCGCCAGCATCTTGTTCTGCGCTTCCAGGACACGGCGGTAGTCGTGTGGAATCACGCGCACGAAAAGTGGCCGGAAGAGCGACCAGCTAACGAGGACGTTGTGGGCGCGCTTACTGCCGGTCAGTTCGCGGTGGCGGCGAAGCATGCCGAGCACGATTTCGACTTCCGCCGGATCGTCGAGCGGCCCCGTACCCACCATCTCGGTGTTGCAGTTGCGCCGCAGTTCGCGGTTCTCGTCGAGAACGTAGACGATTCCGCCCGACATGCCGGCCGCGAAATTGCGTCCAGTCGGGCCTAGGATCACGACCCGGCCGCCGGTCATGTACTCGCAGCCGTGGTCGCCCACGCCTTCCACGACGGCGTTGGCGCCGCTGTTGCGCACGCAGAAGCGCTCGCCGGCTAGGCCGCGAATATAGGCTTCGCCGCTGGTCGCCCCGTACAGCGCCACGTTGCCGACGATCACGTTCTGTTCGACGACGAAGGTGGCCTCCTCGGGCGGGAACACCACCAGTTTGCCGCCCGACAGTCCCTTGCCGACGTAGTCGTTGGCGTCGCCTTCGAGCGTAAACGTCACACCCTTGGGGACGAAGGCCATGAAGCTCTGTCCGGCCGAGCCCTTGAAGTGAACCTGGATGGTGTCCTCGGGCAAGCCCTCGGGACCGTAGCGCCGCGTGATCTCGCTGCCCAGGCGCGTGCCCACGGTGCGGTTGACGTTGCGAATAAGCAGGTTCGCGCGTACCTTGCGTTTCTCGTCGAGGGCAGGCCGGCACATGGGGATCAGCTTGCGGTCGTCGAACTCGTTTTCGAGCCCATGATTCTGGGCCATGGTGCAGTGGCGGCCCACGCTGTCCGCGACCTGCGGTTGATACAAGATGGCGCTCAAATCCACGCCCTTGGCCTTCCAGTGGTCGATGGCGGGGCGCACCTCCAGGCAATCGGTGTGGCCCACGGCCTCGGCCAGGGTGCGAAAGCCGAGCTGGGCGAGCAGTTCGCGTACCTCGGTGGCCACGAAGTGCATGAAGTTGACCACGTGTTCGGGCTTGCCGGCGAAGCGCTTGCGCAACTCGGGATCTTGGGTCGCGATGCCGGCCGGGCAAGTGTTGAGGTGGCAAACACGCATCATGATGCAGCCGAGCGACACCAGCGGCGCCGACGCGAAGCCAAATTCCTCGGCGCCGAGCAAGGCCGCCACCACGACATCGCGACCGGTCTTGAGCTGACCGTCGGTCTCGACCGCCACGCGGCTGCGCAGATCGTTGAGCAGGAGGACCTGGTGGGTTTCGGCAAGCCCAAGCTCCCACGGTCCGCCTGCGTGCTTGATGCTGGTGAGCGGCGAGGCGCCCGTGCCGCCGTCGTGTCCGCTGATGAGAATGACATCGGCCTTGGCCTTGGCCACGCCGGCAGCCACCGTACCTACGCCGACCTCTGCGACCAGTTTCACGCTGATGCGCGCCCGATCGTTGGCGCACTTGAGATCGTGGATGAGCTGAGCCAAGTCCTCGATGGAATAGATGTCGTGATGAGGTGGTGGCGAGATAAGTCCCACGCCCGGCGTGCTGTGGCGAACCTTGGCGATCCAGGGGTAGACCTTCTTGCCTGGCAGTTGCCCGCCCTCGCCCGGCTTCGCCCCCTGGGCCATCTTGATCTGAAGCTCCGAGGCATTGGTCAAGTAGTCGCTGGTGACGCCGAAGCGCCCCGACGCCACCTGCTTGATGGCGCTGCGTTTGGAATCGCCGTTCGCCATGGGTTTGAAGCGCTCGGGATCTTCGCCGCCCTCGCCGGTGTTGCTGCGACCGCCGATGCGATTCATGGCGATGGCCAGGGTCTCGTGCGCCTCTTTGCTGATCGAACCGTACGACATGGCGCCGGTCTTGAAGCGCTTGACGATGTCCTCGATGGGCTCGACGTCGTCGATGGCAATGGGTTTGCGCGTGGACTTGAAGGCCATGAGACCACGCAAGGTGTTCATGTTCTTCGATTGATCGTTGATGAGCTGGGCGTATTGCTTGAACGCGCCGTAGTTTTGGGTGCGAACCGCGTACTGCAATTTGGCGATGGCCTCGGGGCTGAATAGGTGATTTTCGCCGTCGCTGCGGTAACGATAGTCGCCGCCCGAGTCGAGACCGGGCCTGCGCACGGGCCGGCTGGGATAGCCCTTGGCGTGACGGCGGCGGGCTTCCTCGGCGATGACGTCCAGGCCGACGCCGCCGATGCGCGACGCGGTTCCAGTGAAGTAGCGATCCACCACGTCCTTGCGCAAGCCGATGGCCTCGAAAACCTGGGCACCGTGGTAGCTCTGCACGGTCGAGATGCCCATCTTCGAGATGACCTTGACCACGCCCTTGACCGCAGAACTGATGTAATTCTTGCGCGCCTTCTCAGGCTTGGTCTTGATAATGCCTTGGCGGACGAGATCCTCGACGCTCTCTAGCGCAAGGTACGGATCGATGGCGCTGGCGCCAAACCCGATGAGCAGGCAGAAATCGTGCACCTCGCGCGGCTCGCCGCTTTCGACCACGATGCAAGTTTGCGTGCGCGTCGCCTCGCGCAAAAGGTGGTGGTGCACGGCCGAACAAGCGAGCAGCGCAGGAATGGGCGCAAACTCGCGGTTGTGCGCGCGGTCGGACAGAATGACCACTGCGCAGCCCTCGCGCACGGCCGCCGCGGCCTTGGCGCACAGTTCGTCGAGCGCCTCGCGCAGGGCGAACTCGCCACCCGCCGCGCGGAACAGCGTCGGCAAGGTGCACGAACGAAACCCGCGGCTCTTCTCGGAACCGTCGAGGGCGCGCAGTTGCTCGCTCTCGGCGTTGTACAGCACGGGCCCTTGCAAATCGATTTGATGAGCCGACTCGGGCTGCGGGTCGAAGAGGTTGCGCTCGGGACCGATGGTGGTGCCCGCGGCCATGATGAGCTCCTCGCGGATGGCGTCCACCGGCGGGTTGGTGACCTGGGCGAAAAGTTGTTTGAAATAGCTGAACAGGTTCGGCGAGCGATTCGACAGCACGGCCAGCGGCGTATCGGTACCCATCGAGCCGATGCCCTCGCCACCGGTTTCCGCCATGGGCGTCATGAGGCGGATGTCCTCGGTGGTATAGCCAAACGTCCGCTGGGCGGTTTCCAACGCGGCGGCATCGAGGGGCAACTTGCCTTCGCCCTGTGGAAGTTCGAACAGGAACACGCGCTGCTGGTCGAGCCACTCGGCGTAGGGCTGTTCGGTCGAGATCTTCTCTTTGATTTCCTCGTCGGCGATGATGCGCTTTTGCGAGGTGTCGACCAAGAACATGCGGCCGGGCTCGATGCGGCCTTTGTAGGCGACCTCGGCGGGCGGAATGTCGAGCACGCCGGTCTCGGACGCCATGACCACCATGCCGCCCTTGGTGACGGTGTAGCGCAGGGGTCGCAGACCATTGCGATCGAGCACGCAGCCGATTTGCACACCGTCGCTGAAGGCCACCGCGGCCGGACCATCCCAGGGCTCCATCAAGCACGAATGGAACTCGTAGAAGGCGCGCTTCTCCGGGCTCATGGTCTTGTGCTTGTGCCACGGCTCCGGAATCATCATCATCATGGCGTGCGGCAGCGAGCGGCCGCCCATGACCAGGGTTTCAAGCACGTTGTCGAACATCGACGAATCGCTGCCCGATTGATCGACGACCGGGTGCAGGTGCTTGATGTCGTCGCCAAAAAGCGGCGAAGCAAGGATACTTTCGCGCGCGCTCATCCAGTTGACGTTGCCGCGCAGGGTGTTGATTTCCCCGTTGTGCGCGATCATGCGGTAGGGGTGCGCACGCGACCAACTGGGAAACGTGTTGGTGGAAAAGCGCGAGTGCACAAGGGCCAGCGCCGAGACCACCGACAGTTCGGACAAGTCAGGGAAATACGAATCGAGCTGCTCGGCCGTGAGCATGCCTTTGTAGACCACGGTCCTGGCCGACAGACTGACCACGTAGAAGGAATCGCGTTCGCGAATGTCGCTGGCGCGCACCATCTTCTCGGCCGCGCGGCGAACCAGGCACAGCTTGCGCTCGAAGGCCGCGGTGTCGGTCACGCCCGCGCCGCGCGCGACGAAAACCTGGCGAATCAGCGGCCGCGACAGGGTGGCGCTCTTGCCGATTCCGGTCGGATTGACGGGGACGTCCCGCCAGCCCAGGACCGACTGACCAAGCAAGGTCACGGCCTGCTCGAAGAGTTGCTCGCAGCGCTCGGCATCCTTGCCGTTTTGAGGCAGGAACACCATGCCGACGCCGTATTCCTCGGCAGCAGGCAAGGTGATGCCAAGCGCGGCTGTCACATTTCGCAAAAAGGCATCAGGGATCTGCAGAAGAATGCCGGCACCGTCGCCTGTGTTTTCCTCGCAGCCGCAAGCACCGCGATGGGCGAGGTTTTCGAGCACCTGAATGCCGTTGCGAACGATGCGATTCGATTTCCGTCCTTCGACATCGACGACCAAGCCGACACCGCAGGCATCGTGCTCATGACTCGGATGGTATAGCCCTTCCGCCTGGGGTGGCGAGAAACGGGTCCATTGGCTTCTCGGATTGTCTTTGTTGTTCATATCTATGAATGCTCTGGCAGGGTCGCCTTTAACCTATCTATATAGCTGGGCGAAACCCTAGCGTCCGCGCCTATCGTCGGCAATTCTCTGTCCGGGCACGTCGGCAAAAGTTTTCTGACAAGAAATCCATGCGAAACAACAAAGAAACATCCCGTCGGGCCTGCGTAACTACGAAACATCCACATCAGAAACGCGGCTTGAAATACCTGTTGTTTCATCTATCGCTGGGATATGTTTCGTAAACGATGCGTTCTCTCGTCGTCACTTCTAGGCCACAATTAGGCGCTTCCGAGCCTGACTCTTCTGCCGCGGCACTGCGAGACTTGGGTTGCGAAGTGGTCACGGTCGGCTACGACCTTGACGACCTGCCCGATGACATCGAGCACGTGCGGCCGTCGGTCGTGGTGGTGGATGCCGGCCCCCACCTCGAGGTTGGCCGAGCCGTGGTCAAGCGCGCCAAGCAACTTCCAACGCTAGCCGACATTCCCATTCTGCTTTGTATCGAGGTTTCGCGCCTTGCCGGTCTCGATCCAGAGCTTGGCATGGACGATTTCATTCTGTCGCCCATCGTTGGTCCTGAGCTTTACGCCCGCGTTCGTCAGCTGGACTGGCGGCTGTCTTCCTTCTCGGCCGCGGGCCGCATCAAGCTCGGCGATCTTGTCATTGATACCGTGGCGGTCGAAGCCACCTTCCGCGGTCGCGTGCTGAAGCTGCCGCGCCAGGAATTCCAGCTACTCAAGTTCCTGGCTGCCGGCACGGGCCGGGTCTTCACGCGCGAGCAGCTGCTTTCGCGCGTGTGGGGCTATCGCTACACCGGCAACACGCGCACCGTCGACATCCACGTGCGCAGGCTGCGCTCCAAACTTGGGACGGGCGCCGAGATGATCGAGACCGTGCGCCACGTCGGCTACAAGATGAAGTCCCCGGTCACACCCTAGCCAGCCATGGATCGGGCCTCCGCCAAGAAGAAGCGCCGGCTTCGCGTCGCATTTCAAGGAGAACGCGGCGCTTTCTCCGAGGAGGCCGGCCGCCGTATCTTAGGCGATGCCATCGAACCTTGCCCCAAGCGCGAGTTCGATCAGATGTTCGAATCGGTGATCCGTGACGAGGCCGATTGTGCCGTCGTGCCCATCGAGAACACCCTAGCCGGTTCGGTCATCAAGAACTACGACCTGCTGGTGGACAACGACCTCGAAATCATCGGCGAGGTCGTGCTGCGCGTGGCCCACAACTTGATCGCACCCAAGGGGACGAAGCTTGCGAACGTGCGACGGATCTATTCGCACCCGGTGGCGCTGGCCCAGTGTGAAGATTTCTTGCGCAAGCTGCGCGCGGAGATCCCTGCCCTAGAAGTTCTTCCCGCCTACGACACCGCCGGCGCCGTCAAAATGGTCGTCGAGAATCGCCGCCGCGACGAGGCCGCCATCGCCAGCCGCATCGCCGCCGCAACCTACCGCGCACAGATCCTGGCCGCGGGCATCGAAAGCAACCCGCAGAATTTCACCCGCTTTTTCGTCATGGCACGGCCGGACCGGCGAAAGCTGATCCGGCTCAAACGCCGATCCAAGATCCTCAAGACCAGCATTGTCTTTCGCACCACCAACAAACCAGGGGCGCTGTTCCACGCCCTCGAAGCCTTCGCCAAGGGCAAGATCGACCTGACCAAAATCGAGTCGCGCCCCATCGTCGGCCGACCGTGGGAATACTCGTTCTATCTGGATTTCCTGGGCGACCGCAACACACCCGCCGCCCGCCGCGCGCTGGCCAGCCTGACCCACGTGGCCGAGAGCCTGCGCATCTTCGGCACCTACCCGCGCGGCGAACAGTAGCTATCTTCTTCACGCAGGCCTTGACCTTGGCCCGCGCTCCGCGGAACCATGCCTCCATGTTGACGATTGACCTGCGAGGAAAACGCGCCTTGGTGGCCGGCGTGGCCGACGATGCCGGGTTTGGTTTCGCCATCGCCAAGGCGCTGGCCGAGGCTGGCGCGTCCGTGTGCCTCGGTACCTGGCCGCCGGCCCTGGGGATCTTTCAGACCATGCTCGATCGTGGAAAGCTCGACCGCTCGCTCGCACTCGCGAATGGCAGCAAGCTCTCCTTCGAGCGCATCTATCCGCTCGACGCCGATTTCGATACGGCCAGCGACGTTCCCGCCGAGGTGCAATCGAGCAAGCGCTACCGCGACCTCGGGGACGTGAGCATCCAGGGGTTGGCCGATCGACTGAACGCGGAGTTTGGCAGTCCGTGCCTCGACATCGTCGTGCACAGCCTGGCCAACGCGCCCGAGGTGAAAAGACCGCTGCTCGAAACCAGCCGGCGCGGCTACCTGGCGGCCATCGGCACCAGCGCCTACTCGTTCACTTCCATGCTGAGCCGACTAGGACCGCTGACCCGCCCTGGCGGTTCCTTTCTCGCCCTCTCCTATCTGGCCGCGGAACGTGTCGTGCCGGGTTATGGTGGAGGCATGTCCTCGGCCAAGGCTGCTCTTGAGGGCGACATGCGAACCTTGTCATACGAGGCCGGTCGAAAGTGGGGCCATCGCGTCAACGCCATCTCGGCCGGCCCCATGCTCTCGCGAGCCGCGAATGCGATTGGCGGAATTGAGCAAATGATCGAACGCTGTCGTGGGGTATCGCCACTTCCCGAGGCCATTGTCGCCTCCGAGGTCGCGGTAGCCGCGGCATTTCTTTCAAGTCAACTTGCGTCAGGAATCACGGGAACAACCCTGTACGTGGACAAGGGCTATCACGCGATGGGCGTGTAGAGAGCCTTGCCCCACATGTCGTCCCTTGTGAGGGGGGCTCCCTAATTTCAACATAAAGCGTATAGTGTGCGCAGGAGCCGCCTGTGCGCACCCCGCAACGCCTATCTGGGATCCTGACCGCGCTTGTCGCGGTCGCTCCCTTTGCCGCAAGCAGCGCGCTGGCCAAAGAATCGGCGGCCGTCGGTGAGGCCGCTGTCGACCGCATGATCGACCTCAACAAGAAGGCGTATGCGGACATTCGGGAGCAGCACTACCAGGCGGCCAAGTACAGGCTCTCCGAAGCGCTGGTGATCAGCGAAACCGCGGGGCTCGAAAACGACGAAATGACCGCGCGAACCTACGTCCACTTGGCGGCCGTGTACCTCACCGGCCTCAAGAACCGCGAAGAGGCCATCCGGCAATTCATGTTGGCGCTCCAGATCAATCCCAACATCACCATCACACCTGGGCTGGAATCGCCGGCGCTCAAGTCGGCCTATCTACAAGCGCGCGAGCAGCTGGACTTGCCGCCCAATCCAGACATGGCAGGTCCGCTTTTGCCGCAGGCAGCTTCGAGCCCGCAGCCAGAACCGTCGCCGGCGAAGGTCGAAGCCAGCGGCCAGCAGCCAGCGAGCGATTCGAGCGGCGCCAGCCGTGCCGGGTGGGGCCAGGATCCCGATCTGCCGGCGCGCGTCCCATCTCCGCTCTACTGCCACCTGCCGTTCGACACCCCACCTGGACAAGATGTCGTCGTGCGCTGCTTGACCCAGAAGCAGCAGCGGAAATCCACCGCCACTTTCCACTACCGCCCGCAAGATGCCGACGGCGAGTATGTCGGCCTGCCTATGGAGCGCAGCCCCAAGGGTTGGCTGATGATCGTCGTTCCTGGACGAGCCGTTCATGGCAAGTCGTTGTCGTATTACGTGAAAGCGGAGATCCCCGGCTGGCCCAAAGCGCTTTACCTTGGCCACCCTGAGTCCCCCCATGAGTTGATCATCCGAAAACCGCCGGATCCGGAGGGTACCGAGGACGCCAATGACGAGTCCCCGACCGTCGCCGCGGTGGCGAATGCGCAACCTTCCAACGCGGAAATCGCGCGCCCCAGCCGCCTGCGCGCGCCAGGATCTTTCTGGATCGCCTTGGGCGGTGGAACTGGCGCCGTCTACCACGGGCGCGAGATGGTCGACAGCAATGCCAAGGTTCCGGGTACCACCATCCCTGTGAGTGTCCAGTCCGGATTCTCCCCGGCCGAGCTTTTCCAGCTTGAGCCGGAGATTGGCTATCAAGTCAGCAAACGGTTCTCGCTCTCGGTGCTAGCCAGGTACCAGTACGCGCCCAAGGAGGCCGGTCGACTAGTGTCCAGCGCGGGCGAGAATGCCGTTCCCACCGCGGCGTTTGCCGGCTTCGTGCGCGGCCAATTTGCCTTTCTGAGCAGGGGTGGTTTCCAGGCCTATGCGTCGGGTGGCGCGGGCCTTGGCACCAGTTTTCTGGCGAGTATAGACAAGCGCTGCACGGCATCCTCTTGCAGCCTGGATCACAGCGACACGCTTCACGGTGGACCCGTGGGATTGACCGCTGGCTTGGGCGCCATCTACCACCTGGTTCCTAGTTTCGGCGTCTTCCTCGAGGTCAAGGAAATCGCGACCCTGCCCAAGTTCATGGCCCTCAGCGAAATCAATGTCGGCTTGGCTTTCGCGCACAGATTCCAAGGGTCGAACGGTCAGAAGTCCGCCGCTTCCACAAGCCGCGTTTCTTGGCGATAGTGGCAACGTGAGTTCCTTGCAATCCATTCGCGAACGGGTACTTTGCCATTTTCCCGACTGGGAAGGCGCGACCGCGGAGCCGCTCGGCAGCGGCCTCATCAACCAGACTTTTCTCCTAACTGCCCATGACCGACGCGCTGTCCTTCAGCGCCAGGCCCCGATCTTCTCGCCCGTCATCAACGAAAACATCGCGGCAGTAACCTCGGCGCTCGCGGCGGCGGGGCTTAAAACCCCGCGCCTTCTGCCAACCCGCGAGGGGCGTCTCTGGCTGGACCTGGGCGGCGAAGATGGCGTCTGGCGCCTGCAAACATTCATACCCGGCGCCACCTTCGACAAAGTGCAAAGCCCGGCTCAGGCACGCGCCGCGGGTGGTTTGGTTGCGCGCTTCCATCGTGCGCTCGACGGCCTTGCGCACACTTTTCGCGGCCTGCGCGAAGGCGTGCACGACACCGCGAAGCACCTGGCACGACTGCGCGAAGCACTGGCCGCGCACGAGCATCACCGCCTCATCGCCCAAGTCAGACCGTTGGCGGAAACTATCCTGGCCCGCGCGCGAGCGTTGCCGCCCCTACCCGCCACGCCGCCGCGGCTCTGCCATGGCGATCTCAAATTGAACAACATCCTCTTCGGGGGCGCGACACCGGCCGCTTCGAAGCAGGCGCTGTGTCTCATCGACCTCGACACGGTTGGCCCCATGCCCCTCGGTCTCGAGCTCGGCGATGCCTGGCGCTCATGGTGCAATGTGAGCGGCGAGAACGATGTAGCCGCGCGTATCGACATGGAAGTCCTTAGCGCATCCTTCGCGGGCTATGCCGCCGGCATCGGACGAGATCTGACCGAAGCCGAACGCCTGGCGCTTCTGGGTGGCGTGGAATGGATCAGTCTGGAACTGGCCGGCCGGTTCGCGGCCGACGCTCTTTTCGAGAACTATTTCGGCTGGGATCCGCGGCGTTTCCCAGGCCGGGGCGAGCACAACCTGGTTCGCAGCCGCGGCCAGCTGGCTTTGCACGAAGCCTTCCTGGCCTCGCGCAAAGAGCGCGCCGTGATCCTGGGACTGTGAAGAGTGGCCCGCGCACTCAAGACGTGTCTATTCGTCTTCAGATGCGCACGCGGCCTAGACCCTCCATCAGCGAGGCGAATTCGGGATAGTTCAGGCTTTGGTCGCCGTCGGAAAGCGCCTTGTCTGGATCGGGATGCACTTCGATGCACACGCCGTGCGCGCCGCACGCGCGCGCTGCCCAAGCCATCGGCGCCACGTAAGCGCGCCGACCGGTTCCGTGGCTGGGATCGACCACGATGGGCAAGTGGGTGCGTTCGCGCAACACCACGACCGCCGACAGATCGAGGGTGTTGCGAGTGGCGCTCTCGAAGGTTCGAATTCCGCGCTCGCACAAGACAACCTGGCCGTTGCCCTGGGCCAGAATGTATTCCGCCGCGGCCAACCACTCTTCGATGGTGCTCGACATGCCACGCTTGAGCAGAACCGGCCGGTCGACCTTGCCGACGGCGTTGAGCAACGCAAAGTTCTGCATGTTGCGCGCGCCGATTTGCAGCATGTCGGATTTCTCCGCCACGGGACGAACCTGCTCGGGCGACATGACCTCGGTCACGATGGGCATGCCCGCGGCCTTGCCAGCGGCGGCCAACATGTCCAGGCCTTCGAGGCCAAGGCCCTGGAAGGCATAGGGCCCCGTGCGCGGTTTGAAAACCCCGCCGCGTAGAATGTGGGCGCCTTTCTCGCGGACGTAGAGCGCAGTCTTCTCGATCATTTCGGCCGACTCGACGGAGCACGGCCCAGCCATGACCACGAAACCGTCGCCGCCGATGAGCAGATCGCCCACGCGCACGAGGGTGTCCTGCGACCGCGTGGCCCGGTCGGCCAGCTTGTAGTGTTTCGAGGCGCGCACGGCGGGCTTCGCGGAAACAGCCGGCGGCGGAATCTCGACCGGCGGGGCTTCAGTCGTCGGCTTGATCTCCGATGCCTGCGCCGCCTGCGGCGTGGCCTTGGCGGGATAGCAGCCCAGCACCTTGAGATAGAGCGCTTCGGTGCGCAGGGCTTCGAGCGCGGTGGCCACGCGCGGCTCGACCACGTTGCCCTCGAAATCGATGAAGAACATGTATTCCCACGGCCGGTTGGGGCGCGGCCGCGACTCCAGCTTGGTCAAGGACAGTCCGTATTCGCCGAGAATTTGCAGGCAGCGCAGAAGCGCCCCCTTCTCGTGCCGGGTCGACAAGATGAGGCTGGTCTTGCAGGACACGCGCTCGTCGACGGGCAAGGGCGCTCGCGCCAGCGCCACGTAGCGCATGAGGATCTCGTCCTGATTGCCGATCTCGCTGTGCAGAATGACCAGGCCATGGGCGCGCGCCGCCTCGGGCGAGCCGACGGCGGCCAGGGTTGGATCCTTGGATTCGGCCACCGCGCGCATGGCATCGCGCGAGTCCGCGAAGGGCATGGTCTGCGCCTGCGGTAGGCCGTCGATGAAGGCCGAGCACTGTTCCAGTGCGAGCGGATGTGAATAGATCCGGCGCAGGGCCGGCAGCGGAACGTCGGCCACGGCGGCCAGGCACAGTTCGATCCGGAACGAGTCCTCGCCCACGATGTGCAGCTCGCGCTCGCGAAGCACGTCGTAGACCTGGTTCACGCTGCCGGCGACGGTGTTCTCGATGGGCAGGAACGCCAAGTCGACCTGGCCCGAGGCGAGTTGCTCGATGACTTGGGTGAGCGAGGCCAACCCGACGAAGTGCCCGGTGAGCCCGCGGCTGGCGACGTATTGCTCGGCCGCGAGCTGATTGTAAGTGAGCGGCTGGCCCTGGTAGGCCACCGTGATGTGACTTCGTTCGGCGTCGACCAGCGAGGCGACCTGTCGGCTGACCGAGTAATCGATGACCTCGGAAAAGATCTTGCGCGTAAGCGGCCCCGAGATGCCCAGAGAATTGGCCAGGGACTCGACCCGCGCCAGGACCTCGCGCTCACGCCCGGGATCGCGAATCTGCGTCGAGTGCTCGGCCTTAGCCTTGGCGATGAGTCCCACCGTTTCCAAACGGCGCGCCAGCAAGTGGACGATCTCATCGTCGGTCTTGTCGAGTTGCTGGCGGAGGTCGGAGATGGGCGATGAAGTGGGATCTGTGCTCATGGCAGGCGCTCATCTTAGCACTAGAAAGGCTTCACCACAGAGGCACAGAGAGCGCGGAGACCGGAAGTAAATGGGTTTTCCGGATCTAGAATTCGAACCCTTTCTGCTTCCGCCCCTCCGCGCTCTCTGTGCCTCTGTGGTGAAAAATCGGAGTATGCTGCCGCCAAACATGACCAACGAAGTTTTGATTTTCGACACGACGTTGCGCGACGGCGAGCAGGCGCTGCCTGCCAGCTTGTCGGTGGGCCAGAAGATTCGCATCGCGCGCCAACTAGCGCTGCTCAAGGTCGACGTCATCGAGGCCGGCTTTCCTATTTCGTCGCCGGGCGATTTCATTTCCGTCGAGACCATCGCCAAGGAAGTCGACGGCCCCATTATTTGCGGCCTGGCCCGCGCCGTGGAGAAAGATATCCTCGCCTGCGCCAAGGCCGTGAAGCCGGCCAAGCGGCCGCGCATCCACACCTTCCTTGGCACCTCGACCATCCACCGCGAGAAGAAATTGCGCCGCTCGCAGGACGAGTGTCTGGCCATGATCGCCAGCAGCGTGAAGCTGGCGCGCAGCAAGTGCCCGGACGTGCAGTTCTCCGCCGAGGACGCCGGCCGCACCGAGCGCGACTTCTTGTGCAAGGTGGTCGAGACCGCCATCAAGAACGGCGCCCGCACCGTGAACATTCCTGACACCGTCGGCTACACCACGCCCGAAATTTTCGCGTCGATCATCGACGACCTCATGAATCGCGTGCCCAACGTGGACAAAGCCATCATCGCCGTCCACTGCCACAACGATCTCGGCCTCGCGACGTCGAACTCGATCACTGCGGTCAAGCACGGCGCGCGCCAGGTCGAGTGCACCATCAATGGCATCGGCGAGCGCGCGGGCAACGCCGCCCTCGAAGAGGTGGTGATGATCATGAAGGTCCGGCGCGACTACCTGGCCGTGACCTGCGGCGTGGACACCACCGAAATCATGCGCACGAGCAAGCTGGTGCGCGACGTGTGCGCCATGCCCGTGCAAGCCAACAAGGCAGTGGTGGGAAGCAACGCCTTCGCGCACTCGTCGGGGATCCATCAGGACGGCGTGCTCAAGTTCAAGTCGACCTACGAGATCATGACCCCGCAGTCCATCGGCCTCAAAGACAACAAGATGAACCTGACCAGCCGGTCGGGCAGCCACATGGTGCGAAATCGCCTGGAGAGCCTGGGCTACCGTGCGAGGGACATCGACATCGATTCCTTCCACCCCAAGTTCAAGGCCCTGGCCGACAAGAAGGGCACGGTCTACGACGACGATCTGGTGGCCCTGATGGAGTCCGACACCATCGAGGAAATCGCCGACACCTACAAACTCGAATACCTCAACGTGACCGGCGGCATGGGCGTGATCCCCACCGCCACCGTGCGCATCGTGTGCGACGGCAAAGCACGGGAAGAGGCGGCCAGCGGCGACGGCGTGGTCGACGCCACGACCAAGGCCATCGACCGCGTGGTGGGATTCAAGATCGAGGTCAAGGACTACCACCTGGACGCCATCAGCGAAGGCCGCGAGGCGCTCGGCCGTGTGAAGATCGTCGCGCTTTCGCCCGAGGGAACCTTCACCGGCATCGGCACCAGCACCGACATCGTCGAGGCCTCGGCCAAGGCGTACATGGATGTGGTCAACAAGATCTGCCGCATGCGCAAGTACGCACCCCGATTGCGCGGCAAACGCGCCAAGGCAGTGCTTTAGCGAATCGCCGCAAGACAGTCGAAGCTGACGCGCTCGCATGAATAGTCGCGAAAACGTGAGTCGTGCGTTCGTCCCGCGCTGGATCGTCTGGCTGGGGCTGCTGGCGTGGGTTGTCCTCATCGTCGCCTGGAACTCTCGCGCGGACACGACCTCTGTGGAAATCTCGGCTGCCAATCTGCGCACTTGGGCGTCCCTGGCTGCCTGGACGAGAGCGATCCTCTGGCACGCGCTCAAGAGTCTCCTGAGTTTTGTCCCGCTTGGTTTTCTCTCGGTCTTTTCCCTGCCGCCGCGAGAGGCGTGGCTCGACCGCGTCTTGCGCCGGTGGATTCCCGCGGTCGCCGTTTCGTTCCTGCTAGCCGCCCTCGTGCATACCTTGCTCGCGCGGTCGGTTCCCGCGACTCGATTCGCCGCACCGGGGTTGCTCGGACTGGTCGTGCCCTGGACCGGTTGCTTGCTCGGCACTTGGGCGGGCATGGCGTGGGCTCGTGGCACGCTGGCGCGCCTGCTGTTCTTGCCCGAATTGGCCCTGCTGGCGGCGCTGCTCGTGGGCTGTGGATGGGCCGTGTATCACTTCGCCGTCGAGACCGCCCCGGCCAGCATCGAGATGCCCAAGGTCAGCTCGGCGGATAGGCGCCACCTGTACGATCTGTTCGCCGGCAAAAATCCGCTCAAGGTCAGGGAGGGCGCGACCGTCACCCTCACCATCACCGAGCGCGAACTCAATCTTCTGCTGGCGTGGGCGCAGTCCGTGGAGGACTCGGCGCGACGGGCACGGGTCAAACTCGATGGAAGTCAGGGCGAAATCCTCGCCTCGATCCCCATTTGGGGCCGTTTGCGATACTTGAATATCACGGCTCGCGGAAGCCTGGGCGTCCGGGAGGGAAGCCTGTCCATGCAAGCCGACCGCTTGCGCATCGGACGGGTCGAAGTCCCCAAGTTCTTGCTCACGGTGCTTTCGCCCATGGTCGCGCGCGCGGTCGCCGACGATCCTCGGATGCAACCGATCTTGGCCCGCCTGCACAGCGCTCAATTGCAATCGGGCGCGCTGACCGTGAGCTATGGCCACGGCACGCCCCCCAAGGGCTTCGTTTCTGGACTATTCCACGACCCGGATGCGGCCCAGATCGACACACGGGCGGTTCACGCGCAGATCCTCAATCTGATCGCAGCCGCCCCCAGGTTGCCTCGCAACAGCGACGCGCGTTTCGGGGCCGCGGTTCGAGCTGCATTTCGTTTTGCCCAAGATCGTTCCACGAACAATCGCGCCGCCGAGGAGAATCGAGCGGCGGTGCTCGCGCTCGGCATCGCACTCGGCCATCCACATGTGGAAACGCTCATCGGTCGATTCCTGGACGACGCAACCCGCGGCGCGCTCCGCAGCGCCTTCGAGGGGACCACGCTGCGCAAGCGCGACGACTGGCCCAAGCACTTCTTCGTCAGCGCCGCGCTCACGGTCATCGCGGAACGCAAGGTCAGCGATGCAGGCGGCTTGCTGAAAGAGGAGAAGGATGCGGCGGGCGGCAGCGGCTTCTCGTTCGGCGATCTGCTGGCTGATCGCGCGGGGACGACGTTCGCACAGGTTGCCACGCGGGATGAGACTTCGGCGCGCGCGCTGCAGGCGCGGCTCGCCCAGGGCTTCATGGTCGACGATTTCTTTCCCAAGGCAGAGGATCTTCCCGAAGGCCTCCAGGATGCCGATTTCCAGGCGCGCTACGGCGGCACCGGTGGCGAGGGATACCGCCGCCTGACTGCCGAAATCGAGCGGCGTATTGCGAGTTGCCCCGCCTATGCGAGCGCGCCCTGATCCTCCGCGTGAGGACCATCACCTCGCCCCCTCCGCGCGCGGCCCCAGCGCTTGCCAAACCACCCGCGCGAACCTACCGTAGTCGAGTTCCCGCATGAGGTGTCGCAGCCGTGGAAAGCATGATCGTTCCCTCGTCCATCCAGCGCATCCGCTCCTTTCTGGTCGAAATGTGCGGCATGAAAGTCAAGCCGTGGGCGGACACCGAGGAAACCCTCGCCGCGCTCCATGCGACGCTGGCGGCGAAGCAAGCGTGCGACATTTTCTGGACCTCGCTCCGCGTGCTGCTGGAGACGCTGGCGTGCGATCTCAAGGCGCGCCAGGATGCCACGCCGGGCACGCTGATCGACAACGAAGTGCTCGACGGTGAACGCTACGCCACGCTGATCGACGAGATCCGCGTCGCCCTGGTTCGCCAGGGGTCGAAAACGCCCGCCTCGACCTTTCGCCGACTGGCTGCAAGCCTTTCCGCGCCGGCGCTCGGGCTTCTACTTCTTCTCGGCGGCGCAGCCACGGTCGGGTGCGCGCGAGAACCGCTAGAAAGTCCCGCTCACATGCAAGATGCGGCGGCATCCGCCACGACCGATGCGCGACCGTCGCAACCTGACTCATCGAACATCATCATCTTGCCCCCGCAACCCGACACGAGATCCCCGTGGGATGCCGCGACCCAAGGGCCCGACGGCGCCGCCGTCACGATCAGAGACATCATGGACAGTTGCAATATCCCAAGTCAGCAGCAAACCGATATCCTGGCGTGCCTTGCAGGACTGCGTTCCTCGTGGAGCACAGGAATGGCCTCGGTGTTTGCCGGGCAAAACTGCGCAACCGTGGCCAACCAGCTTGACTGCTTTGGCGCCGGCTACACCTGCACGTCTCCGCAGACTGCCGGCGACTTCGACCCGTCCTCCACGCGCATTTGCCAGCCGATTATCATTTACCTTGGGGTCCGCTTCGTCTGAATGACTAACCCGCCGGAGGTGTCGCCGTGGAAAGCCTGATTGTTCCGTCGTCGATCCAGCGCATTCGCTCATTCTTGATTGAAATGTGTGGCATGAAGGTCAAGCCATGGGCGGACAGCGAGGAAACCCTGGCTGCGCTCCATGCGACGCTGGCGGCGAAGCAAGGATGCGACATTTTCTGGACCTCGCTCCGCGTGCTGCTTGCGACGCTGGCGCGCGATCTCAAGGCACGCCAGGATGCCGCGCCGGGCACGCTGGTCGACAACGAAGTGCTCGACGATGAACGCTACGCCACGCTGATCGACGAGATCCGCGCGGCCCTTGCACGCCAAACCGCGGAAACGCCCGCCTCGACCTTTCGCCGATTGGCTGCAAGCCTCTCCGCGCCGGCCCTCGGGCTTCTACTTTTCCTCGGCGGCGCGGCCACCATCGGGTGCGAGCGCGAACCCTTGCGGAGCTCTTCCCAAATGCACGACGCGGCCACGCCGGGATTGCCCGACGCGAGGAACTCGCAGCCCGAAACCAAGGCCGACAGTTCAATCTACATCCAACTGCCTGACACCAGGCCGGCGCCAGACACCGCCCCGCCAAAGTACGCCGCGACCACGGGTCCCGACGGGGGAACCGTCACGATGCAAGACATCTTGGATAGCTGCAATATCCCCGTGCAGCAGCAAGGCATGATTCTCGGGTGTCTGTCATCGATGAACTCCTCATGGAGCTCGGGAATGGTCGCGGGGCTCGCGGGTCAGGACTGCGCCTCGGTCGCCGCTCTCTGCCCTCCCTGGGAAACCTGCACGGCGTGGCAGTACCCGAGCGGGTCGGCTCCGTCCAACCTACCGCTTTGCATGCCGGTCATCATCTACGCTGGGGTTCGTTTCGTTTGAACCAGCACCCGCTCGATCACGTGGCGCGCGAGCCGCACACTTGCATCTGGGAGATCACCCGCCGATGCAACCTCCGCTGCATCCACTGCGAAAACGAGTGTGGCGAACCGTCTTCTCGGGAACTTCCGACTGAGCAACTCCGCTGCGTGGCGCGAGATCTGGTGCACCTTGGCTGCCACGACATCGACATCACGGGGGGCGAGCCGCTGCTCCATCCACAGTGGGACGATCTGTGTCGCGAGTTCGCCAGCTTGGGCCTGCGCGTCGCCCTCATCACGAACGGAACACTGCTGGACGACGAGCGCCTCGACCGCGCTATCGACGCGGGCACCAAGATCATCGCCATCTCGCTTGATGGGCTGCAAGCCACCCACGACAGTATTCGCCTGCGGCCAGGCGCAGAACCGTCGCCCTGGCGCCAGGCCGTGGCTGCCATCGAGCGCGCCCTGCCGCGCATCGAGACTATCGTCATCACGGCGGTGAACCGGCGCAATCTCGCGGAGCTGCCGGCGCTGCACGATTTCCTGGCCAGCCTCGGCGTGCGCCGTTGGCAGATCCAACTCGTTATTCCCATGGGAAGGGCGCTCGAAGCCCGCGAACCCTTCGTCATCGCGCCAGCCGATCTGGAAACCCTCACCGCCTTTCTCGTCGACGCCCGCTCAGGCGGAAAATCCCCACGCATCGACGCCAGCGACACCATCGGCTACTTCACCGAACGCGAACTGGGCTTGCGCGGCTCCCCGGAAAAGCCATCGCTGTGGACCGGCTGCCAAGCCGGGATCCGCTCGGTGGCCATCACGTACGACGGACGCGTGCGTGGCTGTTCCATGATGCCGCCCGAATTCGACGCCGGGGATCTACACGACGAATCCATCGCTACCATCTGGAACGATGCCGAGCGCTTTGCCTACAGCACGCGCTTCGATGCCGGAAAACTCGCCGGCCCCTGCGGCCGATGCCGCGTGGGTCCGCTGTGCCGCGCGGGCTGCACCACCATGGCCTATTGGACCACGGGCAGCATCTACACCAATCCGTTTTGCCTGCACCGGGTGCGCGGAGGTTGCGCATGATCCCCTCGCCCGCTCCCTTCGCGACCGCGCTAGAGCTGACCCTGCGCTGTCCCTGCCGCTGCCAGACCTGCGGCTCGCAGGCGGGTGCGCCCAGGGCTAGCGAACTCGACCACGGCGAATGGCTCGGCATCATCGGCGCCCTCGCCGATTTGGGTTGCCGGCGTATCACCCTCATGGGCGGCGAACCCCTGCTCTACCCGCGCTGGGCGGAGCTGGCAAAGGCCGGGCGCTCGCGCGACATGATCGTCGACCTGATCAGTTCGGGCCAAGGTCTCGACGAGAAGACCGCATCCCTGATGGCCGACAGCGGGCTGCACGCGGTCACCATCAGCGTCGACGGCCTCACCAGCACGCACGACACCCAGCGCCGGGTGCCGGGCTGTTTCGAGCAGGCCATGCGCGCCATCCACTGGGTCGACCAAGCCGGCCTCAAGGTGGGCGTGACCAGCCAGGTGAACCAAGGCAACCTGGCGGAACTGGAGGCTCTGGCTCCGATTCTCGA